>VMHT01212283.1_pt1 | contig 14081 bp, 15 predicted proteins | sample 4693611 | NCBI WGS metagenome assembly VMHT01 (sample SAMN12280063, study PRJNA550983) | marine metagenome | isolation source: seawater sampled from same location over 5 years 0.02-0.2 micron viral filtrate | place: USA: collected off the coast of southern California halfway between the port... ... | reverse complement strand
GATCTAAATAAGAGCGACATTTGCAACCTTATCAAAACAGAGGAAACGACGTACAAAAGGCACATGAGGGAATGTGGCGACAAATCGTTTAAAAACTATTTGTAATTAAGAAAGGGATAATATTATGAGCCAATTAGATTTAGAGTTCATCGGATTAATACTTGCACAGATAGTGCTATATTTACCAATAATAAAAATATACTTGACCTCAAACAATAAATAAATAAGGATACAAAAATGGATAATAATAATGAATCAACCTCTACTAGTGTAGAGACAAACAATAACGCATGGCAACTAGTCATACCATCAAGGGATAATATTGATACCCTCAAGAGCTTACTAGAGGATTATGATGGGATCGATATTGGGAGCGCTCAAAGTGATTTTGAGTGCGCCTTTGAAGAGGCTCAAAGTACCTACAATGAGGCAGTCGAAGAAGCAAATGACAAGCTAAGAGAAATCAGGGAATTAATTGAGGGTTCAGATTGGGGCAAGTCATTAGTCAATTATGAGGATGAAGTGATTGAGAAGAATCAACCATTACATCAATTACTACATGGACTCACGGGCATTGATGACTTCCTGTCTGATGTTGATACACATGATGAATGCTTGGAGTTTTATAGCAATGGTCACGAGGATAATTCTGATGGAATTAGTTCAGTCATTGAAGACTTAGAGGCACTCGAAAACTTTGAGGAGGTTGATGAGACCCTTGATCAGGATACTAGTGATTGGGGGGATAATATGAATATCTTTGAGGTACATGAGCAACTTGCTTCCCTACCCATTGAGCGAGCAAAGAAACTTATTACTCATGTGATTAGTAAGACAACCTATGACACTCACAAGGATTGGAGATATCTGATCAAAGAGTTGGCTCATCATTTTGGAGTGCCTACTGAACTGACTGACAATAACTGCCTGTTCAATGAGGTAAAAGTCGTAAACGTGGGGAACTAATAATGACTGAAGAACAGAAAAAACTAGTCGCTGAACTTGAAGAGTTCCTACTCAAACTAGGTAATGAGCCAATCATCATAGGCATAGGAAGAGATGGTGATTCCTTTCAAATGTTTCAAGACGAATTCAGATTTGACATTGATGACATGACAGGCGCTTGGACTTGGTGGATACCTAATCACAACCTACAAATCAGATGTACACTAGGTTGGGATGAAGAGTGGCAACTACCCTTTGAGATTGAGAAAGGTGAATTGCTACACATGGACAGGATGATCGTTGGCGACCTCAAGACTTTGCCAAGGGTAGTGAACTTCTACTTCAATAGTCTTAATCGGATGTATAGTGATTGGCTAAAGAATGAACTATAAAATCCGAGAGGTCACTCGATTGGATGTTACCCCCTTTGTGATCGATATCCACTATGCTCATCGCTTCCCATCGGCATCCCATTATTTTGGGATGTTTGATGGGGATGAGTTGATCGGAGTCATTCTATATGGATCACCCCCAAGTCACTCTTTGACCATTGGAGTATGTGGTAAGGAGTACAAGCATGAGGTAATAGAGTTGCAAAGGTTGGTCTTGAAATACAATCGAAAGAATGAAGCAAGTTATCTAATTGGTGGATCTTTCAAATTACTTCCAAGACCCAAGATCATTATTAGCTATGCAGATACTAGTCAGGATCACTTAGGCAAAGTATATCAGGCAACCAATTTCATTTACACAGGATTGAGTGACAAGAGAACCGAGTGGCAGATGGTTGAGGAGACAATCAAATCTGATGATATGTTCATGGATTTTGAAACGACCAAACCTTTACACTCTAAGACCATTACAGAGAGATACACCTTGGAATATCGACAAGCAAACCCTGATAAATTCAAGGTTATAGATCGGCCGCAGAAGCACAGATACATTTATTTTCTTGGTAGTAAAACCGAGAGAAAAAACTACATGAATAAACTAAATTACAAAATACAAGATTACCCAAAGAAAGGATAAAAAATTATGAAGGCAGATGAATTAATTAATATATTATTAAAGCATAGTAACACTAACAATGTTGCTTTAGGAGATATTGAAGTAAAGTTTAGAGCTGATTATGACTCTGATGTAGAGATAATCAATAAATGCCATGAAGATTTATTTAACGAGCATGGAGACTTAGAGAGTGTTTGCTTAATGTCCAATGACGAAGACAAATAAAACCCAAAGAAAGGATAAAAAATTATGACATATTATAGTAAAAGTATAGATAACAGAACAGCGAAAGGAATCCTCAAGGATTTCATGGATAGACGAATGTCTTACCAAGCATTAATGCTCAAGTATGAGTTGCCAATCAGGGATATTAAATTCCATCTAAGTACCCAACTTGACATCCCTCAGAATAGTTTAATTTCTTACAGAAGTTTGAACAAGATTGCACTTACATCTAAGGGCAAAGTTAAATCAAAAGTGATTGGAATAGTTGTAGATATTTTAGCATTCAGACTACATCAATTAATAAGCGATGAAGAGATGCCCAAGAAAACATTTCAGGAGATTGGAAATGATCATGGAGTAACCAAGCAAAGAGTTGAGCAGATACAGGCTCAAGTGGTTGAGCATTTGGAGGTTAAATTGGAAAGGAACTTAGGATGACAATCACAGGATACTTATGTTTTATGATAGTACTACTCATACTGATAACATTTGTGTATCGAGATTGATGAGTAAGCAGAATAACGATGATGACCTGTTACCAAAGATACTACTTAGCCTATCATTCTTTTTTCTATTTAGGATAGTAAAGTGGATGTTTAGCAGAGGTTGGTTTAACAGGTTTTTATAAACAGATGAATAATGAGTTTTAATAAAAAAGAATATATGAAGGAATACAATAAAAGTTACAGGAAGAGATATAGAGAGAATCCTGATAACATAATAAAAATAGCAGAGGTAGGAAAAAAATATAGAGAGGAAAATGCAGAAGCCATTAAGCAAAGAAGAATTGAGAGCAGAAAAAAGAACAGGGAAAAAATACTTCTACAAAAGAGAGCTTGGTATCAAAGAAATAAAAAGAAAATACTTCAATCACAAAAGGATAAGAAGTATTGGAGGAGGTATAAAAAGTTACAACATAATGCACATATACTTACATATAATAATGCAACAAGAGAGGAAAGGATGCGGAGAGCGATAGAGAGGTCACAAAAGAATTATCGGGAAAGTCCGAATGGTAAAGTTGCTGTAAAGCTTAGACGTGCATTGCTTCACTACGTTAAAAACAAAACAAAGTCTTCGATAAAACTATTAGGATGCACAATAGAAAAAGCATGTGATAGTTTGGAATCTAAATTCAAAGAAGGGATGACTTGGGAAAACATGGGTAGAGGTGGATGGCATATTGATCATATCATCCCATGTGCATTCTTTGATCTCACAAAGCCGAGTCACCAAAAGGTTTGTTTCAATTGGCAGAACATTCAACCATTATGGGAATCTGAGAACTGCTCAAAGAGTAACAAGATCCATTGGTCAATTGTCTTAACCATACTGACAAACAATTACAAAACCATCGAAGTATAGATGACATAATCTAACCAACCCCGTACCCCCTCTTAAAAGCGTTTTGTTTTGAGATATGAGTCTTTACCCTCGTAATCAATCAAAACGCTTTTTTGATGCTTTCTTGGGCTTAATTCAGCCTGTTGGGAAGGTTAACGCTGAACAATCCGTGAGCCTTATCGAAGTCCAACAATTCATCCAACCCATTTTGCCCACCTCTGTTCTTGGCTATGTGGCACTTGATTACCTCGGTTGGTTCATCAAGTGATTCCTCTTCATCCTCTTTGTGAACGGAGAGAAGCATTGCTGTATCACAATCCTGTTCGATTGCCCCTGACTCACGGAGATCGGATAACATAGGATCTCGACCTGCCGTTTCCAAGTTCCTATTCAATTGGCTCAAGGCTAAGATAGGAACATCAAGTTCCATTGCCAATTGCTTTAATGACCTAGATATAAAATCGACCTCTTGAGTCCTTGACTTGAATCCATGTGCTGACAGGAGTTGGAGATAATCAATCACTGCGAGTCCCAAGTCACCCTTTGCTCTCTCTTGGAAGAGGAATGCTCGGAAGGAATCCAATGTCGCTTTGTTATCATCCTTGAAGGTCAATGGAAGACTACTCATGCGTTTAACACTTTCCTCAATCTTTTGCCGATGGGATTCATTGAGGTCACCTTTCTTTCTCGGACGATAGACCATTGAGTCACGGACAAGCATCCGACCTGCGCACTCGGTTGCAGACATCTCTAGGGAAGCATAAGCGACCCTGTAGCCTTTGGAAGCAACATGATGAGAGAACTGAATGGCAAGTGCTGACTTACCAATCCCCGGCCTTGCCCCCAATGCATACAACCTACCCCTTTGGAAACCTCCACCGAATGCAAAGTCTAAAGTTTTAAATCCTGTGGATACTGCGGTTGAGTTACCCTCATCAATAGCAAAGAACTCATCCCTTGCTTTCTTGACTGCACTACTCACCTTGCTTTGCCCACTCCCTGACGATAGTGCCTTGGCTACTTTGCTATTGAATTGACCTGCAATATTCTCAACTGATGTCCCTTGATCAAGTGCTTCCATCGCTTCCTTGAGAGCCAAATCAGTTATCCTTTGATTTCTTGAGGAAACCAATTGCTCAACATACCGATCAATCTTTCCCCCACCATAGCGCTCACCTAGAGCTAAAGCTTCTTGAGAGCATTCAGGTAGCTCAATACAAACATCGACCTCATTGATGTCATGCTTCTGATTGATGAGGTTGAAGATCTTCTGATGAGCCTCTGATGAAAAATCAGATTCAGTGAGTAGCTCGCAAGCCTTGGCACTTGATAATCCACTATCATCTCGTAGACACGCAGATAGTACTGCCTGTTCAGATATCTGATAATCCATCAGTCTAAGGAGATTCGATTAACCTTAGTGGATTTGCTAAAGGAAGGAACTTTATCCTTTAACCAATTCCTACAGGCATTCCTGTAGCAAGCAATCCAATCGACATATTTCTTGTCACCTGCTTCAGCCCAATTACGAAAATACTCAACTGCTCTTTTGTGATCAAGGTTCTCATCGCTTGCGATGGTTACCGGGGGATTGAAATCTTTGGGTATGGAACAAGCACGTTTTTTGGGAGTTACCTTTTTTTTCTTTTTTTCTATATAATTATTAGTAACTTCCGAAGGAAGTGTCGCGCGTACGTGAGGGATATCGTCCAAAATGTCCGCATTTTGTCCGCATTTTGTCCGCAAAACTTCCACATTTTGTCCGCATTTTGTGGATAGTATATCTGCGAAAAGTGAGCGGATTGCCGAGGTAAAAGTGGAATATCTATCCCTATTATTATTATAATATTCATGTAATTTATCATGTAATTCATTATCAATTCTTATCCTAATCTCTTTTTTCATTTCATTATTCCCAACTTTTCTTGTTTAATAGTGTTAAAAAATCATCCAATTTGCATGTAAAAAGTATGTCTGCATTGTTCTTTTTATGGATGACACATGGTGCTTTTTCACCTGAATCTTTAATCGATTGTAGCATAGCATTATCTATATTTAATCTCTCGACTGCTTTGCATTCTATGTGAAAAGGAAAGTCGCTACTGACTACATCAGGTGAGTCAGGACTCCCTGCAAATTGCTGTCCACGCCTTGCAGGGAATCCATTATCACTTAATATATGTGCAACTTTACGCTCAAACGCTTTTCCTTTTCGATTTGCGTTTATTTTTTTTGCCATCTGTTATTGCTTTAGTTACCTCGTTTATATCATACAGGGTTTCTCTTCCTACTATCTGTTTCTCTAACCCCTTTATGTATTTACTTATTGTGTTCCTTGATAGTCTAAGGTGCTTTGCCAATTTAGTAATCGACATCTTTCCATGAGTTATTTTATTGCTCATGTCAAGCACCTGAACACTATCGGGATATCCATCCCATACTCCTGTTTCCACACATTTTGCCCATTTAGTACAGGCTTGCTCCATCATAGGAATATATTTATCTACATCATCATTGGAGATCTCATATATACCTGTCAAATATGGTGGAGTTTTTTCTACCGCAAAGAATATAAATCTCTTTGGGTTCTCACCACACAATCTTAATCCATGTAGATACCAAGCGGCCTGAAAAGCATAACCATATTTATGTACACTTCTCTTAAACTCTCTTGGACTTGCATCTGTAGTAGATTTAAGATCAATGATTGTTCCATCTGATGGGGAGTAATAGTCAGGTCTTACCTTGCAACTTGCACCCATTAGCTCAAAGAATCCTGTGCCTTCAATTATCTTGTCAGGCTCAGATAGATAACTCTCTAAGAATGGATGCTCCTTAGCCTCTTCGGACATCTCTATTACTTTATCCCAATCAGATGGAGTCAACCATCGCTTATGTGGATTTGATTTCTCAATCATCTCAAACGCTTCTTTATAGTGTTTTGTCCGAGATGATTGACCATCAATTTCGGTTGGCTTCACAGCATACTCTTCATCGAGCTTATGTGGCTCAAGTGTAGCAGTATGAAACGCTCCACCAATAACGAAATGAGGGGCATCAGTTTTTGTTGTTTGTTGTTTGTGTCGCACAAGCTTTGGGCAAGTGTTCAGCAAGTCAAATGCTGTACTCCTACCCAATTCAGGTCTTGAATGATACTCGCTGTTGCTTATATCAACCTGTAGCATTGTCTTTGATTTGTTTCAGGGTTACATCAAAACTAGACCTCTGAATCTCCTCCTTATGAGGTGATAAAGCTCTTGTAGATACATTGCTCTTACCAACCCTCTTGAGGTTTGCAATCTTTGCATGAGCAATCCTTGGATCATGTCCATCCAATAGATACCTGTGTAATGTATCCATTGCATCAATAGCATCTGCTACTGATCCCTCAAACTCATACCTAGATGGACTACTATGTACCTCAATAGTAAACTTTCCACTCATGCTTCAGGCAGTGGATCACCACCATCAAACAATGCTTTTGTGTCGATAGTTGTTGATGCAAGCTTTTGCTTAACCTCATCAGTCAACTCCTTCTCCTTACATGGAGTAACTTCGTACTTAGTCAGCATTTGCTCACCTTCCTTCTTTACCTTGATATCGTAGTTACGAGGATCTCCCCACTCAGGATCATTTGCCAACTCACGAATCTTTGTCCGTATAGTTGCCTGAGTAATATTCCAAATCTGAATTGCTTCAACTTGGTAATTCCAAACAGGTACTGCCATGAACACTTTTGGATCATCATTGAAATCCAATTTAGGTGCTTCTGATTTAAGATCCCAACGATGAACTTTCTTACTATCATCTCCACCTGTCCATCCTTCTTTACCGAAGATGAGTAATCCATCATCACCTCCGCCTAATAAACGAAGACGATTTTCACCATCTTGCAATCTTACATACTTACCTGCTTTAACAGGCTCTTCACTAATGTTGTCTAAGAATCCCATAATATTATTTTATTTTATGTTTTAGTTATGCCCTGTTGGGCGAGAGATTTGAACATAAACAGGTATTGCACAAATATGTCAACACATAAAAAAGCTACCCCCTCTCAGAGGTAGCTACATAATAAGGATAATATTATGAATAATGAATGTAAGTACAATCTACCTATATCGGTGAAAGTGTCAAGGGTTAGTTGGTTGTAGGTTGGGACGAGTGATTCGTTTTCTAACAGGTCTTTTAGGTATACGCATCCTAATCTTAGTCCTTTCCTCGTCACTCATGTCTAAAATAGATTGTACCTGATCAAGCACAAACTCCCCAACATTTTCATTTTTATTTCTTGCGGCTAATTCATACACTGCCATAATTCTATTTGCTGAAAGACCTTTTTTTCCTAACGCTGCAATATCTTCCTGTAACTTTTTTATATTGTTAACACCATAGGCAGAGTCTTCAATATCATATCGTTCGCGCTCAGAAAGAATTTTCTTGGATACCATAGCATTTAAGAAATACTGATCTCTACTTCTTACAGCTTTAGGCGTTTTTACATCCTCAAGAAGTCTTTTCATTAAGACAGGATCTCTTGTAGCTTCAATAAGTACCTTTCTAAGTTTATCTTTTGGTAATCTAGACATCAGATCTTTACCGGCCTTAGAGAAAATTGATGAAATAACTAACTCATGTCCAATCCCACTAACTATGGGGCTTGCTTGTGCGACAAATACACCTCCAAGTCTTCCCATAATATCAGCAAGTGCATCACCTTTGGGTAAAAGGTCTACAGCTTCACTAGGTGCAATGCCTTCTCTGATTAAAAGATTTTTTTCTAGCTCAATAGCTTTATCTGCCATTAGCTTTATAGAATTAATTTGTTCCTTAGTGAATATTTTAGTAGATAATAAATCTTGTTCGAGTGTTGTCTTGCCTTGTTTTTGCTCAAGCAAATCTTTAATATTTTTACCACTTATAAGATTTAAATCTGCTACCTCTTCTCCATAAGGCGTATACTTTCTTTTAAGAAAAGATTTATTAATCAAATTTTGCAGTACAGAATATTGTACACCTTCAAGAGCTTGAATTGGGTCTTGCTTATGGAATTGCTTTCTTTTGATTAAATCTGTTAGCTTAAATAATTCTTTTTTTCTATTGGTGCTACTAAATAAAGTTTTATCTATAAACTCCTCAACGCCACTTAAATTCCTTTCAGGACTTGGTTTTGTATCTAAAATTTTTTGTAAAATTTTTTGTGTTGGCGCTTCATTCATTTGCTTATGATATTCTTGCATCTTTTTCACAAATAAAGCCTGATTACGAGGTTCACTTAAAGCATCATACATACCAAGGGCTTTCAAACCTTCTTGGTTTCTAATCATAAATGTACTTAATTTATCAGCATCAACCAATCCATTTGGGTCAATAGCTTCATCAACTGCGGCTAAATAAAACTTACCTAGTGGATTGGCATTTTCTTTAGACAATATTTGCCCTCTAGTCGCCACTAATAAATCGTTAAATGTGTTGTATGCTAATAGCTGTTTGCCAAGAAGTTTTTTTTCTAAGATTAAATCAGGCTTAGGTAAATTACCTTGACCACTTTTTTTAAGTAATTCGGATACAACATCTATATCCAAAAAACCATATTTATTTCTAGTGGCCGCATTTGCTATTCTTATTTGTGCGCCAAATCTTTTACTAATTTTATTTAAATCATTGTACACACCATTTTGCATAATGGTTAACTCTCTTACTAGGGGAAGATTGTTTGCATTTTTTGCCTCTCTTATTCTTTTCGATAATTCTTTTTTTGCATCGATCAAGTCACCTGAACTTACACCTCTAGCTTTTACGGGATCAATAGATTCACCAATATCCCTTACTGCCCTAAGTTTACTTAAAGACTCAGGAACAAAAGGTGTAGACCCTTCGTCAATAAGGCTAGATATTGCCAATTGAGTTTCGTTTGTTTGTGCATTTAGGGTTCTATCAAGCTTATTCCATTGTGAAGTTTCATAATCATCAAGTTGTTTTAGATTTTTATCTATAATCTTTCTGATTTGTACAGCACTACTTTGTTTTGCAAGTGGTGCATTTGGCAATTTAACTAATCTTGCTTGTTCTTGTAGGTTTTTTATTTTAGTAATCTCATTACTAATCTTAGTACTAAAAAGTGCATTTATTTGAGCCACTCTAGCATCTGCAATTTCCCTTACTATTTCAGGATTTGCACCTTCAATTTTTAAAACATTATCAAAAGCATTATTTAGTGTGACTACTGCGTTTTTTGCCTCCTTTGCCGCCTCTTCAGTTACATCAGGAATGTTGTTTATTATTGCAGATTCAATTGCAAGTAACTCTTTATTTCCTGTTAATAATCCTACAGATGTACCCGGTAGTTTACCTTCAACTAAACCCTGTTTACTTATTGCTTCACTTAAAACTTTTATAGCTTCTGATGGATTCATATCCACCTTTGTAAAGTATTTACTTAATTCCTTACTGAGTTCAGCTTCTATTGCCTTATCTCCTTGCAGTAACATACGTGCTACTTTAGTAGCTTGTTTTGTTACCCTTGGTACAGCTTCTCTTGTTATGGAATTTAAGAAAGAAGTTAAAGCAACTCCACCTGATGCTACAAGCGGAACAGGTGCTAGTGTTCCAATCATCCTTGCATTTTCATCACCCGGTGCTATTTTTTCCGCTACTCCACCACCTAAAGCTTGTAGTGAGGCTACACCTGTTTCCACACCTGCATATGCTAATGGATTTTTGGCAAAAGCTTGAACTTGATCATTAACTGCTTGCTTGAGTGCAAAACCTTTTCCCTGACTCATTGCAACAGGAGTAGGTGCAAGTTTGGCAAACCTAGCAGATATCGCTTGTGGAGCAAAGAAACTCATACCTATAGCCAACTCTTCTCCACCTACGGCATATGGCCGTAACCTTGATGGCATATCTCCAAGTGTGGCAGGTTCAGATGTACTCTGTACGCCTAATATTGTTTGCGTTATAGGGTTTAAGATTCTTGGCTTAGAATCATCTGCTGTTGGTAAACGCTCGGAACTATAATATCCACCTCCTAGACCCTGAAGACTTCTGCTTAGGTTTTTTGAACCAAAAGGACTTTCACCCTCGTCCATACCTAATCTATTTGCTATAGCTTGTGATATATCAGGCAAAGTGCCCATAATATCTACACCTTTTTCTTGGAAACCACGACCTATAGCACCAATTTGTTGAGCCAAGCTAGGATCTTTTTGTGTCTGCTCCTGTAGAGCAATCGACATCCTTTTTGCTCTTTCAGCATTTAAAGACTCATAGTGACTTTCTGCCTCTGCATAGCCTACTTCTCCTTGTAATCCAATATTTTCTCTTAAATAATTTTGAAATTTACTATGTTGATTATCAAGATCTTTATTGCTTAATCGAGAAGGATCAAATGGTAGTTTGGTATTTTGTTGCTCATCCATAATTATCGGGCAAGTATATCGAGTGGGCTAATATTCGAATTTGTTTTATTTGTATCTCTTGGCAAACTTTGAAGCAATTTTTCACTTTGTAAAAGAGCATCTACATCAGATAAAGAACCCATGCTACCATCTGAAGGAATGTCACCATAGTATTTATTAACTATTTCCTCTATGATTGGTAGGTTAGCGTCAATTTCTTTTATCACACTTGTAGCTTTGGCATAATTTTCTGTTTCAGGATTAGAAAGAACCAATACATCATTAGCTTGAGAGCGTTTTTGTTTTAATAATCTTATTGATGCTCTAAGTTTTTCCATACCCTCCTCAGTTTGATCACCTTCAAGAGGAATACTTTCATTTATCAAATCAATCTGTTGATTTGTCATTTTACCACCAAATACTTCCATTAATGGTTTTCTAATTGTTGATCCTATAACTCTAACCATTTGTTTGGCTCGAAGTCTTTCGCTACCTTTAAGTTTAAACCCAAGTATTTCTTCTTGAGTCTTACCACCAAGTTTCCTAAAAACACTTTGCCCAATATCCTCAAGAGTTGTTGCATAAGATTCAGCAAAACCTTTTTCGGGATCAAATTCTTCAATTGATGGTTCAGGTGTAGTGATTGTAGGTCGAGCCACAACATTCTCAACCCCTGTACCAAGAATAGAAAATTGACCTGTACTTGGATCTTTCCGAAGTAATGTAGTGCCTCTTCTAGCTAAACCGGCTATAGGTTTACCACTTGAATCAAATACAGGTTGAACAGTTTGAGATGCCTTAGCCTCTGTTATTTGCTTTTCAGCTAGTTTCTGTGCCCCCTCCATTTCAGGAGTATACACTGTTCGCATTGCTTTATCTTCGTTGCTCTTTCTAATATCTTCCGCTAGGCTAAATACGTCCTTCGAGATACCTAGTTGCTTAATAACTCTATCAAATATCGCTTGATCTTCCTTAAGTTTTTGATTTTCCTCAGATATTTTCATGCTTGCAAGTGTTGCCCGATCAGCAATTTGGGCACTACGCAATTTCTGTGTAACCCCAAGATTCTGCATAAAGCTTAATGCTTCTGCCCTTCTTTGTGACAATGGAATCTCAGGATCATTTATTCTTGCATCTTGTGCTTCATATAGATCAGCAAATCCATCATCAGCTTTTGCAAGTGTTTTAAGGGCACTTGATACACCTTTTATTTGCCCCTCAGACTCTTTGGCTCGCTTCTTAGTATCAAAGTAAGTAGTAGCCAAACCACCCAAAGTCTGCCCTATTTGCTGACCAAGCTGACCTTTTACTCTGCCTGCTTCCAATATTGCCGAGGGATCTACCCTCATTAAGCCCGCCTGTACTGTATCTCCTATTGCCATTTTGTTTTCTCCTTTAGCCCGGAAAGGGCATTGCGTCTGCCATCATTGCATTCTGATCATAGTTATAATAATCACCCATCGATTGTCCCGGCTAACCGCCTCCCATTCCCGCAGTTACAGCGGCACCTCCTACTTGACCTATCATATTCATCAGCCCACTCGCCATACCTGCGGCCGCTTGTTCGCGAGCCGCGTATGTGTTGGCGTTGTAATTGGCTCGGTTACCAAACTCTTGCATACCAATATTCACGCCCGCATCAGGATTGATCCGAGTCACCTGTTCCTGTGGCATTCCAAACAAAGCCGCCCTTGCTCCATAGCCCTGTTGGGTAAAATTACTTCCTCCCCTAGTCATCATTAATGGATCGACAGAGGTGGCTAAATTAAATTTTGCGGCGGTAGTCCCTAAATTCTGAAACTGTCCACGGGCTTGATTTACGATGTCTCGAAGATAGTCCTCCCGACTCATCGCTTCTGCGGCAATTGCCACATTATCCATGTCACGCCCTCTTGCGGTTAATGCCTCTCTTGCGGACTGATCTGCTCGCCTACGCATCTCAGGCGAAAGATCCTGCATCTGCGACTCTTGATATGCATCAGTAGCCACTTTATTCATCTGCTCAAGTTGGGCTTGCATGAGCGGATCGGATGCCCTGCGAGCCTGTGTCATGTCAGCACCAAAGCGATTTATCAAAGATATATCAGTACCTGCCTGACGCTCGGCCATGCGACCGCCAAAATCCTGTGCCCTCATAGCCTCTTGCTCGGCTAGGCTTGCCATCGGATCAGCGGCTCTTCGAGCAAGACTCATCTGTAAGTCTTGATATTGTGGGTCGTAAGTTTGGCGAGTCTCTAGTAGTCGGCTCTGTATTTCAGGGCTCGACATTGCATCGATATATTCCCTTGCAGATCCACCCACATCAAACTTCTCAAGCTTGGGTGGTGCTTTGCCTCCACCAAAAAGCTTCTGTAAAAAGTACGATGGAACGCCTGAACTATTTACAGGTTCGCCCGCTCCTCCGGCATCTTTAAGCATCTTAGCTTCTGCCGAATTTATGTATGCGAGTGATTCGCCTTCAGGAGCATTCTCGTTTAAAAGTTTTGCGGCCTGTGCCAATGGATCTTTGATTTTTTTCTTCATCATGGCGATTAAGTTTTAATTATATAATTTAAAATGATTGTTGGCTGAACATTGTTGTGAAAATCAGTCGCACTTTGACCAATGCTTGTAGTTGTTTGATGCGTATCAGAAGTGCCTGTAAAATTTGTTCCAACTTGATTACCACCCGCAGTATCTTCTGTACTATAGGGGATGTCGTGATTATGTGCAGGTAATCCTGATTCAAGGGCTGTAAGCTTGTGTTCTTCATCTCCACCTGTGGAACCCAAAACCACACCATTTAGATTTGACGCTGAAGATGATGTCAGTCGGTTTGCAGTAAGCCCATTCATATCATCTTTACCCGCAACCACTCGGCCTCTTAGGTCAGGCAGATTAAAATTACTTCCTGAACCCCCATAATTAAATCCAATTGTATTGTATAATGCTTGATAATCTGCAATTGCAACAGACTGCCCACCACAAAACAACCATTCGTCATTAGGAAGATTCTCTCCGGCAAATGGCATGACTGTCCCTGTAGGCATAAGTGTGTTTATGGCAGTCGTTGCTAGTTTTTCGGATGTTACTGCACCATCCTTTATGTGATCAGTAGTGACTGCACGATTATTATCATCTGTTGCATCCTGAAGTAATTCGTTACCTGTGATTCCGTTG
>VMHT01150595.1_pt1 | contig 14087 bp, 35 predicted proteins | sample 4693611 | NCBI WGS metagenome assembly VMHT01 (sample SAMN12280063, study PRJNA550983) | marine metagenome | isolation source: seawater sampled from same location over 5 years 0.02-0.2 micron viral filtrate | place: USA: collected off the coast of southern California halfway between the port... ... | reverse complement strand
CTTTTTAATCCGCCCAACCACACCACCCATCCAATTTCCTATACACCAAGATGGATTATTTGGCAACCAATACACCCTATATAAAGAAAGCATTGATGCCAGAGGTTATCAGAACTACGAAGGTGAGCTATCCTTATATCAGAGAGGTGATTATATCCTAACTGTGTATCTAATCAACCCTTATTGGTCACGACACCGAACCACACGATTTAAAGTACAGTAAATATTTATATATAGTACTTCAAGGGGAGAAGGGCTATCGATTATATAGGATTTTATTTAGTACTAATTTTTATTGTATTGCCTGTATTTTATGCATGGTGGAGAGATTCCTAAACCGAAATCCCCTTTGACACACATTAACCCATTTCAACCCACTTTTTGACACTATCATCTATTTATTATTAGAAGGTATTGGTTATATTATACTATGTGTATGTCTTTATGACATATTTTTTTAGCCAAGCATTTTAATAAACTGTGTGTGTCATATTGTCAGGAGGTGACGAAATGCCAAAGAATTTAAGTAAGGATAGGATGGTTTGGGCCATTAATGAGACTACTTCTATGAGACAAGCGGCTGTGTTGTTGGGAGTAGCCTATAATACTTTTAAAAAGTATGCTAAGATGTATGAATTGTGGAAACCTAATATGGATGGGCCTAGAGCTAAAAGTGGTCTTCCACGTGGCTTTAAGCCAGTAGAAATAGCCGATATACTCTCCGGTAAGAACCCCGATTACTCTACAGCTAAGTTACAGTATCGGTTGGTTCGGGAAGGTTATCTGGAGGAGTGTTGTAGCAACTGTGGATATGATGAATATAGACCGGCTGATATGACTAAGCCACTACAATTAGACTATCTGGATGATGATTCTACCAATAAAGAATTTAGCAACCTCCGCTTATTGTGTTATAACTGTTATTATCTACTGAAATTGAACCGAAATGAGCCCTCTGTACCCTCAAATGTGAAGACTTTTACCGAAGCGATTAACAAAGCCTTCTCCACCGACTCAACTGAGTAGCGAATCCTAATCTCAATACCCCTAAGCTTAACGCATTTTTGCCATATAAGTCAAGTCTTTTCTTATATTTTATGCGGCGTATCGACTGCACGTGGCTAATTAATTGAAAAAAAATGAAAATAATTGAAGAAAACCCTTGACTTTTAGCTTATTTCTTCGTAGCTTAAAGGGTAATGATTAAGGAAATAACAATGAATTAGAGAGAAAAGAATTGAGGGAACTAGGGTTAAGAGCTACTGCTAGAATACCATCAGATTAAGTTACTGTAAATGGATTCTTCTGGAGTTCCCAAATAAAGGGGCTAGGGTTAAGAGCCACCGTCTGTCATTTTGTCTGACATCTGGAGCCCCCAAAGATTTATTGGTTAGGTGTGGTTGAGAGGTTTCCTCCTTATTCCCTCTCAGCCACTTTTTTTATTAACTCGGTTAGCTAAAATATATTTTGCTACGCAAATGTAATACTTATATATATGAAAGATTTTAAACGATTACAAACACTTATTAACCAGATGGAGACAGACCTCATCATGCTCTATCAAAGTGGGGAAGTCATAGAGTTCATGGAAGAAGATCCCGAGTACATAGCAGTATCGATGGTTAGTCTAATACTGGATAGGGATCACTTCCTACAGCTAGGTATGGTGGTGGGAGAAGCCTGACAGAGTGACAGTGCTAGGGGCCATGCCGTAGCATTAAGTCGTTAATCGCGAGCAGGTGACATATTGTCACACGCTCATACTCAAGCGTATATCGAGGCTAAATTTTTTTCCCTATAGTAATTGATAAAACTTTCGTATCATAATGATAAAAAATAATTAGCGTAAAGGGTATTATGAAAATAGATTGGAAAAACTTATCGGGTGTGGTTGGGTTTATTATGGCACTTTCAGGAGGTTACTATAAGCTTTCCTCTGACAGCCAACAGTTAGTAAAGGAGCAGATAGTTATTCAGAAGGCTGAGAAGGCTAGGTGGCAGATAGACTCTCTTCGTATAGAACGTAAGTTTAAGGAGTTGAGATGGGAGATGCAGGATTCACTCAGAATGGAAATAGCAAAGTTAGAGGATAAGTTAAGATGATATATTTTTTATTTGGTTGTATATTATTCTGTATAATAGCATGTATATATCTTATGATTAGTATGGATTAACCGATGTGGTTTAGGATTAAGGCAAAAGATTTATCTATTGATAAACAGAATGGTGGTAGGTGGATAACGTTTTGGCTTTGGGGAGATAGTGAAGACCATATTAGGGATATATTAGATAGTAAAGGCCACCATGACCCTATTGAATATATTATCCAAGATAAACCAAGTTTTGTTAACTAATGATAAATTTTTTATTACATATCTACCTCAAGTTTCGCCAATGGCTACTCCCAACTAAATACAAGACAATACACGTTTATAGCGATGACAATTGTCGAACCGACACCGAAGGTGGACCATATAAGGTACTAATCAAAAAAAAATAAAAAAAGTTTCCCAAAAGACTTGACTTGAATGCGGCTTAAGCGTTAACTTAGGGGGCCACTAAAAGGCTGTTTTTTTAACACTTAATAAAAGGAGTTCAAATGAACTATTCAACAACACTCAACACTTGGAAGCTACCAAACATCAAGCTAGGAGATTCTTACCAGTATGGTGAGAAGAAACATAAGATTGGTGAAATTCGAAAGAATGATTTGGTCTTGGTTAAGAGATTCAAAAACTACTATCAGATGACGAAAGGAAATCACTACGAGACATATGTCTTGAAAGCGACTTCTAACTCTTTCAAACCGGTTCAGACGAATAGTGTACGAATCCAAAACTCTTGGAGTCGGTACTTCGATTGTGTGAGGGTTTCATAACTCTCAAAGATAGGATGGGTTTCGGCCCATCCTATTTTTTTGTCCAAAATTATTTTAACTTTTTTTTAAAAAAAGACTTGACTCGTATGGCGTTTTATATATAGCTTAAGGCATGATAAAAAGGGAAAAAATAATGAAAACAAATCAAGTCGAAAGAGGTGAGTGGCTCAACAAAATTGTCTTCTTTAATGGAGTTATGGGTTCTGTTGTAGACCATTGTAATGGACGGTTTCTCGTCTGTTTTCACGATACTGTAAATACTCACTTGTGGGAACACAAGTGGATTAATAATGAACATTTAGTGTGGGGTTAAGATGAACGAAACAATTTACTTTAGGGATCATATAATCGGTGTTGAGGAACTAGACCCGCCTTTTAGAGAAGTTCCTTTCTTTCAACTAATGGATGAGTTCTGTAATGATTATAATGATAGAGATAACTGTGAGAACTTTGCTGTGGTTTGGAATCATATAGACGAGGAAGTTCACATTCAACAGATATACAATCATGATACTGGTGAGATTTATTGGGAAGATAATTTTCCTGAACTTGAAGGTTGTGGATGGCACGGTAGGGATTGGACTATAGGTGATGAGATAATTTACTGTAGTCTTTTAATGTGGGGTGAGGTGGAGCAGACTATTGCTTAGACTAAAGACACAAAATGGTATTGAGTTTGGTTGGGTTGCAGATAACTTTATATCGAAAGATATCTGCAAACGACTAATACTTTTAGGCAAACCAACTCTCGAACCATCTAATACTTTAGAACCAGTTCAAGAAAATTTCAGAACAAGCTCTAATACTTTTTTATATTATAATAATGGTATGGAGACCGTTGACAAAGTATTTAGTACGATTACTGATACTGTAAAAGTTCCATTAGAGAATTGTGAAGGTATGCAACTTGTACATTATAAATCTGGCCAATACTATAAACCACATCATGATTATTTTTATCCGTGGATGGGTTACTATGAAGGGGAAGTAAAAAGAGGTGGTCAAAGAACTTGGACAGCTTTTTTATATCTCAATGATGTTAAAGAAGGTGGTGAGACAAACTTTCCAAATATTAATATTCAAGTTAAACCATTGGCTGGTAGAGTTGTTTTTTGGAGAAATTCAATTGATGGAAATTTAATTGAAGATAGTTTTCATGAGGCTAAACCACCAATTAATTGTGAGAAGTGGGGAGCAAATATATGGGTAAGAGAGAAAAAATTTATTTAAATAAAAAAAAAGACTTGACTCGTATTGCAATTTTGTATTAGCTTAAGGCATGATAAATGAGGAAAATATGAAAAACATAATAAAATTAGAAAGTGTCGGAACTGCATTAAATATGAAAACCGGAATGACTCATCCGATAAATGCTGATGGAACTATTGACTTTTATGATGGAGTCGCAACACACATTCTCTATGACGAGGGTGGTTTTGATGAGGATGGTTTTGAGTTATATGACTTGGCTGATTTAAAAGATAGGGAAGTCATCGAAGAATATTTAGAAACAACAAAGTAAAAGGAAACAAATAATGGCTTATATGAATCAAGAAAAGAAAAAAGAGTTAGCTCCAAATATTAAACAGGCTTTGAAAAAGCATAATATGAAAGGAACTCTTTCTGTTGATAATTACTCTACTTTGAGGTTGACTCTTCAATCTGGTCCTATCGACTTTAAGTATGTTGGTCAGGATGGTAGGACTATTAGAAATATAAATGAGTATTGGTATCAAGACCACTTCAAAGATAATCCTGAAGCACTTGCTTTCTTATCAGAAGTTATTCCAGCGATGAATAATGGAAACCACGATAACTCTGATATAATGACAGATTACTTTGATGTCGGTTGGTATATCTCTGTTAACCTTGGTAAGTGGGATAAGCCTTATATAGTTAATGCGTAATAAAGAAACATTTAAAAAAGAGATTAGGGCTCTTAGAACTGTACTTATGGATGAGCCCTACTGTAAATCGTTAGGTAGCTTTCATACCTTTGTAGCTGATATGCATGTCGCATTAGTATCTGATAGAAGGATTACAGGTAAGATGCAAAACAGTATCCAAAAAATTATTAATAACTATCATAGGTTGAATCAACCTGAAGTTAGGACAAAGAGATTACAGATTATGGATAAGATGGATATGTTGTCCAAAAAATTAGAGCAGTGTGATTACCACAAGTTATATAGAATGGAAAAGCAGGAAGTCATAGATAGTATGAAGAGGTGGGCATCAAGAACAGGTAAGTTGACTAAAGGACAGATGGTATATTGTAATAAACTTTTTAAACAATTTAATAAAAAAATTCAAAAAAGAACTTGACTTTTAGCAAAAGTTTTTGTAGCTTTAGCCGTTAAATAAAGGGAAAAAATAATGAAAACAATTTTTGAAGAAATACAAAATGATATGGATGAGTTCTTCGCAGAGATAGATGCTATCATCGGTAGGGAACCTGAGATGACAGATGAAGAAGCTGAACACTTGGAAATGAAAGCGGAGTTGGCTCATGGAATTTAATCAGGCTGTAGATAATTTACTAGAAGGTATTAAAACCGACTATGCTAAGTGGACTACTTGGGAAGAAGGTATAACAAGATTCAATGGGGGTATTAGGACTAAGGTAGGCAGGAAGTATACAAAAGTTTTAACGCAAGGTTCTGTTTGGGGATTCATCGCGAATGATGATGGAGTTCACAAAGGTATACCACATAGGAAAGGTGATGTCTTCAAAGCCGCTGGCTGGGCAGCTCCGGCTAAATGGGCTAGAGGAAGTATTTTTGACACTAACACAAATTGGTTCAGATGGACTGGGCCTAATTACTTATAAGGAGTAAAGTATGACAAATCCAAAAGATGAAGCCATCTTAGATATGATGTCTGATGAAATCGAAGTCAGTAACGAACTAATCGCTGATACCAGCGACTATGTTGATTATCTTCTCAATGAGAGGAAAGATGGTTACTCAGGTGATTATGAGTCATCTGATGTAATGGAGTTTGATGAAACTGATGATGAGTGGTATCTTGACTAAATGTGAAGTATGTAAAAAAGAGTTGGATGGAGTAATGTTATTCTATCCCACTCTTTGCTTAAAATGTGTTGTAGATTTAGATATTAGTGATAAAGAAAAACTTAAAAAATATAAAGAAAAGACTTGACTTGTATTGCAATTCTTTTGTAGCTTTGAACATAATGAAAAGGAAAAATATGATACACAAATTAGTTCATGAAACAATAAACATTAAAGGATGGGACATAGTTGGTTCTATCGATTGGACAGTTGGTGATGAAACCGAATTACCATTTGAAGATCATCAACCTGATAAGACACTACATTACATCAATGGATATGATAAGGCTGGAACATCAGTTAGTTGTATCGGTGAAGTAGTTGATGGCACGGTTGTGGATGTATTTTTTGATTATTTAATTGCTAAATATAATAACTAAAACAAAGGAGTATTATAAATGACATATGTATATGAGTATGTTGTAAATGGAGATAATGTTAAAGTGGAGTATTGCTTTAGCACTGTTACTGATTCAATCAAAGTGGTTGATATGTGGGTTAATGAAAAGTTCCATAGGGTTAATTGGATGAGTCATGAAGGTAGAGATAAGTTGATGGCTAGGTTAGAGAATGATATGGAAGATAGGATGTGTGGTACTTTGGATGATGTAACCGTTGGAACTGAAATTGATTTAGATAGAGATATACCGGAGATTGCAATTGCTTAAAGAAATATTAGATAGGCTTGTAGATATAGAAGGTCAGTTAGATGATGCTTACTACAACCTACCTGAGTATGATGCTAACTCAGAAGGCAAGGGTTATATAGATGGTGCAAGATGTGACTTGTACCATCTAAAAGACGAAATTGAAAAACGCATCTTAACCGAAAAAAGTCTAGATCCAATGGAGAGATTTTCTGATGAAGATGTTACACTTGATGAGGTTATGAATACATCACCAACATTGGCTAAATTATTATAATGAATCTATTAGAAAAAATTATAGACACTTTTGATGGAGTTATTATTGAGGATAACCAATGGACTATGGAAGGTTCTAATGGTAAGCGATATATTGTAGAATGGGATAAATATAATAAAAAATACAGTTGTCAATGTAAAGGTTATATTTATAGAAAGAAGTGTAGACACATCACAGAACTATCAGAATCTTTTAGGAGACATTATGCAGTTAGATAATATAGACCACGTTGCTATACAAGTTACACATATAGCTAGAGGTGTAGCTTTTTATAAAAAGAATTTTAATTGTGAAGTAGAATATGAAGACCAATCTTGGGCCTTACTAAAATTTGAAAACACAAAACTAGCTTTAGTATTACCCGCAGAACACCCACCACATATTGCAATTATAGATGATGAATTAGAAGGTGGAGATGTACATAGGGATGGTAGCCGTTCTAAATACGAACATGATGGCTATGGAAATATGGTAGAAATAATTACTTATAAGGATGTAAAATGAAAGACAAAATAAAAATAAATGATGTTGTTGAATTCAAAGCATCTTCACTTGGAAAGGGAACTATAGTTGCTGTACCTAATGAAGATACTCATATGTATACTGTTAGGCTAGGTATACAGGATATAAATGGTAAACATATCAATTGTACTGAACATTACTTTAAGGTGGTTGAATGATTGAAATTCAAAAGAATAGAAGAGAGACAATTAGAATCTCTGAGTCTGAATATGAAGGCCACAAGTTTATTGATTTGAGAATTTGGTACGATGATAATGGAGAAATGAAACCTACAAAAAAAGGTATATCATTCAATCCTAATATTGCAAAAGAAGTTATCGAAGGAATACTGAAAACAGTAGAGGAGTCAGATTGGAAAAACTTCTAACTAATAAATTGTATTGGGCTATTGTGGCACAGATTATTGGTGGTGTAACCGCTTTCTTTCAGTTGCAAGGTTGGGTTGTTTGGCCTGATAAACCATTTCTGAAATCTATATGGTGGTTATACCTAACAAGTATTATTATAGCACCATTATTCTTTTGGAGTACAAAATGGTCTTACGAACACTTTGGTGCTTTTTGGAATATGAGGTTGGCAGGATTTGGTATTAGTACAATAATATTTGGTTTACTAGCTTGGAGTCTTATAGGTGAAATACCAACACTAAAAACTATGATTAGTCTTTTACTAGCATTAGCTATAATCTTAATACAAATTAGTAATCTTTAAGGAGAACTGAAATGAAGAATTTATCTAAAATACATATTATAATAGCAATACTTGCTTTTATATTTGGAACTCAACTTAGAGGGCAAACATTTAATTACAATGTCGATTCAGATTTTGAGTTACTACCAATACCACCTGAATTAGTTCCTTATCAAATCGTACCATTAGATCCTGTTCCTGATTGTAGGTTAGAGATGGGTATTGAATTGATATTTCCACAAAGTATTACGAGTATGCCAGAACCACAAAAAGAAGAAACCTTAGAAATTATTTATAAGAGAGTAGCATTTGAGATATCGAATCCTGAGAAGTCTGCTGGATTATTTCAGATAGATGGTAGGATGTATCATTTAATCAGAATACCTTACACAGGTGCTTCTAACTTTTGGGGTTGGGAATATGATTGAGTACATCGTATTAGGAGTATTTGCTCCGATAATTTTAAACCTAATGCATATGATTGTTGGATTGTATGTGGTAACACAACGTGGTAATATGATGTCATTGGGATTTACAGGTATGGGATTTTTAACTAAGACAGTAGCTATGCTATTCTTAACATGGCTGGGCGTTGGCTATTTAAGTATGGATTTTAGAATATTTATTCCTTTACTAACATTCTTTTGGTTTTTTACTCATATAGTAGAAGCATTTGTAATACAACATTATATGAAAGAAAATGTTCCTAAAGAATTACAAAAGATACAGATATGATTTATTTAGTTTTTGGAGCTATTATCTTAATACTTATTATGCAAATAAGAAATGGTTGGAAATGGTAAAGATTTGGCAAAGATTTAAAGAGTGGTTGATTATTAGACAATCAGCTAAATTCGCAAAGGAACTAAAACAAAAAGGATACAAACCAAGACAACCTTGGAATGTTGGGATTTGGAAATGAAGTATAAAGTTTTAATAGTAATAGGATTGTTATTCGGTGGACATTGTTACAATTTGTATAGAACAAGTGAAGTTGCAATACCCGAAGTAAAGACTTATGAAATCAAAGATAAGATTACAGGTAACATACACATATTTAGAAAAGAACCCAAATTGAAAAAGAACATCTTATTTTGTATAAAAGATGAAGAGCGTAAAGTGGTGTGGGTTCATTGGCATGTGAATCAACAACCAGAATATACCTATAGTGTGGACTCTTATGAAAATTATGTAGAACGAACTTGGGTAGAACAACATTATGGATATAGGATAGCACCATGAAAATAACATTAGCACAAAGACATTTATTTAACGATTCAAAACCAATGTGTGAGATTTACGATCCCACAAGTACTGGTTGGGTACAATGGGATAATTGTGATTTAAGTGAATGTCCACCATATAGATTAAAGGGAACTATGAATGCACATGGTAAGTTTCCTACATATAAGTATGAAGAATTACCAGAGATGTTTACCGACACAAATGGAAATAAACATAGGGTAGAAGATATAATAGCATATAGGAGTAGTAAATGACATTAGGATTAGGATTAGCAGCAGCAATATTATTGTTGACATTTTGGTTATACAGAGATGATTTGAGGAACTGGTAGTGAAACAGTTTCCACAAAAAGAAGCTTATATATTATTTGGTGACCAACTAAATAAGATTATGAAATGTCTCTATGTTCTAAAAAATAGAAATGAAGATATTGATGGTTTATCGCGTTTTATCGAACAATTAGAAACCATGCCGTCATATGATGATATGCTTAGTAAGTTTGAAGATTCGGATGATGATTTAGAAGACCTTTTGAATGGTTTTGGATTAACACTACCAGATTGATTATGAAGAAAAAATTAAAACACGATGTGGATTCTACAATAGTTGATTTGATAATGGAGCATTACAATATACAATCTTTTAGTGGTATGAAAGAAAACTTGACTGGCGAGGAGTTTGACAGAATAATAGAGGTTGCAAAAGAAATGTATTATATGGATATGCTGAAGAGTGTTAAACATAACATGCCACGAAGCTGATGTATTATTTACTAAAGATAAAATGGTTTTTTGAAGATATAATTAATTTGGTATATCAAGCTTTACAACTATACTTATATAGTAGACATTTAAAAATGAGAATTGAAAAAAATAACTTTGGGAGAAGAGAAGAATGGTAAATTTAAATATAAAAATAATAAACGAGTCAGTTAGAAGATACTATGATACAAGTCAGGGATGGTCGCATGTACGGAAAATAAAACCTGAAGGGTACAAAGGTGACGCTGGTTTTGATTTATACTTTCCTGAACAAATTTTGGTTTGTGCTTACGAAACTATGTTGATACCATTAGGTATTGCAGGAGAGATGACAGATGAATATGTACCGATTAGTTACTACGTTACACCAAGAAGTAGTATTTATAAAACACCACTCAGAATGTCTAACTCAATTGGTGTGATGGATAGTGGATATCGTGGGGAGTATATGGTACCTGTTGATAATAATTCTGATGAAGATTATATGATTAAACCTGGTGAAAGATTGTTTCAAGTAATCCATCCTTTGCTAATACCATTTACTAAAAAGATAGTCGATAGATTATCAAAATCAGAAAGAGGTGAAGGTGGATTTGGGAGTACCGGTAAATGAGTAATGAAGTACTAGCAATAATCATAGCCATAATAATTATGGTGCCTGCAATATTGTTTTACGAACTTATAATAGTTAGAAATTATGCTGATAAGTTTTTACCACCAACAGTATTGAGTTTATTCTCAAATGGAAACCCAAGAAACTTAGATGAGAAAAAGAAAAATGGATAACCAACTGCAAGAATTACTAACAATCACTATGGAAGAGTGTGGTGAATTAATTCAAGCATGTAGTAAAGCCATACGATGTGATGATTATCATATGAATGAAAAGCTCATTGAAGAAGTTGGTGATGTTATGTGTATGATTGAATTATTACAACAATATGATTTAGTCTCTTATCAAGAAATAGATGAGAGAGTAATAGAGAAAAGAAAGAAACTAAAAAAATGGAGTAATTTAATATGAATATAGGTTATGCTTGTATTAATATGCAATTGTCGTATCCACAAAAATATGGTGGTAAAGAAAAAGGTGTGAAACCAATCACTACAGGCCGTAGCATGATTAAAAGAACTTTTGATACTAAAGGTATAGATTATGCTAGTGAATTAACTTTACAAAATTGTAAAGATTTGAATCAAATCGTACAATGGAATGTGCTCAATGGATACAACTTCTTTCGTATCACATCAGGTTTAGCACCGTGGAAGTCTGAGTATGAGTGGGATGACCTAAAAGATATTGACGAGATTAAAGGATATCTCCGTTCTGTTGGTTGGGTAGCTAACACACATAAACTTAGAATCACATCACATCCAGGTCCTTTCAATGTACTAACTTCACCACATGAACACGTAGTTGAAAATTGTGTAAAAGATTTAACAATGCATGGTGATGTCTTTGATATGATAAGTCTAAGTCGTACACCTTATAATAAAATTAATATTCACATTGGTGGTGCTTATGGAGACAAACCCAAATCTATGGAAAGATTTTGTAAAAACTTCGAAAGATTACCCGAATCTGTTCAGAGTAGATTAACAGTAGAAAATGACGACAAAGCATCAATGTATTCAGTAAAGGAGTTATATGATGGAGTATATAAACGTATCGGTATTCCTATTGTTTTCGATTATCATCACCACAAGTTTTGCACAGGTGGATTATCAGAAAGAGAAGCTTTGGAACTGGCTTGTTCTACTTGGTCCAAAGGTATTACACCAGTTGTCCACTATAGCGAAAGTCGCAGTAAGGAACGACTTGACGAATCAATTAGACCCCAAGCACATTCTGATTATGTTTACGAGTATATTGATACTTATGGTAATGATGTTGATATTATGATTGAGGCTAAACACAAAGAGTTAGCTGTACAGAGATACAAAGAGTTACATTTAAACTAATAATTTTTCAGTTTCTTCATATTTATAATTGTATAGATTTATGGAGATTACTGTGACCAAAAATGAATTTAGAAATTTAGTTGTATCTGAACTTAAAGATTACTTAGAAGCTAAAATGAGTTCAGAAGAAACTAAAGTCCTACAGTTTCTAATCAAACATGGTGCCAACCCAAAAGAAGCAGAAAAAGATGTAAAAAAACATTTTAAAAATGCTAAAAGAATTTGGAGAGGTTCTACTCCTGCAAAACTTGCAAATAAAATTTCCTTTTTAGCTGCTAACGAATCTATTACAGAATCTCATCATAATAAAAAAGAAGGTAAGATGGCTAAGTATGATGCTAAAGAAATAGCAGAAGATTCTATTGCTGTTTTTAAAATGATAGATAAAGACATGGACTTACCTGAGTGGTTAGAAGCTAAGATAACAAAGTCAGCTGACTATATGAATTCTGTGAAAGATTATTTAACACATCATATGAAAGAAGATGTTCAAGAAGGCTACTCCATGAGAGATCTAGGTCTTAGTCCATTTTTTAAAAAGTTAAATCCTATGCAAAGACAAGCAGTGAGTATAGCTCTCATAATGGGTGGTAATATGACAGGTGCTATTAAGGCAATTGAAAAGATTAAAAAGGGTTTATCTAAAGATAAGAAAGTAAAGAATGCTCTTAAAATGGCCAACGAAGGAACTTGTGGTTATGGAGTAGATGGTAAGTTGGGAGAAGAACCAGCAGGTCCTCATCTACTTAATAAAAGAAGATTATTAAAGTCTAAGAAGAAAAAATTTGATTTAGACGAAGCTTGTCAAAAAGGATATATGACACATCCTACTCGTAAGACAAAGATTATGTTTGGTAAGAGATATAGAAATTGTGTTAAGAAAGAAGGAGTTGATACTACAGTTACCTTAGAACAGCTAGAACAAATTGCAGATAATATTTGTGTAAATTGTGGTGACTTTACAAATGAAAATTTAAGGAAGTGGTTCAAACAGAAATGGGTGAACATCGGAAAGAAAAAGAAGGGTGGTGGACATCCACCTTGTGGTACAAGCGGTAAGAAGAGAGGGTATGCTAAATGTGTACCAGCTTCTAAAGCTGCTGGTATGACAAAGAAACAAAAAGCAAGTGCTACTCGTAGAAAGAGAGCAGCACAGAATAAAGCCAATAGAGGCGGTAAACAATCAGCAGGACAGGGTAAGAAACCAATATACGTTTCTACAAAACCAAAGAAATGATATGATTAAACTACAAGACTTATTAGAACAAAAATACAAAGAGTGTCCACCAGCAACACAAGACGTAAAGTTGAACACTCAGAATAGAGATATTACAACTAGAGACTTTAACTATGGTCCTCAAGATGTAGATAATCCAGGTGACTATTGGGAAAAAGTTGCTAAGAGATGGAATACTGAAGTAGAGAATGTAAATAAATCTCTATGTGGTAATTGTGTTGCATTTGATATTTCACCAAGAATGTTGGAATGTATGCCAGGCGAAGTTTCAGATGATTCAGGTCATTTAGGATACTGTTGGATGCATCATTTCAAGTGTCACTCTAAACGTAGTTGTCATACTTGGGCTAAAGGTGGTCCTATAAAAGATGATAGGGTTTCTTACATTTGGGGTAAGAAGGCCTTTGGTGGAAAAGATGCCGAAGAAGTGGAGTAAAAAATACAAACGAAGTATTGATTGTAATAACCCAAAAGGATTTAGTCAAAAGGCACATTGTGCTGGAAGAAAGAAGAAGGAGAATGTAATGAGTTCAAAGTTAGAAGAGTTAGTAGGTAAACGACTTACAGAAGAACAGTTTGATGAAGCTGCAGGTAAGAAGGATGCTTGTTACCATAAGGTTAAGGCTCGTTATGATGTATGGCCATCTGCTTATGCCAGTGGTGCTTTGGTAAAGTGTAGAAAAGTCGGTGCAAAGAATTGGGGTAATAAGAGTAAAAAAGAAGGTGTCTATGAAAAAAACAAAGGTAAAACTTTATACGGTAAGGATTTAGTCAACTATTTTGTGAAAAGATTT
>VMHT01129802.1_pt1 | contig 14087 bp, 10 predicted proteins | sample 4693611 | NCBI WGS metagenome assembly VMHT01 (sample SAMN12280063, study PRJNA550983) | marine metagenome | isolation source: seawater sampled from same location over 5 years 0.02-0.2 micron viral filtrate | place: USA: collected off the coast of southern California halfway between the port... ... | reverse complement strand
TAACATTAAGATACGATTACGCTATACTTGAATTTTAAAAAACCGTTGTAATAAATACAACAAGGAGTTATAATGTCAGAACATAAGTTCCCTACGGAAGTTATTGATATACCGTCTGGTGGAAAAGTTTATTCAAAAGAATCCCCACTTGCTGATGGTAAAATTGAAATCAAATATATGACCACGAAAGAAGAAGACATTCTTATGTCTGAAAACCTTATCAAAAAGGGTGTGGTTATTGATAAACTATTGGATAGTTTAATTGTTACAAAGGGTGTCAAACAAGAACATCTCGTTTTAGGTGATAAGAATGCTGTATTGGTTGCAGCTCGTATTCTTGCTTATGGTCCTGAATATACTTGTGAGGTCACCAACCCTAATAATCCTGAACAAAAGGTAGAACATACGTTTGATTTAACACAATGTCCGTTTAAAACTATTTTAGAGGATATAGATTATTCAGAAAATTCTTTCGATTACCAAACATCTATTGGTAAAAATAAAATAAAGTTTAAACTTCTTACAGGTATTGAAGAAAAACAAATTGAAAAAGATTTAGCACAAACAAAAAAGTTTGGGTATAATGCTGAGATATCTACAAGATTCCGTTATACTATTACTGAAGTGGATGGGGATAAAACACCAGAAACTATAACCGCCTTTTCACAGAACATGTTAGCTCGTGATTCTATGGCATTGAGAAAATATATTAATGATATTTCTCCCGATATTGATTTGACATCGGAAATTGAAATAGGAGGTGAACCTGTTAGCGTGTCAATTCCGTTGACAGTCGGGTTTTTTTGGCCTCAGTCCGTCTAATAAGTTAGACATACATCAATCCATATTTTACTTTATTTATGGAACTCCTGGTTTTACATTTAACGATGTATACCATATGCCTGTCCATCTAAAGAACTTTTATCTTCGTGAGTTTATGGACTTAAAGAAAAGAGAAAAAGAACAGATTGATAACGCACATCAAAAACCAACACCCACAATACCTCGTAGATTTTCCCCCAAATAACTCTTTTTGTTATATTTATTAATGTATAACAAAACCTTATTATATTATGGCAGATTTTAACGAACAAGATCAAAAAAGACTCAATGAGATAAATGCTGAGTTAAAGAAGAGAACTCGTAGGACTAAAGTTTACATCGACCTTGAAAAAGAAGCAGCTGAATTATTAAAAAGACAAGTTGCAGCTAAAAAAGAGTTGAATGCTGAATTTAAACGAGGTACAGATGCTCAAAAAGCTGCTGCTAGATTTACCAAAGAACAAAAACAAGCAGAAGCCGCTTTAAATGTTGACATTGCCTCAAGGGTAACTAATATACTTAAAGGAAATATAGCACAAGGACTTAGTTTAGATTTTACCAAAAAGTCAAAAACAGCTCAATCAAACTTAGCAGATACAGCTGCAAAACAATCAAAAACCTTAATTGAAAATACTGATTTAACCTCAAAACAAAGACTTGGTTTATTGAATCTTAATCGAGATATTGTAGATGGACTTACAGAAGAGGGGGAAGAACAAGATAGAATTAATGCTTTGGGATTAGCTGGTGATTTAAAAGCAAAATTTAATGCTAATAATTTAGTACAACTAAAGAAAAAACAGGTTGAACAGGAAGAAAAATCAGAATCAAAGATGAAAGGATACACAAAAGCTCTTGGATTAGCTGGTACTGTAGCGATTGTTCTGTTTAAGGTTATAAGTAATTTTGCTGCAAAAATAGATGATGTAGGAAAATCATTTGGATTTTTGACAAGTAAGAATACAGAATTTAGAGACGGATTGATAGACGCTGGTAATGAAGCAATAATGATTGGAAAAGGTCTTGGTGATGTTCTTTCTGTGACTGCTGAACTTTCGTCTGAGTTTGGATTAACATTAGCTGAAGCTGGTGACTTATCAAATAAAGTTTTAGACACGGCAGTTGCTACTGGTCTTTCTAATGACGAAGCTACCAAGTTGTTTGGTACTTTTATGCAGATTGGAGACTTGACTGCAAAACAAACAGAAAGATTGGTAGAAGGAACTGCTCAACTAGCCGCTCAAAGGGGAGTTGCTCCAAACGCTGTCTTACGAGACTTAGCTGGTTCAGCAGAAGAGATTGCTAAATTTACAGATGCTAGTGGATTCAACATTGCTGAAGCAGCTGTTCAAGCTAGATTATTTGGAGTATCTTTACAAACTACTGCTAAAATATCTGAAGGGTTATTAGATTTTGAATCCTCTATTAATGCAGAGGTGGAAGCTTCCGTATTAATAGGAAGAAGATTAAACTTTCAGAAAGCTAGACAACTTTCTTTAGAGGGTGACCTTGCTGGTGCTACAAAAGAGGTTGTAAATCAGTTAGGTTCAGAAGAAGAATTAAATAAGTTAAATGTGTTACAGAGACAATCTATTGCTAAGTCAATAGGAGTTTCGGTTGTAGAGCTTAATAAGTTAGTAAGAGGTCAAGATAAATTAACTCTTTCTACTGCTTTAACTGGTAAAAAGTTTGAGGATTTAGTTGGACAAGATTCTTTGAGTACACTTACAAGTATCATCAATAGTATAAAGGCAATAGGAGCTACTTTACTTGATAATTTTGGTAAGCCTCTTAACAACTTTATAGAACAATTTAGAGAAAGTTTAACTGGTGAAGAGGGGTTAGCTAGAATAAGACAGTTTGCTAGCAGTTTTGGGAATATTTTACTTGGTCTTATTAACGCTGGTAGGTATCTTGGCACCATATTTAGTGGTGAAGACTTTAAAGCAGTAACACCCAAAGATTTTGGTTTTGGAACACCAACAAACGACTTTCGTGGTGGAAGAGGTGGGATATCAGTAATGGCAGGACCTGCTGGTGTATTTAGATTAAACCCAATGGATTCTGTTATGGCTACAACCAATCCAATACCAACAAACGATTACGGTCCTAAACCTGCTGGTTCGGTTGGTGGTATGACACAAAAAGTAGAGGTTACTGGAACAATAACAGGAACGAGAGACTCCTTAATCGCAGTCATCGAACCCGCATTAGGATAGGATAGATTATGGCTTTTGAAGGATTAGGTGATAAGTATAATAGTGGTTTTGGTAAAGAGATAGATGATAATCTCGACAGAGGTAATACTGGTGGTAGAAGAAAAAGACCACAGCAGACTCCACCACTATCACCACCAACTGAAGCTCCTGTAAAACCTTTCAGTAGACTTGCTGAAAAGATATCAGATGGTAATCCACAGACAACCGATTATTCGATATCAATGGAGTATACAAACTTTTATGATGGTGGTACACAACTTACTGGTCCACTTGCGACAGGTAATTTTAGTGGATTAAATACATATAATCAAGATGTAATAAAAGTAAGAAAAGTAGATTTAAATCAGTTAGGTTTCGATGAGGCTGGAACTACTGGTCAGTTGGGCTCTGGTGATTATGTATTAGAAAGTTTATATCTTAAGACTCATAAGAATAATCCTGATAGACAACCTATTAATACAGGAAGAGTTGACGAGAATGGAAATGCTATTTTAATACCTACTATTAGAGCTGGTATGGGTAATCTTAATGGATTAGATATAAAAGGATATTCTTCAGACGAGATTTTTTATAGAGGTAGTGGTAGAGGAAACGAACCTTATCAGATAGCAGAAATTAATTCTGAGTATGGAGATCCTATTCCAGACAGCACAAAGAGAATGTTACAATTTTACAGAAGTGATGCTGGTAAGGCATTGGTAGTTAGAGAAAATATAACAGATTATTTATCAAAAAATGTACCAAAGGTTGATTTAAAAAGACTAACATTAAGAAGAGCTGGTGCTGCTATTGGAGAAGCGCTTGGTGGTTCTGTTTCAGGATTTATCGAGGGTACTATTCGAAAATCTTTTACACCAGGTCACAATGCTCTTTTAGTTAACTTATTAAAAAATAGTGCTACATTTGATATCAAAGATAGAGAGTTAATTAATATTGGTGGACAATCAATTAACCTTAATCAAGCATTGGGTTCTATTGGGGCAACTCCAAATGATCTTCTCGGTGAATTTGGAAGAAGATTCGACATAAATTATTCTGCTAGAGTAAGAGCTGGTGCACCATTTGGTGATTTAGGTGATAAACCTTATAACTTAAGTTACTTAAACAAGGTGAAAAAGGTAAGTGAAGAAGGTCAAGGACCGTTTCCTAAATTATCCGCCTACTTTAGAAGACAACAAAATAAGTTAAGAAAATTCGGAGAAGAACAGGCAGACAGAATTGAATCGGCAAAAGTAAACAAAATAACTCCTTTCATGGATTTATCAGGTCCAGGAAATCATAGTGACTCGTTTGCTAAATTTCTTGCGGGTAATCCTCGTGTTCATGGTTACGATGATAGGATTGCTAATAGTGGTGTTGAAGATCTTGAATTTTATGGTGATGAAGGAGCTCCTTTAGAAGATGAACAGTTTCAAATACGAGACGGTGATTTTTATGTCAGATTTAGAGATTTAAGAGATGATGGTTTTATTTATTTTAGAGGATACATAAATGGTATAACAGAAAACTTAAGTCCGTCTTGGACACCCACAAACTATATCGGAAGAAGTGAGCCTGTTTATAATTATGAAAGAGCTGAAAGGGATATAAGTTTTAACTTAGCTGTTTACCCACAAAATGGTGCAGAAGAAAGATACATGTACACCAAACTTAATAGATTAACTTCTTTGGTTTATCCAGAATATTTAGCTAATGAAGGTAGTGGGACATCGAGAATGAAACCACCATTTACAGAAATGTTTATGGCACATATTGGAACAAAAGAGAGAGGTCAGTTTGGATATATAAAATCCCTTTCTTACACTGTAAATGAAAGTGGTGATTGGAATGCTTTAGAACTTTTACCAAGAGTTTTTAATATAGCTATTTCATATCAGATAGTAAGTAAAAGACCACCGAGTCTCAAGAGTACCTTTTACAGACCACTACCTAACGAAAACAAAGATTTAAGAAATTAAGGATTGAACGATGAGTAGATACGATAACGTAAAATTATATAAAAACAAGGGTGTTCAATCTATTGGTACTGGTTATCTACCAAAGTTTGAAGAAAGTAATTCTGATATTCTTCTTATTGCTACAGAAGGGGATAGGTGTGACCATCTAGCTCAAGAGTATTATAATGATGTTAGTTTATGGTGGTTTATTGCTTCTATAAACAATATAAAATCAAATAACATTGAGGCTGGAACTCAATTAAGAATACCGGTTTCAACAGAACAAGCAGTTATAAAATAAAATGAGTAAATTTAGTGATAGGGTTTTTGGTGCTAATGTAGACAAAGAAACCATAGAGATATTTAATGCTCTACAAAAAGGTCAGTATCAATTTATACCAGGTGAGTCTATAGATGAACAGACTAAACCAGCATATACAAAATACTTAGGTGAAAAAACTACATTTGCTAGAATGTGGGTTGCTTTACAAGCAACTGGTAGTGATGCTAAAGAAGATATATTTTATCATTCCATAAACGATAATAAATATAATAGCTATGAACCAAATGAACCTATAGCTGCTAAAAAGTATTTTGTAGAAAATATAGAAAACCCTTATTTAAAACCAAGCGCTGGGATTACTTCCATAACATCTAAAACTGAAGGTTCTCTTGGTGCTGTAAAAAGAACAAATGTAGAATTTGTTGTTCATAATAAACAAGATTTTGATGAGATTTATTTACCTTTCTTTTTAAGACCAGGCTCAACTGTTGTGGTTGACTATGGTTGGTCTGATAGTAATCTACCTATTTACGATATAGAAAGTGTTTTATCAAATGCAGATACCGAATTAAAAGAATTTAAAAAATTTATATATGACTTTCCAAAATCAGGTTCTAACGAACAAATCGGGTGGATTTATAAGAATAAAGGTTTGGTAAATACTAATGTGGGTGTGGTAACATCTTACAACTCTAAAGTTAATGCAAATGGTTCATTTGAATGTAGTGTGGAATTGGTATCTCAAAATGCAACTATTTTAGATAATGAAATATCAGCTGATAATAATTTAAAATTTATATTTGTTAATAAATTTGAAGAAATTTTATTGAATGCACTTAAAGGTGGAGATTCTATTTCACTTTCTCAACCAACAGAATATAATGCCCTAACGTCTAGTGGTAGAAGAGAGGCTTATACAAAGTTTTTTACTAGATTACAAAATCGTAACACTCTTGGTATTATTTCAGAAAAATCTCAAAAAAGAGGTGTTTACTTTGAATCTAACACTGTCAATGGTTCGGAAACATTATACATTAGTTTTGGTAATTTAGTTGGTTTGTTTTTGAATAGCTTTATAGCTAAAAACAAAGATAATGATGTGAAGTATGAAATTAATTTTAAAATAGATGACTATTATGTACGATATTCTGATGAATTATATAGTAGACAAACAACTATTATGAATGGTAATGAGGAGTTGCCGGTATTTTTACTTCCAAGTAAATGGGATAGCGTTGATGTTGATAAAACCTCTACTAATCAGTTCAAAACTCCTATAATGCCTCTTAAAGAATTATTCATAAGTGTTCCGATTATAAAAGAAGCATTTCAGAAAAAACAAACCGTAAATGACGCCATAAATTTTATTTTAACCAAGATAAATATAGATTCATATGGAGTATTTGATTTAAAAATGGTATCACCTAATGGAAGTTTTTCTGAAATAGGAATACAGGATAATAATTTATTACCGGTTTTGGAAACGGAAGATGATAAATCTTTCCCATCAAATCTGTTAAAGTTTAACGTAACGTCAGGAGATGGTATAGTTTCAAACATGGATTATAGTTTTAGTACACCAAAGGGTGCATTACAGAACATGTTAGCTATTGGTAACAATACACATACTGGTTTTTTTGATGTAGACAGCTTAGACAACTTAAACTTTTTAAATGTTTTAAAGGATAAGACAACAGAGAATAAGGATGCTAGAATACGAAGTTTACCTGTTTCTGATTTAGGACAATCGGATGATGAAACAAATACTACTGATATTGACATTCAAGTTCCAAATGATTTTTTTGAAAGTGACGACCAACTTAATTCAAGAGATTGGAATTTATATACAGCTGCAGTAAAACAAGCATATCAAAATGCGGGAAGACCAGAAGTTAAAGGTGAAGAATCTGTAAAGCAAAAAAGAAATGAATACACTTTAGAGGCCGCTTCTGATAGGGATTTTTGGGGTAAAGAAGCAAAAAGAATACATGTATTATCAGCTAAAGAGGAATCTATATCTCCAATATTGCCAGTAAATTTGACCATAACCGTATACGGAAATACATTTCTAAATATAGGTGATATTTTTACCATTGATTTTTTACCTAAATCATACGAAAAACATGTTTATTTTCAGATAATGGGTGTAGAAGATAAGATAGATTCTAAATGGGAAACTACATATACAACTCAATATAGAGTAAATCCTTTGAGTAAGGACATTCCAACTAAATCATCAGAACCATCAGATATACCTGAAAAGGAAGTACCAAAAACCCGTTTTCCTATAAGTGTAATTCAAGATCTTGCTAGAAGTTTCGTAAATGCTTCTGTTTTAAATTCACTTGTGGATAAAATCCCAATTTCTACCGATACTGATAAGGATATAGCTTCACAATTTGAGAAAATTACATTATTTGTTCAAGATGTTAGTGAGGATGGGATAGATACTGGAATTAAAGATGGTCATTTAAGTAATGTTTTAACTAAAGAACAATTTATAAGTGACATAAAATATCCAGATGATATAAGAGGTGCATATGCTCTTACAAGATTGTTGTTTGAGTATGCTAAAGAATTTGATCCTTACTTTAACAAGGAGTTAGCTAATAAAACTGGTAGAAAAGTAAAATATTTACTAAGTAATAAAGATGGTCAAGGTTTATTAGATGGGGTAGGAGATTTAGCTAAAAGTATGGAAGTTGGAAAGATTGAGGGTACATCAATTATTTTTGACATAGACTGGTGGAACGGTTTTGGTGATGATGATCCTAATGCGTCAAGTATATCACAAAATTTCGTGATGCCACTTAGTGCTGTCGGATGGAGTCTTAATCTCTTTTCAGTAGATGATGACCGAGAGGTGGCAGTTAAGTATATGAAAGACCAGACTAAAAAAGATTGGTATAAAGATTTCAAAAAGAGACTGGGAGAAAATGTTGAAGTCGGTGCTGTTACTGATGGTGCTGTATTAAAAAATGGTAAAAAATATGATGTAAACTTTAAAAGAGCACCTATAATACGAAGAATGAGAATTAAAACAACAGCATTAGGTTCACCAGAACCTACAGAATTTTATGCAGTAGAAATAAAATCACCACCAGGTCTTAACTTGCCAATGAATATACGAAGAATAACAGTTCCAAAGTGGTTTGTTAAGGGTGATATTAGTGCTTTTAGAGATAAACTAATCGATTATTATAGACAAATACCGAGAACATTAAAATCAAGTGAAATAGAAGAACTTCAAAAAGAGAAAGAAGAAGGAAAATAATACTTGACTTTGTTACATATCCTGTGTAACTTAAGATATGATTAAATTGGTTATTACTAAACCTAACTGGTCTAAGTCTCATCCCCTAAATAGTATAGTCCTGATGTATGATGTGATAGAAAACAAGTTAGTTTACGCTAATCACTATGAGAAGATAACTAAAGATATAGATTATCCAGCAGACGAGGGAATGTTGATTGATGATTGGAAGTCGTCTTATGCTTATTCTTTTAGTGGTCGCCCAACATATTGTGCTGACATTCTAAACTATTGGTTGTTAAACAAACCACTCAACCACATACAATGGGATAATTTTTACGACCAAGATGATTTCACATATTATTATCCGTTGGATAAGATGATAGAACAGCTATGTGAAGAAGTACCAAAATATGAACAATCATACGGAGAACATTTTGAGAAGTTTCATAAAGATTTTGTAAAAGCCTTTGGTGAGCTAGAGTTAAATGGTATCGGAGTCAATTCAGACTTCACAAAGATATTCGGTGACCATATGTTAAAGTATATCCATCAAAAGAAGATATATCAGAACTATAACTTCTTTACAACTACATCAAGACCATCTAACTCTATTCATAATCTTAACTTTGCTGCTCTTACACAAGAACAGAGGAAAGCATTCTCTCCACTTAACGATGTATTCGTAGAATTTGACTTTGAGTCTTATCACCCAAGGTTGATTGCTAAATTAACCGATTATGACTTTGGTAACTCGTCAGTTTATGGTAAGTTAGCAGAGGATTTAGGCGTAACGGAGTCAGAAGCTAAAAATATCACATTTCAAAACCTATATGGTGGTGTCAGAAAGGACATTTCTGAGATGAGTGAGTTTTTTAGAGGTGTAGAGGACTTGGTAAAGGTATTTTATGACGAATATATGACTCGGAATCAGATCTTAACACATATTTATAAACGACCAATGAAAAGAGATAATTTAGGTGACCTAAATGCTCAAAAGTTATTTAATTACTACATACAGGCGTATGAAACAGAACGAAATGTTACCATCTTAAATAAATTACACACATATTTATTAGAGAAGAAAACAAATATAGTTCATTACAATTACGATAGTTTTTTATTCGACTATTCTAAGGAAGATGGTAAGGAAACAATACATGATATCCAAAAAATCTTACAAGAAGACGATTTTATTATACATGGCAAAATCGGTTACACCTACGGAACATTAACAGATTATGAGTTTTAATTTAGGAAAACTTTTTATAGAGTGGAGACGAATTGTCCCCAATGGTGTACCAAATCCTAGTAATGCCTATCACCTCGTTCTGTTGAAGGAGATTTGTTTAGCAAAAGGTATGGATAGACAGGTTGTAGACAATGTTATCTTGACATTGGAACAAGACGATGAAAAGATACAATGGAAAGATAAAGATGGTAAGGATAGAGAAACATCTTTGGACACAATCAAACAATACGCTAGTGATATCAAAAAAGGTGATTCAGACCAAAACAAAAAACTTGCTGTTGCGGCTGCTGACTTAGAAGATAAAGAAAAAGGTGGTGAAGATGATGAGATTGAAAAGAAACCACCAATGAAAATTGACAAGAACCCATTCGACAAAAAAGATGATAGTGATACCGAGAATCAATCTCAAAACATAAGTGATGAGAATCAAAAAACAATTAATACTTTTGAAAAAAATGTTAAAAAAATTGGTCAAGATTTAAATGATACTAAAAAGAAAGTTTTAGGTGATACTTTAGATAAAGTAAAAACTATATATGATGACGATGCTTCAGAAGATGATAAAAAAGAAGCGGCACAGTGGTTAGTTGATAATGCTGGTTTTTCTGCTAATGCTATGCCAAAATCTGGTCAAAGAAAAGCATATTTAAATAAGTTGGGTGGAGATAGAAAAGTATTAGGTAATGGAACTAAAGGGACAGAAAACCTTGTTCAACAAGTAGAATCTTTATTAGGTCCTATACAAGAATTTAACGCTTCTGGTATTAAAGTAGGATTTAGTTCTGCTGCTAAACCAGACTTAGGTGATGAGAATATAGTGAAACCATCACAAGATGATGGTGTTGCTAATTACTTCAGTAGTCATAAAGTTTTACAAAAGATAAGACCTAACTTACATGGTCTATTTGGTGTTAAGGATGATAATGGAAAAGTTAAAATGCCAAGTAGTGAACATTCAAAAGATTATTTAGCACAAAGTATAAACAATCCCGCATTAGAAAACACTATTGATTACGCTAAGAAACAAATAAAAAATGGTACTATAGATGAAGGAATATTAAGTTCTTTAGAAGACCACCAAAAAAGAATGCAAGATGTCTTGAATAATTATGATATACCGAGTGAAGAGGCAAAACAAGCTATTGCTGATAGTTATAACGACTTGATGGTTGGTTTACATAAGGCTGATGATGAGATAGCAAATTCAATTATGAAACAACTTGCTGAAAACAATCTATATGAACAAGAATTAGCAAATGGTGAAGAAGTATATCTACCATCTGCAGGTAACTTTCCTGCTGGTGATAAAATAAAAGGTGGTACATTAGAAAAGGTATCTTTAATCAGTTGTAAGTTTGGTAAGGCTGGAAGGGTGTATGGATGTCCAGCAAATTCAAAAACTATTTGTGAATTACATCAAAATGAAAGTAAACAAAACAATCAAGGACAATATCTTGGAGAAGACGGATATACTCTATTAATAAATGATGATTTAATTAAAGGAGAAGATAAAAGTTCTACCGTATCTAAAACAGAAAACTTTATTAAAGATACTTTAAACGAAGTAAATTTGGGTAATACATTTACAGATGAAGAGACTTCAAAGATATCAATTATTGTTGCTGATTATATGGAAGAAATTGATAGAATTAAAAAAGAAGTTTCCGACTCAAACCCAGCAGATGTAGGTACATATTGGAAACGATTTAGTAAAAAATTAGAAGATGTGGAAGATGATTACAAAAAAAGATTAGGTGATGTAATAACTACTGAACATGCTTCCTCTTTGATTGGTAAAAATAATGCTAAAAATTTGGTTCAAAAGGGTGGTGTAAAAGTAGAAGCTCTTATGTCTGCTATTGAGATAGCTAATAATATCAGAACCAATGAATCACTAAACGACTTAGAACATAATAAACAATTTTATGATGAAAATGATGAACCAAAATTTGTAACATCAAAGGGAACACAGAATCCAGATGATTACTCCATAACATTTAGAACTAAAAGAACTGCTGGTAGAACAGGTGGTGGATGTCAATTATCATTTACAGGTGATGGTGAACCAGCTCCAACACAACTAACAGACGATGGACAAGCAATAGATACTGCAACTGGCGAGGTAAAAGGGGTATAATGAAAACACAACTATTATGTACATTCACAACACAGCATAATCTTGAGCAATCTATTCGTGATATTACGAAGAATTTCAAGGTAGTGTTCGAAAAGATTTATGTACTACAAAACGAGGACAAACCAAAAGAACTGATTTGTACCTATAATGTTAATCAACAAGATGAAATAGATTTTAATGCTGTACAGAATACCATTTCTTTACATCGTAAAAAAATTACAAATACACTTTATACGATAAATGCCCTAAACGAACTGATAAAGTTAATAAACAACGGAGTGTTGGATACTAACTATCAAGTCGAATGGGATACATATAAGAACATGATTCTGATATCGAATAAAGAAGGTTTACAGAAAATACCAACAAGGATATTAAAAATAATCGAGTTATAATGGCTTCACCAATATATTTTTTCACCAGAAGTGGATGTGTCTGGTGTCAGAAAATGAAACCATCAATAGATGAAATAAACAAAACATTAAATGATGAACAGAAGATTCAGATTTGTTCTATTGATGAAGAAAAATTTAAAGTAACATATGATAGCGTAGTTCGTATGAATAAGCTACAGAATGTCGTTCCACTTATGTACAATTCAAACATAGGAACAACTCTTTTGGGTTATAAGGATAAAAAAGATATTCAGAAGTTTTTACGAGCAGAACCAATAAGTACAAAAGTACCATTAACACCACTTCCACATTTTCAAATCGAAAATAGTTCAGGAAAAGACTTTGATAATTGGAAAAACAGTGTTATATTATGGTATAAGGAAAATGATAAACATCTTCCTACAAATGTAATAGACAAAGAAAAAATGATAGATATGGTTTACAATCAATGGATGGCACATAGAACTAAACCTACTACTGTAGAGAGTAGGTTAGATGCTTTAGAAAGTAAGGTAGACCAGATTCTTAAAAAAATCTCTTGACTTTATCATTATTTTTTTGTATATTATATAAATTGGTTATCTACAAATTTTACTTTAGTAATATTTATAGTAATAACAATAATAATAATAACATAAACTACGGAGAATAAACATGGACTTAGATGCTATAAAAAGCCGTCTCAATCAGTTACAGAATACGCAAACTAATGCGTTTTGGAAACCTCAACCTGGAAAATCCCAAATTAGGATAGTACCTTATAAGTTCGACAAGAACAATCCTTTTAGTGAACTATTTTTTCATTATAGTTTAGTTCCTAATAAGACTGTATTGTCGCCACTTTCATATGGTCGTCCTGATCCAGTTCAACAATTTGCTGATAAGTTGAAATCAACTGGCAACAAAGATGAATGGATTCAAGGTAAAAGAATCGAACCAAAGATGAGAACTTTTGTTCCTGTCGTTGTTCGAGGTGAAGAATCTGAGGGTGTTAAGTTTTGGGGATTTGGAAAAACTGTATATCAAGAACTTCTTGGTATAATAGCAGATCCAGATTATGGTGATATATCCGACTCTACTACAGGTCGTGATATCGTTGTTGAAAGACAAACACCTGCCGAAGCTGGTAACCAATATGGTAAGACTACTATTCGTGTCAAACCAAATGTTACTGCACTTTCTGATGATTCTAACTTACTTACCAAATTGTTAGAAGAACAACCTGAACTCAAAGAGTTGTATCAAGAACCAACTTTTGATGAGTTAAAGAGTCATCTTTCTAACTTTCTGAATCCTTCTGATAGTAATAGTGATGCTGGTGAAACAGAAACTAAATCAGAACCAGAAATGGTAACAACGGAAGCGTCTTCTAATGTAGAAGATGACTTCGATAAGTTATTTAATTCATAAAGCCGTACATACGGTTAGAGTGGGGGTGGTTTCCTCCTTTTCCGCCCCTACTCGTCTTATTCAGGAGAAATAAATGTCTAATAGAGATGAATTAGCAGATATAATTGCGGGTGAACTAAACAAACAATTCAAGTCAAATCAAGTTGCTTACTTTTTGGATGGTGTTCAAGATACACCAACTGATGTGACAGATTGGGTTGGTACAGGTTCAACGTTGTTAGATTTGGCAGTATCAAACAAACCACATGGTGGTTTAGCTGCTGGTAGAATTACAGAAATAAATGGATTAGAGGGAAGTGGTAAATCACTTATTGGTGCTCACGCCCTTGCTTCCACACAAAAGAAAGGTGGACTCGCTGTTTATATAGATACAGAGTCT
>VMHT01079373.1_pt1 | contig 14087 bp, 19 predicted proteins | sample 4693611 | NCBI WGS metagenome assembly VMHT01 (sample SAMN12280063, study PRJNA550983) | marine metagenome | isolation source: seawater sampled from same location over 5 years 0.02-0.2 micron viral filtrate | place: USA: collected off the coast of southern California halfway between the port... ... | reverse complement strand
GAACTTACCGCGGCACGTGTATCCACCCTTAGCCAATTTGATCCATCGCCAAACGCAACAACAGGACTACCCGCCGCACCGTTTGAAACATATATTAATGTGCCTGTCTCTACCGCAGGTAATGACGCCACGGTATATGTAGGCAACGGCATACCCACCGTGTTGTTTGCCGCAGTATCCGACTTTAACCTAAGCACCGTATTACTCTCATATATAGTGCCCACTTCGTCTGAAGCTTGTGCAGACGAAGGTATCTCAATCAAGATAGGCTTTGCTATAGCAGGGTTTGCAATTTGAGTTGCAAACACAGAAAAAGACCTGACAACTTCCGACATATATTGTTGAGTATATTCCGGTGGGGGAACGGGAAAAAACGGAATGGGTGCAATGGACATTATCTTCTCCCATCCGGTCTTATGTCAACGCGAGGAATACCTAACCGCCATAAAACTTCGTCATCCGTAGACTGGACCTTAAATCTAAAACTACGACCTCTCAGTCTGGTCTGATACTGACTTGTATATTTATCTACGGGGACACTTTCCGTCTTGGTAAGAGTGTTGGTATTAGTGGTTTGCGCGGGTAATCCCGGCGCATTTTTTGCGCTTAGTATAAAATCCACAGTAGTGTCGTTGTTAGTAGTTTCTCTGAAATTTAAATCAGGTAAGACCCTACTTACAAAGGAAAACTGATTGCCGTCTGAAATCCCAAGATCTCCAGACTCAATAAACGACGCGGTGTTCTGAGTCTCGTCTGTATAAACTGACCCAACCTCGTGATTGTAAAGATAATTGTTACCCCCCGTACCAACAGGTAGTGCAGATATTCCACGATCTAACCAAGCGGTCCTAGATAGTTTTCCAACGTACCACAGTTTTTCAAAGTAGTTGTAAACAACGTAACTGTCGTTTTCCGTAGAATCCGCGGAAGGGTAAAACCACCACACCTCTCCAAAAGAAATGTTGGACCCCGACGCAACCTTATCAGACTGCCCTGTATTAAAGTCGTTAAATACATGGTCACGAACCGTGCAAGGAATACGCTGTACTGCACCTGTATAGCTATAGAACTCTGCTGCACCCATCCAAAAGACGGCATCATCTACTGCGACAGCGGCTTTAGGGCTGGCAATACTTATGTTGCTAGAGATAAGGTTGATACCAAAGGTAAAGGGTGGGCCAATAAACTGCATTGCATAAATAGCAACGTCTGTAAAAACTAAGATCTGTTGCCTTGTTTCTACCGCTTGAACAATCTTTGACCCCGAATCGATTCTTAAAGAATCGGCACTGTTTGTTTCAGTTGGATACCAATCAATAGGATTAGCTTGGCTTGAGAACCTGATCAACATAGGATCCTGTGAGCCATCTCCCTTAGCTGTTGAGGGCGAAGCACCCAATCCATCGCATCCAAATGCAATCACATGCCTGTCACGATCTGATAAAAGCACTTGAGCTGCTTTTTGGGGCACAGAAGTAGGACTTCCTGATAGCGTGGAGAGTTCTACACCGCGTGTACCAACCCCAGTTGTTTTGTCCCAGTAAAATACCTGACCATTACGCTCGTTAAATATAAGGTCTTCACCAAAGTTATCATGTGACCATATGCGAAGATTACTTATTGCTGTCTGAGTTCCAGTTGCGATACCTTCCCCCCAGCCGTTAAAGTTATTAGCCGTATTGGTATTACCTACAACAAGGAATATGTTTGCTCCATTAGAGTGGGTAGCCGCACTACTACCTTTTGTCCCGCGAGTAACCGTCAAAGTATCTGTAGCAACTGATCCCACTGTCATAAGCTCACTGCCCACCAGCACTATGTCGTCGGTTGCAAAATTAGAACCCTGACCTGACGCTACATCTACACCTGTTTCAGAAGCATCTAAATCTTCCGCAATAGTAGTTTGAAATGCAGAGTTGTTTGTGCCACCAAATAAACCTGCGCCCCACCCAACACCGGATACAGATGAGTTAAGTCCTGTGCCTATCTGGTAGGTTCCAACTACGCTGCTACCGCCATTCCCTGTATCGCTCCCGTTAGCATTCACCGCCGTAGCGTTTAAGCCTCCTGTAACAGTGATGCTTTCAATGCTGCTAACGGTGCGAGCAGATATTTTATAGCCATTTCCGTCTATAACTTCTGTAATTTGAAACTCTTGGTTTAATATAGCCGCAGTGATGTTGCCGCCTAAAGACACCGCCCCAGAGAAAGTTACAAAATCATTAACCACACAACCGTGATTTACATCCGTAACCGTGATTACAGGAGATCCATTTGTGGCAGCAAAAGTAACATCCCCCGCAGAAGTAGTATTCCTGATAGGCGTAATATCTTTATAGTCCGCACCCTGCTTAATATAATACTTCTGTTCAGTCCCCACGCCTAAAAACTTTTCTCCGCTGAGAGCAACCCATTCGTGCAGCCCACGGCACTGACCAAGAAAAGCTTTGTTTGTACTTCTATCCCAGCCGTTAAGCTTCTCTGGATAGCCAAACCTAAAACGGATTTTATCGCAATCAATCCAGCCGTTCTCCTCAGAGTAAGGAGTGATCTCTTTGTTGATTCCAGCTTTAAATCTTAGGTCTGTATAAGGCATTTTCTACTCTCTACACCTGTGGTACGGCTTCGTATATTATTACAAGCTTGCCCACACCGCCTGTGCCACCAGTAGACTGACCGGGGGTGCCGCCATCCCCCGTAACAACCACAGGGCCAGCACCACCCCCAGCAGCAGCACCTATAGCTTGTGGGCCTGTAACATACTTACCAGAGTAAAAACTGGCAATAGAGGCGGCAACATCTATATCTGTAACACCCGATCCACTACTTGTACCGGGATTGCCGGGGGTGCCAGACCCAGTAAAGCCGCCCGTATAACCCCGACCACCCGTACCGCCTGTGCAAGATATACTTACGCCAGTAAAGCTTAATGTGCTGGTGCCGCCAGTGCCGCCAGTGCTTGAGGTACCAGTTGAACCCGGAACGCCATTAGTAAATGAGCCTGCCCCTGCGGCACCAGCGGTAAAAGAAGCGCCAATTAAAGTGGTTACATCGCTAACAAAAAAACCAAAGTCACCACCAGCGCCACCAGCCGCGCCTGTTCCCCTTGCGAAGTTACCATATACTACGCCCGCACCGCCGCCGCCGCCGCCAGATACCCCAACCCAAGCACCAGCGCTTCCGTTTATATCATCCGCGGAAAGAGTTATTGTGCTAGTAAAAGTATCTGAAGTAAGGGTGTAAACATTCTCCTTACCGCGAAAGTCGTCAATAGAGATAACTCCGCTGGCAGGTATGCCAGAAGGATTTGACACAAGACCATAATATTCCGACAAAGATATCGGGTTTGAACCACCAAACTCAGTCTGTATGTCGCCCAGACTTGCTGTTCCTGTTGGCACGGCCATGCTTAAATACCTTCTTTATGCACTACCAAATGCGGTTACATCATCTTCTACGGTAAGAGCGCCTGCACTCGTTAGTTTAAGTCGATCTGTTCCGCTGTGAGAAAACTTTAAATCAGATCCTGATTGAGTAATTTTCCAGTCACCTAATACAATCTCCCCACTTGACCCGTATATTACAGCCTTACTATTTACGACAGTACCCGCAGAAGCTCCATCTAAAAGACCCAACTCAGTGGTAGTTACGTCTGATACAGATAAATCACCGCCAGAATCTGCAACAAGTACACGATCTGCGGTCAGATCAGTTATACGAACTGCGGCCTTGCCACCCATTCCTGAATGATTGGAGCAATAATAATACAGAACAGCAGGGGCATCTTGCTCTAGCTTAACCTGTGTAAACGCACCCGCACTCCCCGGCGTACCTACCGCCGTAATCCCCGTAGTGAATGGAGCAGAGGGCGAGTTGTTATCATTCGTGGAAAACACTAATGGGTGTGTAGCGTTTGTACTATCAGACTGATCAAACCTATATGTAACAGAAGGCTTTATCTCTATCGTTTGCTGGGAAGTTCCATCAATGACGAACTTACCCCCTGCAACAGTAACTGCGACAGTTGCAAAAGGCATAGAGCTTGCATTAGAAAATTCTTCTACTGCTGCACCTGAACCCGCTCCATCTGCCAATACAATAGCGGAATCACCCGCCGCAATGGTCACATTAGAACCGCTGCCCTGAGTAACAATAACGGTCTGGTTGGTGCTGTTTACTAGCATATACATTCTGGCACGATCATTCTGCTCCAGAGTAACTGTGCAAGCCCCACCGGGAGTGCCCGTAAACTTTATAGCTTTATAGTGCCCGTCTTGTGCCGCAGAAGGCTGCGCTGCAACAGGAAGAGTATAAGACGTACCCGTAAGAGCAATAGAGGCAAACCCATTCGCAGCCCTGTCTAATATCTGCAAGTTGACGTTGGTACTATCTCCCCATGTACCAGCTTCGTCGCCCGTGGATATTAACTTTACGCCATTAGTGCTTGTATATGTAGCCATCTGAACCTACCTGAAAAGTTCTATAGAACTTATTATATTTGAATTACCGTATTTAAGCAACAAGTGTCCACTCTGGGTCATCTGAAGGAGTTATTTCTGTCCAGTTTGGATCTTGCGTTGGGTCTATAAGAACCCAGTTTGGATCTTGTGCTGGAACTATCAATCCATACACCATTACCTGCCCAATGGAAATTGTCATCTCCACGCCCGTAACCGCGATTCCCGCGACGAGAGTAGCATCTTGGCCCGTTAGAGCAAAAGACCCCGCATCTGCAACTAATCTTCTGGTGCGGTCAAAGTCTACAGCTTGACCTGTAAGAGTAAACGAACCTGCACTCGCAGGCATACTTATTGCGATATTAAATCCAACGTCTTGCCCTGCAAGGGCAAACGAACCTGCACCTGCTTCAAGTAAAACACCCGATTTGAAATTAGCGGTTTGCCCCGTAAGGCTGAAAGAGCCGTGATTCGCAGTAAAATTATAGTTTCTGACTTGAACTAAATCCGCATCTTGGCCCGTTAAAGAGAAAGACCCTGCACCAAAGGCTTCTGTTAAGGATTTTTTGAGTGCCGCATCTTGACCTGTTAGAGCAAAAGAACCCGCATTCGCTTCCAGCCTTGCGCCAGAAAGGAGTGAAGCATCTTGGCCTGTCAAAGCAAAGGAGCCTACTCCTGCGCTTAAATTAAGATCCTTCTTTAACCCAACAGTTTGGCCAGATAGTGCAAACGCACCCGTCTCAAATATTTCGCCAATTAGGATACCCGCATTCTGACCTGTCAGCGCGAATGAACCCGTGCCCCCAGATATGTTTATCTCGCGGTTTATGGTTGCAGCTTGGCCTGTGAGGGTGAATGAACCTACGTCTGCACTAAGTACCCTAGCTTCATTAAAGCTTGCATCCTGACCTGTAAGGGCGAAGCTACCCGTTTCTGCATTAAGAAGAGCGCCCGCAGCAAGAGATACGTCTTGCCCCGTAAGAGTAAAGGAACCTGTACCCGCGACTTCCCTAAGCGCTTTGTTGAACTCTACAGCTTGTCCCGTAAGCGCAAATGAACCTGTACCCGCCCTTAAAGCTCGTCCCTTGTTAAGATTTACTGTTTGCCCCGTAAGAGTAAATAAACCCGTACCGCCAGATAAATTAAGCCCTTTATCTAAATCAACGCTTTGCCCGGTAAGAGCAAATGATCCTGTGCCCGCAGATAAAACTACAGCTTTATTTAAAGTAACGGCTGGACCTGTAAGAGCGAAGCTACCTGCCCCAAAGCTTTCGCCAATACCAAAGTCAATTTCTTGCCCTGCAAGAGTAAAGCTGCCCGCCCCAAAATCTACAGAAAATGATTTTATAAGTTGTGCAGCTTGCCCAGTAACCGCAAAGCTTCCGACCTGAGCAATAAGTTTATTACCAAAGTTGGGATCAAGAACAGCAGCCTGTCCAGACAAAGCAAAACTGCCAGCATCTGCGGAAATGCGGACAGCCTTGTTCAGATTAATGCTTTGACCAGTGAGCGTAAAGCTCCCCGTTCCAAATGCTTCGCCAATTCCAAAATCTACCGCGCTACCAGTAAGAGCAAACGATCCAGTAGCTGCTGCAAACAAGTAAGCATTTTCAAAGTTGGCAGTCTGGCCCGTAAGCGCAAACGACCCAGTGTTCCCAGAAACATTTACAGCCTTGTCTAAATCTACAGCTTGACCTGTAAGAGTGAATGAACCTGTGCCCCCAGAAACATTAAGGGCTTTTACCATACCTGCTGTTTGACCCGTTAATGTAAACGACCCTGTGCCGCCTGACAAAACAAAAGCATTTCCAAAGGCAACATCTTGTCCCGTAGCAGAGAAAGATCCAGCATCCGCTGACATACGGACTGCTTTATTTAATGCAGATGTTTGACCAGTAAGCGCAAAAGCTCCTGTCTCAAAAATCTCTCCGATTAAAATACCCGCGCTCTGACCTGTTAAAGCAAAGCTACCTGCACCCCCGCTTACATTCAGAGCCTTAGCGAAGTCAGCGGTTTGACCTGTTAAAGCAAAGCTACCCGACGCGCCTGTAACATTTAATGCTTTATTAAGGTTAACCGTTTGGCCTGTTGTAGCAAAAGACCCCGCATCACCCGCTAAGTTTACAGCTTTATTAAGCCCAACAGTTTGACCCGTAAGCGTAAAGCTGCCTGCTGCTGCTGACATAACAACAGCTTTATTAAGGCCGACTGTCTGACCAGCAAGCGAAAAGGCTCCAGTCTCAAAGATTTCACCAATAAGAATACCAGCGTTTTGTCCCGTAAGCGTAAAGCTGCCCGCTCCCCCCGCAACATTTAACGCTTTAACAAAGCCAGCAGTCTGCCCTGTCAAGGTAAACGACCCAACAGCAGCAGCAAGATTACGACCTACGTTTAAATCCGCAGTCTGCCCCGTAAGCGCAAAACTCCCAGCATCTGCTGTTAAAGCATAGTCAACAGATGTAACCCCACTATCCGCTAGTGGCGCAGAAGCTAATGGGGAGAAACCTAACATCTATTACTCCGATTGAATTGCAGGGGCTTCATCGTAGGAAACCACTTTCTTATTGATGGAAGCAGTGGCTTCCTGTCTTGCGTCTTCTATATTATCAGAGGAAAACATATGCAAACTACCAACATCATCAAAAAAACGTCTGAGGTGATAGTGACCATCGTACAAATCCCATGCTTGATTTACAGCGTTTTGTAATGCTGTTTTCCCCACAAGCCTACGGCATTCTCCAGACATAATATCATGGAAGCTAAAAACACATGTTTCATCTTCAGATGAAAGATACATTTTTATATCTGCGCTACTTAAAAAACTTTCTGGAACAAGATATCCATTATCCGTAGGAGATAATATTTTTACATTTACAAAAACAGAATAGTCTATCTTTATCAAGTCTATGTTGTCCAAAGCATTTTGCAAAACTTCGTCTAATGTTTCAAACAATGTTCCATTAACTGATTTAAACGCCATCAAGAACTCCCATACACAGTTCCAGACCACGTTCCTTGAGTATAACTTCCACTTACAGCAGATCCCCCAGAATACGGCCCCTGTTGTGTACCATATGCATTGTAAGTTACACCGCTACTTGCTCCCCAACCGCCGCCGCCAGCGCCGCTATATTGGCTATATCCCGGTGGATTGTCTCCAGCGTCCTGACCATTAGCACCCGCATTGTTGTTAGAGCCGCCCGCGCCGCCATAATAAAAAATTGGGGATTGTGCGCTGCCAGTTACTCCTTGACCACCCGCGCCGCCAGACCCTGCTAAAATTCTTCCACCACCGCCACCGCCAGCGTAGCCAGCCCAACTAAGACCACCACCACCGCCGCCAGCGCCGCCACCATAACCCGGAGTAATTGATACACTGCCGCCAGAGCCGTTGGGTAATCCACGACCTCCTGCCGCATTAAGGATGCCGCCAGTACCCATGTTGTTTGTGTTAGAAGACCCTCCACCACCGCCACCCGCACCCGCGCCGCCATAGCTATTACGGCCACCGCCACCGCCGCCGCCGCCACCCGCGATATAAGCGCCTGATGCGTTGTTAATTGTTACACCCGTTCCAGTAACACTTATAGCATCACCCCCAGTTTGCGACGAAGATCCACCTTTACCAATGATAACACCATTATTTGTAATAGTAGCGTTATTAACATCTACAATTAATGCTGCAATGCTTCGCGTATCAGACCAAACCCAAAAATTAGCAGGAATTATTAAAGTTCCACCCGCGATAATAAAGTCGCTTGCCCTTACTTCTCTCCTGTTTGAAAGAGAATTTATAGTTCCTTCATTGGTAAGAGTGAAAGGCCCTTGAATAGGGAGTTCTTCTCCAGTGTTAAGCAAAAGAAGAGGTGGAGCAGATATCGCACTAAAACCTACACCTTCCACTACTAAAGAACTTGCAGATGGAAAGTTAGTTGGGCTTAAAGAATTTAGTCTTGATGCATCATATGTACCGTCAACAGTAGTGTTGTCAGATTTAAATCCTGTAATTCCATTTGTTCCATTTAACGTAATTTTTGCCATTCTTACGCCTCTTTAAGGTATATCAGGCCATGTAATATTGTGCGGAAAGCCCGATTGCTGTGGAACATTAAGCAAATCCGTTCTATATTGTGCCCACGCATTTTGCTTGTCTGTAGTCATGTCTGCCCAACGTAAAGAGTTAGATACCACAGGATCAACCTCACTTCTTAAAAGTCGTGAACGCTCGTCACGAACCATCTTTGCGGCTTTTAAATCTAATTCCTCTTGTGTAGGTGGAACATAGTTTTCAAAATTAGACCCAATTAATGCTAACAGATCGTTATTATTTACTGTTTGATCCGTATCCCACGGATTAAGTGAGTAAGGTATCCATCCAAAATCAGGGTGGTTTATTTCAAGGTTGAACGATGTGTTTTCTGCATTGCGGGAAACTGCGTTACGCACTTGTGAAATAATTATCCGATTGCCTGTCATTTTACGAAATCCTTAAACAAAGAGTTCCTCTATCACCATCTGCGCCATAACCCATTACGCGCCAAGTTCCAGACAATGCCGCAAACGTAGTATCGTAGGCATCATCATCAACACTATATGCTCTATCAAAAGAAGATCCTGACATGGTGTCACCTTCAGTTTTAACACTGCCATTTGCATCGGAAAGCATACCATATGAGCCAACACCCCCCCAGTTTTTTGAAGGCCCTATGGAAGCACTATCTATGTTATCACTGCCTCGCACATAACTTGTCATTTTAAGAAACCCTTACATAAGCGGTGCCGTTTGTATAACCGCTAGTTCCACTATACCCCATACATCTCCAAGTCCCAGACAATGCACCGCCCCAGTTGCCGTAATTTCCATCCCAAACAGAATACGAATAGTTAAGTAAAGATCCTTCAATTGTGTCTCCCGCAATTCTTTGCGCGGCACCAGAAGAACCCACTAGAGCGTATGTCCCAACATCGCCAAAACCTGTAGTCGGCGGGATAACAGCACTGTCAAAGTTATCTTGCGCTCTAATAATACTTGTCATTTTAAGAAATCCGCATGAATAGTGTACCGTATTGCCCCGTTCCGTTTCGACCCATACATCGCCAAGTTCCAGATAACGCTGATCCTACCGTGTTCCATGAAGAATTTTTAATAGAATAAACTCTATCTAAACTAGATCCTGCAATTGTATCTCCAGCTTGTGTAGCAGGGGAACCATTTGCATCGCCAAGCAAACCAAGGGTTTTAACACCGCCCCAAGATAAATTGCCTACGGTATTTGCGCTATCAAAATTATCACTGCCACGAATTAAACTAATCATTTGTTACTCCGGTTTAGTGGGCCAAGTAACGCTTGCTGGAAAGCCAGATTGCTGAGGAACGTTAAGTAAATCTGTTCTATATTGTGTCCACGCCGCGCGTTTTTCATCTGTGAGATCAGCCCATCTTAAAGAATTGCCAGCAATTGGATCAACATCCGTTTGCAATTTGTAATTGCGCTCCGCTCTAACGCCCAAAGGGATGTCCTGTTCAAATTCTAAAACTTCTTCATCAGTCAAATACCTTACAGTCTGCTCGCCAGTCACTGCGTCTTTTATCATTTCATGTAATCTTGACATTATTTCACTCCGTAAATGCGGATGCTGCCGCCTGTTGCAGTAAAACCATACCCTGCGCCTCTTGTAAAAATACCCACTGAAGTTGATGAGTTAGAGACATTCATGTCATAATTGGTTTTCCCGCCAGCATAATTAGAACTTTGAGAAAAAGCTCCATTTGAAGTGGTAACCATCCCAGAAATTATACTGTAAAAAGCTGACGTAGCTAAATCTATTACAACCCTTACTGATAATGTTTTACCCGTCATATCTGTGGTATACGCAATCGCATTTCTCTCTTCCTTATTTGTAATACCAATCCATTGGAAAGAGCCAAGTGACACACCTTCAATATTAATGTCTAACATCTTATAATCCGTAAGCGTCAAACTAGATAAAGTTGCACTAATTGCTCCAGATTGAGGAACTAATGTTCCTAAGTGCGTAGTGCCACCACCTAAAGTTACATCTGCATCAGGAAGCGTTACGGTTCTATTAGACGAAGTAGTAGGCGCAGTAAGCGTTATGCTCCCACCACCTGATGAGCTGCTCTGGATTTTAATTGATGCCATCTAAACCACCGTCCATGTTTGCCCATTACCAACTGTTACTGTCACACCATTGTCTATTGTAATCGGGCCCGCAGACATGGCATTTTTACCGCTAGTTATAGTATAGTCGGAAGTTACATTCATATCGTTCTCAAAAAAAACCTTATTAGAGCCGCCGCCTACTGGGCCTAAATCCTGTGCAGTAGCGCCAACAAATACAGTAGCAGATCCGCTAAGATTAATAGCATTATTCGAGTTGCTGCTTTCGCTTACCGTGCGTGACAGCGTAGTGCCAGAAGCTGTGTAAGTTCCTGTGCCTATTTCAAAATTACTGCCATCTTCAATAATGTAACGAACTACATCTGCGTTTGCTACGCCAGCATCTGCGAAGGTTTGATATCCATCCTCCGCAGAGCCAAGCGTAATTGTGCCAGTGCCAGTTGTACTGGTTGACATCTTTGCCCTATTGACAAGAACAGCCATAAGCTACTCCTTATTAGGTAAGCTGAATAACACCGTTTGATGGGCTAAAGTCGATAGTAAATGTATCGCCATCATTAAGAGTTAAGCTTGAACCATAGTCATAATAGCCAATAAGAGGATCATTTGTTACAGTATCATTGTAGATATAGATGTAACGGAACGCAGCAACAGAGCCGCCTGACGCAGTAAGCGTTAGATCCGCAAGAACAAGCTTATAAACACCACCTGATTGGCTAGATGAAGTTCTTGTCAGACTTCTTGAAGACAAGTTGCTGTAACTAATCTGAGTTACATTGCCTAGAACACCATTGCCATCAGCAGTTGGGTTAGAACTTTCAGAACCCGGCGCTGTATTTGAGAGAGCAATTGCAAGAGAATCACTTCCCAAGTTCATAGCCTCAACTGCGTAGTCAACGAAGTCATTTATTTTAACGAAGGATGCCATGATATATCTCCTATGCTATCCTGATTATAGCAGATGTAGCATCCGCTGTGGGGAACTGTACTTCAAAACTAGAGTTATTAGCGACCCTATCTGACCCAAAATCTAACACAGCTACCGCTTTATTGGAAGCACTTGAGTTGTAAATCAAGGCTCCCCGTGCTGTGAAGGTCGCATTAGCCCAAGTTACATTGCCAAAATCTACCATAGCGGTGGTGCCCGTAGACTTTGGAAAAGTCGCCGTTACTGTTAAATTCTTCCCCCCAGCCGTATACGCCGATCCTGACGTATTCGTTATTTCATTCGATGTGCTATATGCGGTTGTATCCGCTCCCAAAGAAGCTGCATTTGAATACAAGGCAATCTTAAAGGTAGCCGTGTCAAAGTCATGTTCTGCCTTTAGAAGCTCCACCTTAAAAGAGGTGCATGTTGTTTGAATTATAGCCATTGTATCCTCTTATTGCTTTGGAAGAATAACGCGTCCCACACGATAATCTTGCGTTGTTTCTTTAGATTCGCCCAACAATTTTAAACCGATCAAACTTTCTTGATACCTCTTGTCATACATGGCCATAACATCTTGCTCACCTTTCATAAACACGTAAGCTTCTATTAAAGAACCGTACAACAAACTTAATTCAGCGTTTTCACTCAGCCAAGTCGTGCCACTGTCCGCACCCGCGGTAATGCTTGCAGGCCGATAAAAGTAATGAATTTCCACAGAAAGGTTAGCATTTGGCGTGGGGGCTAAAATAAAATTGCTACTATCAAAAACAGAATAATATTTGGGTAACCCCGTTGTCGCAGGGTTGGGGGTGTACGATTGAATAAAACTCACATCCTTAAACTCTAAAAACTCATAGTCATTGTTGGACACATAACTAAAAGAAAAAGGAGCCAAAAAATCAGTAGGTTGCGCTACATACTTTCCGTTTTGAGACGCCGTTCCCGTCGCATTCTTACGAAAAAAATCTAGTTGAACTGACTTTAAAATTCTTTCTTCCGCAGATCTTATAAATATAGGAATATTTCTTCCAAAATCAGTCAAGCTTGACGCGTCGCTAGGATCCGTCAATTCAGCGTTTTCTGTAAAATCTGATATTGCTGTTCGCAACTGCGCATATGTAAAGCTCATGTTATCACCACTGTAACTGTTCCCACTAAACCCTCTGGGGCCAAAAGATTGGTGGGAGAAAGGCCCGGTATATCCGCAAAACCAACAGGATCAAAGCCATGCTGAACGGCTCTTTCTTGCACAAGATTCGGTTCTGGACGAGCATTTCTAAGTGCTTGGGGATCGCTTACCTTACGAAAAGGCCCTAATTGAGGATGCTTAGGTTCATACTCGTCCGGTCCTACCAGTAAGCCATTCCACTCTCGCTTCATGTCACGATAAAGATACCTCTGACCACTACGATCAGAAATTGCAAAAGCGTGTTTTCCTGAAGCAAACTTAGCCATTATCCTGCTCTTGAGTATTCATGTCTTGGAACAACATTAAAGGAAGAACGGTCCCGGTCTTCCGTTGCTGCGCGTTCAAACTCTTCTTCATAAACTGCTTTTAACAGTTGCACTCTGTTGGGCGCTCTTTTTAACGCAATATAATATGCCAGACCCGCCGCCAAACAAGGATAAAAACGAAACGGTAAATCCATTGTGTTCGTATACACATCCGCATCATCTATACGCGTCAAAGCGTCATAAATTACCAAATCAGTCGTGTTCTCAGGGGTAGGCCAAATTTTAAGATTTGGGGTAAGCTGACGATCTAAGAAAAACTGATTGGGTCGGCCCTGTGTCGTTTTTGTCGGGATGTTGAGAAACTCATCACGACTTAAACGCTCAAGAGAGTAATCGGTCCCGTCCCTACGAACCACTACGGAAAGAACGTCAATGACGTCTGTTCCTAAATCGTATTCACCGTCGCCAACAACCAACGTCACAGAACGTTGTTTGATAGTCCACTGGTTCAACCCACGATTGGCCCAATCTGCAAGCAACAGGTTCAAAGAACGTTTAGCTGTTTTAAGATCGTAACCAGTACGAACCTCAAGCCCACAGCGCTCGAAGGCTTCTTCAACGTATTCGGCTACGTCAAGCTCAAAATCTGTGCTTCCAGATACAGCCATTTTACTTCTTCTTCACCATTCCACCTTTGCGCATCTTCTTAACCATTCCACCACCGCGCATCTTTTTTACCATTCCTCCTCCGCGCATCTTCTTAACCATGCCGCCAGCCCGCATTTTCTTCTTAGGACGCATTGCCATTTCTAAGTCTCCTATACAGTTGATGTCTGTGTTCAAATAGTTCCTTGGCGTTATAATCTTCTTCGTAAGGCTTATAATAGCCTCTTTTTGCAAGTTTGTCTGCGCTTTCTTGCAACTTACTTAGCCGTTGTACAAATATCATAGCATATTCTTGATCTACAACAGGTTCAAAAGTTTCAGAAGGTTCCGCCACAAAATCATTTGGCTCATCATGTGGGTGAAAACCCATCAACCAAATATCTCTATCAATGAACATCCCGTCAGCAATGCACCCATTGAGATTATGCAAATATT
>VMHT01042621.1_pt1 | contig 14089 bp, 30 predicted proteins | sample 4693611 | NCBI WGS metagenome assembly VMHT01 (sample SAMN12280063, study PRJNA550983) | marine metagenome | isolation source: seawater sampled from same location over 5 years 0.02-0.2 micron viral filtrate | place: USA: collected off the coast of southern California halfway between the port... ... | reverse complement strand
AGTGTGGTGGAAACATTTCTGCAAATGATGGGATTACTGTTGATGGAGGAAGTACACTTAGCACTGGCATTTACTACAGAGATGATAGTAATTCTTACGGATTAGCACTTTATTCTGGAGGTTCAGCTCAAACCAACAGAAAAGTATTCATCAAAACAGATGGATCTGCCACGTTTGATGGTCTTGTACAAGTTACACGAGCATTAGAAACACAAACCGCCTTTGCTAGTTTGTTAGGTAATGGCACTGATAGCACATTTAAGGTAACAGCTAATGGACATGTTCAAGCACGTCGAGCAAGAAGCAACACGATAGGTAATGTTGCACTGTCAATTCAGCCATCTGACAGCACGGCGCATTATGGTTTTAGGATTGACCAAGCAAATAATGATCTTAAGATAGACAAAGTTTTCGGAACAAATGCCACGATACTAACTCTTACCAGCACCGGAAATGCGGTGTTTGGTGGTCAAATTTTTGCTGACAGTGCTACTGGTTCTTTGCAAATGAGCCGAACTAGCGCAGACGGTCACACTATAAGAGCTGGTATTTCTGGTCTCAGCACTTATCCTTTCCACGTAAGGGCGCGAGGAACAACAGACATTCATCATCTTTATAACTATAGAGATGATGCCGCTCTAAAAGTTGGCTATTATACGGATGGCAATAATACTACTCAACGGACCGCTGCATTTTTTACTGCTAAAGGTGCGTTGTATCTGGGTGATAACGGAGCCACTACAACATCAAACTTCAAAACAAAACTGTTACCCACCGGATCTGCCACGTTTATAAATCGTTGCGATTTTGGTAGCAGCAGTGTTGCAGATGTCGCTGGCAAATTTACTAATAGTGACTTAGCATCAGCTACTTTATACATCACAAACCACAACGCTTCGGGTGATGTTTTTTCTGGAAGAGACTCAAATAATGTTGAGTTTTCACGTATTGGTACTGATGGCTCAGCGGATTTTGCTGGTGACGTAAAAGTTACAGGCGCAAAAGAAGCTTATAAAAGCACCGGTACTTTCACATTAGCAAATGATGCTACAACAACTTTTAATATCGGATATGCCGCCTTTTTTGTTATTACTGTGACCAACTGCAGTGCGGTAACGAATGGAACAAGTGGAGCATTCTTTGCTAATACAGCAAGTGCCCTTATTAAGGAAATTTCCGATCCATTAGGACATTTTACTGAAAATAATAATGTTGCAGGCTCAACAGGTGTCACAAAAACAGCTCCCTCAAACCTCATTACGATTAGAAATGATTACGGCGAATCTGCAACATATTGTGTTGCAATATTCGGAACTTCTACCTAATTAATGAGCTGTTTTAAATCTACTTGAACTTATAAATTAAGTAGAATAGAGTTTTAAGTTATAGAAAATGGCTGTTACAACAACGTGGAGTATTAATACACTCGAACGGAAACTTTCTGATGGTATTGTTTCAACAGTGCACTTTGGTACAGCTTCAGTTGACAATGATGATGCTAATTTCGCAGCTTCAAGTTATGGAAGCGTAGGTCTTGCAGCTCCTGCTGATGGTGATGATATTATTGCGTATGCAAATTTGACAGCTGATACCTGCATTGGCTGGGTAAAAGGCGCTCTTGGTGCAGATGCTGTTACTGCTATTGAGACTAACTTAAGTGAACGAATTGAACTTCAAAAAACTCCAGTAAACGGTACGGGAGTCCCCTGGTAATTAATACACATAGTGTTTAAGTATTTGCTAGATTAAACACTGAGTTATTACTTTATACATGGCTTGTAAAAAATCCGAACTTATTTCTGCAATTAATTCTTTTGCAGCAGCTCGTGCCGCAAATGATCCTAACTTGGTAGCTTTTGGATCCCAACTGGTCTCTCAATATGTAGATACTCTTGAATATGCTCCAGAGGGAGATGCTGAGGAGGAAGAGTTCCTTGATGATGAAGTAGAAGATTGAGCAACAGATTAATGTTGAGTCAGCTATCAGTTGCTGCAAAAGTCTATGTTGAGGAATCACATCAAATTGCAGCGTGGAATTATCTAGAAGGGCAAGTTTCTGAAGAGGTTTTAGATATGTTTTTTGAGATCTTCTGCGCTGGCAACGATTGTTTGTTTCAACCAGATGGTCAATATAAAGAACAGATAGTACCTTAAAATAGTAATACTACGAACACTTTGTATGTCACCATCTGACCGAGAAGAGTTTTGGAAGGCAATTGAAAGTGGTGAGAATCCACTACTATCTGTCATGCATGGATTAGTAGAAAAATGGGGACTACCTGCCATCATCATGTCGTTGGGTGACATTAGTCGTGTTTTGTGTGAAGACGCAGAAAGCGCTGAACTCACGCCTAATCAGCGTGGGTTAATTCTTGGTGCTTGTGCACAAGTGTGTGCTTTGAGTGATCAAATGCACGCAGAAATGGAACACCTCGCTACCACTGAAAATGGATAAAGATGAACTTGAGAACTGGCAGAAAATAAAAGATGCTTTAGAAGCAGCTGATAAAACTGACAGTTTCTATTACCACCGAGCATCAGCAATTGTAGACGGCAAACCTGATCCATTGGAGTTAAAAAGCAAAAAAGAATAGTTAAAATAGTATTGATTAGAGATCAAATACTATGGCTAAACGTATGGCTGGAAAGGCATTAAAAGATAGCCTGACCCCGAATAAACCTCGCCGTACTCCCAATCACCCAACGAAGTCACATGTCGTTCTTGCAAAAGAAGGTGGCAAAGAGAAGTTGATTCGTTTTGGTCAACAAGGAGTTAAAGGTGCAGGTAAAAATCCTTCTTCTGCAAAAGACAAAGCTAGACGCAAGTCCTATTACGCCAGGCACAACGCTCAAGACTCAAAGCCCAGCAAGATGTCTGCTCGCTATTGGTCGCATAAAGTGAAATGGTAATATGGCTAATTACACAAAAACCGCTGATGGTCTCTATCAAGTACCAATTATTGCGTTAGGCGAACGCTTGCGTGATAATTTTGGGTTAACTATTCGCGAACATCCGCATTTTGATCCAGTAGATCCAGTTCATTCTAAAAATAGTTATCACTACGCTCATCAAGCCATTGATGTACAAGATTGGCGTGATGACGTGATTGATGGAGTGGATTGGCGAACTCGCACTGGAAATTTAGAAAACTTGTTAACGGGATCTGGCGTTGAAGTCTTTGGTCCAAATAGCGGTGTGAAAGGCCATGACACACATTTGCATTTAGCTGCAAAAGATGGTCTTTTTAAACTAACAGAAGATCAATTTAATACTTTATTTGGAGGAGGTGCAGGCGGAAAGCTTGCAACTTTTCCAGGAGTTAGTCAACCACTTAAAACCTCAACCTCTACCAGTTCTTCAGGATCTTTGGGATCCACTTCCAACGATTCTTCTGGGAGGATTCGTGCTCACGAACGGGCTGCAAATTACAGCGAAATGTCTAAAGCCGCGCTTGATTCTGAATACGATCGCCTTCGCAGGGAAGATCCTCGTCAAGCGTCTATTGAAGGCATGAAAATGCACAAAGCTTATTTTGGTAAAAACTAATGTCTGATCGTAAAAAAGCAAAAGCAAAAGCCAAATCCCGCGTTAATGAGGCTGGTAATTACACCAAGCCTGGATTACGCAAATCAATTTTTAATAGAATAAAAGCAGGCAGTAAAGGCGGTAAGCCTGGGCAATGGTCTGCGCGTAAAGCACAGATGATGGCAAAAGAGTACAAAGCTAAAGGTGGAGGCTACAAAAACTAATGGACTTAAGAGATCTAGTCGGGATTGCAGGAAGTGAAGGCACAGCTGGAGCCATGAACTCTATTCCTGGTTACAAAAATCTTGTAGGTAATGCCTTGGAAGCAACAAAAGATCAGTATGGCGAAATGCGAAAAGCTGGAGCAATCTTAAAAGCAAATCCGTTAAGCGCAATACTTACTGAATTAATTTTTCCTCCACCAGCTTATGGCTCTTTAACAGACGAAATTAAAAGAGGCGGTTATGGAGTAGCTCCAGATCAAGTATTTACTGGTCCTCCTGGATCTTATAAATATGACGGAACTATAGATAGGCACATGCCTGATATGCCACGCCTTCCAGACATGGGTGGACCAGAGCCGCGAATAGGACCCGATATGGGTGGACCAGAACCTGACGACCGCAGATTTGACAAAATACCTGAAGTTTTCCCTACTCGAACAATGGATTTTAGAGATGCTAACAGCAATGGCATCGATGACAGAGATGAACCAGGCTATAACTCTAGACCTGATTTTCTGGGGTCATTCGGGAAAATGGAATTAGATCCAGGATTAATGCGAACACTTAAACAGCAACAATCGCAAATGGATGCTGGAATTTCAGGCACATTTGCACCAGTGCGTTAATCATGGCTAAAGCAAAATCACAAAAATCCTTAGACAGTTGGACTAAAGAAGATTGGGGCACAAAGTCCGGCAAGAATTCAACTCAAGGTAAAGATGCTACTGGTGAGCGCTACTTACCAAAAAAAGCAAGAGCAGCATTATCGGATAAGGAATATGCACGATCAACAGCTAAAAAACGTGCTGCTATGCGTAAAGGCCAGCAACACAGTAAACAACCAGATGATGTTGCTAAAAAAACAGCTCGTCATAGAAGTTGATGTCTAAACGATCAAAAGCAAAAGGATTAGCTAAGGCATTTAAAAAAATGTCCCATCGTAAAAAAGGTGGAACAAAAGGGACATTTACTGCAGCTGCAACCAAAGCTGGTTTTCCTGATACCCCAGAAGGCAGAAAGAAGTATGCCAATCAAGTATTAAAGGACCCTTCTGCTACCAGTAAAATGAAGAAGAAGGCAAACTTCTACAAAAATATTATCAGCAAATAGTGATGAATCATCAGGAACGTAAAGCAGAAGCAATGCTGAATGGAAGGGTCACCTCAATGACCAAGTCATGCCCATTAGCAACAACTGATGTTCATGAAAACACCAAGAATCGTAATTGGACGATCGATGAATTTGGCTATGGGCCGATGAATCCTGATGTAGAGGATGAGGAATTCTGGCAAGCGAAAGCGGATATCTTTAATACCAGTGTTGAAATTGCAAAGACAACTCGTTGCGGAAATTGTGCTGCTTTTGATCAGACATGGAAGATCATGTGCTGCATTGGTAAAGGTATTAATGAACGTGACACGGTCGCCGATCCAGCCCAAGTGATTATGAATGGCAATCTTGGTTATTGCCAGCTGTTTAAATTCAAATGCGCCGGTGATAGAACCTGCGATGCCTGGGTTCATGGCGGTCCGATTCGTGATGAGTGCTCTCCTGATTTGCCGGTTGACACAGGAGAAGATACAGATGAAATGTCAAATGAAATGGACAGCGTTATTGATGAATTGCATGGTGCATCGAGCAAGCACAAGAAACAAGCTGAGCGTCTGACCCGGCTGAAAGGAATGATGTAATGCTCTACCTTGAGATTCTGTATGCGAGCATCGTGCTGCTTGTTATGGCAGTGATTGCTGTTGTTGTTTATATCATTCAGTTCTATGATTCAGAGCCCTTAGCAAACACAAAAACTCCAGAAGAACTCGCCGTCAGCGAGCCAGATAAAATTGTTTAATGGGTTGAAAATTCAAGGGTCTAAGGTATAATCAGCAAGCCACCATCAATGTGGTCTTACCATTACACAACACCCGCATGGGCCATTTCACACGATATGCCCACACGGCTGCTTTGTCAACGGTAGATTCGCATTGATGATGCTTATATCACAACCATGCTCATTTCCAAGCTTCTCAAGCGAACGCTTTCATTCAAACGACTTTCCGATTCGACTAAGTATGGGTGGCGACACGCCGCTAGGCATATTGAAAATGTGGAGGTCGATCAAATCGACAGAGAATTTGCAGTTGATCACAGGTGCGAGTTACTTGAATGCGAGTACAGCACGGGTTACATCCGTACTCAATTGGGCTACATCGGCACCATGTTTAACCGTGGAGTCGAGATGGGAATCATCAAATGGAATCCATGGCAAGGGCTGCTCAAAGGTTTAGATAAGTCTTACAAAAAATATCCTCACAAAAAGTTTGATCACTTTCAGAGGTTTCATGACGATCCACTGTTCATGGCGGTATGGCTACACGGCTTCAGGATCAGTGAAGTGGCCTGCTTGTTGCCTGAAGATTTTGTAACCGATGCTGAGGTGCCATATATCAATATTGAGCACAACCACATCCGTAAGTGCAAGAACACCTACACCCAACGGCAGGTGCCAATACACCCAGAGTATTTTAAATATATTGATAGCTTCCCATTCACAACAAACGCCAATGCAGGTGATTACTTTAGCCGAAAGCTAAAGAAACATACAGGCATTTCAGCTCATGGCATCCGCCATTCATTCATTACTCGGATGCGGCAAGTAGGTGTTGAATACAGTATTGCCATGGCTATTGTGGGACACAAACCTCAAGGCATGACGGCAAGTTATGGTGACGTTTTAGCAGAAGACATGGCCTCGCAAATTAAGCTGGTGAAATGACTACTTAAGTAAACTCGATTTCACACACAATAATTGATTGTGCGAAAATAGTTGAGTGAGGGCAATTATTCAAGTCGTATATAAACTCTCGTAAGAACGGCAATGAAGCCAATAACCCATTTACTACCTGCCCTCACAAACCACGCTGGCCACACACCTATCTATAAACTGCAAAATAAATACAGTAGGTAATATTGGTTAGAGTATATAGAAAACCACTGTAGTAAGTGTGGTATGGATCCGATACCTTTACCACCAACAATACCCTTAGCGCCAAAGTTTAAAATACCAGGCCCAGCGTTAGGCATGCCTGAACCTTTGATGCCTAAATGGGAACTAATACCTGTGTACAAAGAAGATGTACCAGCATTAGCAGAAACAAAAGAAACAGAAGAGAAAAAAGAAAATGAAGATGAATCTGAAGAATTAGATCGAGCCAGATTACTTGATGAAGTAGGCGCAATGACTACACCTATGCCAAGTATTCCACCATGGGAGCCTCAACAGACTGAATCAATTATGGAGACAGTGGAAGTTCCATTTACTAATTTTGAGGTCCCTGTTCCGCCAAAGGAAATATTAGTAACAGCAGTAACAACCGCAGGAACCGCAGCAGTTGTTTCTGTAGGGGCAACAATGGCTGCAGGTAAAGCATTTGAACAAGTCACTAAAGTAGCTAAACCAGCAATTAAATTTCTATTAAAAAAACTAGCCAGTATTAGAGGGAAGGAACCTGCTCCGACTTGGGGACGCGAGAGGCTAAAGGAATCACGTCGGAACAAACAGGGTAAAAAGGTGAGGAAGGGTGAATACTAAAACCTTTTTCAAAGATATTAATGCACTCCTTAATTCTTACAAGCTCGTAATCCAACCTTCCTTTATCAATTTGAATTTGAGCCAAGTGTTTACAACGTTCGACAGCACCACCATCCAAGGGCATTGAAAGGCTGATTTGTGCACCATAATTATTGGTATTACTATAACTACTCGTAAAGCTTTCAGTGCTCATCACATATGGTGTGATGGACACAACAGGACCATTGCAGAAAATATTATTACCAAACGACTGAGTACTTAAGCTTCCTTGATTGATCTGCACGGCTTGGTTGGCAACACTTCCTGTAATAGCTGCCTGAGGATTTGCAGCAACGCTAGTTGATTCAGCAAGTGACGGCGGACAGAAAATTATTGAGCAAAGACAGATAAAGTATTTGTAGTCGAATCTGTTTCGATAGTTCGTTCGATGCTTTCCGTTTCGACGATACCAGCTGCTCTGGTTACGATATCTAATTGCCATGGTAATGATGTATCGACAACTAAGAATTCAGTGCCGGACGAAATGATATCAACCTCGGCACCATTAGTGTCAACAGCTTTGATGTTATCTCCATTCCACGTTTTAATCTCACTTCCAAATCGCTCAATTTCAACAGCCTCTGTAATAGTCTGAGTGGTTGTGACTGTTTGAGTCATTGTTCCCGAAGTAAAGTTAGGGGTAACAGACTGTGCAAAAGAAGGCGCAGGAATAAGTAATAATAAAAGAAGATACTTCATCATTTTTAAAAGCCCGACAGTTCTATTCTAACTTTTAATAAACTATGGACAATCAAGAAAATGACAAGGAATCACGTTTAGAAATTCTGTCAACATTTGTTCGACTAGGTATTCTTGTATGGAGTGGAGCGATCCTTACGCTGGCTTACATTCAGCTACCTGCATATCTAGGAATTCCTGAACAAAAATTTGACAATACATTTGTGGCATCTATTTTCACTGGAGTTCTATCGACGTTTGGAATTCAAACTACAAAAGGAAATGGCAAAGGAACTCTAACGAAAGATGATATTGAGAAGATGCTAGCCACGCAAAATCAAAAAGATTTGAATAAAAAAGTGTAGGTAGAATAGAGGCAGTTTTTGGCTAAAAAAATGCTAACATTAATTACTCCTATTTTGATGAAGTTTGTCACTTCTCGTCAAGTGAAACAGATGATTGTTGACTTGTTAACAGCTCTTGCCGCAAAGAGTGAAAATAAATTAGATGATCTGGCAGTTAACGCAGTCAAAGAAGCTTTATTACCTAAAGAATAGAAACCGGATAAAACGATTCGTTACATGGTTAAAGTGTAGGCAGTTGCTAACAACAACTCTATGGGTATCGCTGAAGACTGGAAGGATCTAATGTATGATCTTTCCTGCCTGTCTAAACAGGTAGCTAAGCGTAAGTTTCGCAAGTCAATTAAATACGGCTGGGGCGGCTTATGTGCATATTGTCGCTGCAATCGAGCGACAACTCTAGACCATTTAAAACCACGAAGCAGAGGCGGATCAAGTTTAAGAAGCAATCTTCTCCCTGCATGCATTGAGTGCAATCACTCAAAAGGATCAGAACCTTGGTTAGAGTGGTTTCAAGGCCAAACATTTTATAATGAAACGGCCAAAGAACTCATTGAAGAATGGATCTCATGTAAAAGATTTATCGAGGAAGAATTAGATGAAAAACACATTGACAATCGAACAGAGGTTCGCTTTACAACGTGCAAGATATGAAACAGCTCGAATGAGCAAGCCAGCCCTTGAGAAGACTGTCGTTCGGTTATTAAAAACGCGAATGGAACAAAAAAATGGCATCCAGCAAACACTGCTTGCTAATGGCATTATTTTCAAAGTAGATGAATTACAAGGTGGACTTCCAGAGATTATTTCAGAAGAAACGTTTGTAGAGCTATTGAAGAATGCTTACGATGAAATGCCTGGAGACATTATGGATACTGAGTTTGAAGACGATGACATCGATGGAGATGACATGATTATGTTTTAATTGCGTTAGACTTTTGCAAGCGTAATCTAATAAGATGGAATTTATTATTGGACCTATAGTAGCAGTATTGCTTAGTGGTGGCGGCCTTTACTTGACTGATCGTAAGTACAAAAAGAATGCAAGTGCTGTAGCCGCAAGACTAGAGACAATTGAAAAAACAATTGATCGGATTGACAACGAAGTACCTAAGCGGATGGTTACATTGATGGGACCATTGGCAAATGCTGTAAAAGAAGTGAGACGAGAAATTGGAGTAGAATAAAAGAGGTATTGATGTAAAATAGTGTCTGCATTTAGAAATACACCAATTGACAGACGTCGTTTATCGTACCGTGATCGCAGTGACTTTAATCAGTCAGGAGCTGCCGGAGCGCAGCAGCTAGCACTAAAAAGAGCAAAGGCTTATAAAGGGCAGATGGCCTATCAAGCCAATACACCTGTTAACACCACAACTCAAAGACCAGGTACTGGCGGACAAAGTGCTGGTATTGGTATTCAGCAAATGCGGATGATGGATCTGAGTGCACAGAAAGCAAGAGAGAAAGAACTGCGCCCAGAAATGGCTGATCCTCTGTCAGGAATTTATCGAGACAACATCAAAAAAGTATAGGCTATTTAATTTTCTGAAGCCTACTAAAGCCCTGCTTAGCGACATCCATGGCTTCTTTAAAGTCACCACCAGCCATAAGGTCATAAACGGTATCTCTATAGATCTCAGCAACATCATCTAGCCCAGCAGCAGCAAAGCCATCTGCCGTTGCTCTAGTTAAGGCATCAATTTGCATTTCACCCTCAACACGAGAAGCACGACCAAAGTCAAGTTGCATCGGCCTCCCAGTCATTTTGTTATAGACAACATTGCCAGCGTGCCGATCGTCTAAGTCAATCCCCTTGAGGGCTAACTGACCCAACTGCTGATTAATACGTATAGCGTTTTGACCAGTAGGCCATTGAGATGAAACTGGGGGCATCTCAAAGTTTTTACGTATATCTTGCATTTCAATGCGATCACCAATGCCACCACGGAATGTTTCGACAGAAGAAACTTGAGGGGCTATACCCATTTCAGCAGCAGCTGCCTGTAACCCTGCTTCATCTGTATAACTATTATCATGATAATTTGTCCATTCACCTGGACGATGCTTCTCTTTGATTACATAACCTTCGACATTAGAAGGATAAACGCGCCCATAAGCACCCATACCAATAGGAGATTCTCTATTTGAAGAGAGCTTCTTTTCACGTAGATATTCTGCAATTAATTGACCCGCTTTACGCATTTATTCATATATTTAGTTCTTTACTAATTGTATATAACTAATCCATATAACCTTCATTAACCAGCCATTTTTTGGTTAAGGGGGTGGGTTCAATCGTTTCCCACATTCGACCTTGCTTGCATATTTTGAGAGTTTTTAATGAAAGGCCAGGAGTATCACCTGCATAGATTGCACCTTTTTCCCAAGGAACAGCATGTGCAGTGTTTCTAAAGCGACCATATCTCATTTCTGCGATTCGATTGTACTTTTCAGGTATCTCATCATCTTGGAAGATGACAGCCATAAAAGTATTTTTAACTGTACCCGCCATGCAATCTTGTGCAGTATGCCAAGCTTCGTGCCTAAGACTCTGAAGAATAGAAGTCGGGACGGCGTCCCTATCTCCATTCAAGAAAATGGTATTGATATCTGTGTAGTAAACTGCGAGCATACTTCTAGGGAAGTATTTAGGCTCAGCAATATAGACACGAACATCTATATCTTCTAGAACTTGAATAAGATCATCAGCCTCTGTGCGTTCTTGCTCAGACCAATTTAAATCACCAAAAATTTCTAAATGGTCCCCCACGAATACTTTAAAGACTCCATCAATACATTCTCCCAATTTCATGCAGCCCAGTGCTGATGCTGTGTATGGAGTGTAAGTCTCACTTAAAACTGGAGCAGGAAATAAGGCAGCTGCAGATAGTAAACCTAAGAACAAACTTTTCATTACTTGTATATCACTTAACAGAATTATTCTAAGTTATAAACAATAAAAAAGGGCCGGCATTAGCCGACCCTAAGTAATAATGTAGGTAAATTATCAAAAGCTATAAGTGCCACCAAGTTTGAGACCAAACCCAAGATCTTCCTCGAAAGTACGATCTTCGGTCAAGAACGAAATTTCTCCATAGGCATTGAGTTTTTCAGTGAGATCAATACCAACCCCTGCTTTGCCAGAAATTTCAGTCTCTGTATCTACGCCGGAAGCAGACAGAAAAGCGGGACCACCCTGGACATACCAGGAAGCAGCATTACCCAAGTCATTGTTAAAACCAACATGGGTCTCAAGAGAAGATCCCTGCCAGTCACTGCCGACATAACCAGAGTTAGATTCAACATTTACGAAAGGGCCAGCGATTGCAGTGCCATGGGCCATGCCCAGGAGCAATCCGGCAGCGATAACAGATTTCATGATAAATAGATAACTAATATAAATAGCGATATATACTTACCGCTTCAAATATGTTAACCAATAAAAAAACAAAAAAAGGCCTCAGCAGTTAAGCTGAGGACACTTAATTATTTGGTGTACTTAATACCACGATAAACAAACGTACCGTGAACTTCCTGAGGTTCTTCAGGGAAAAGCACAGTAGATACACCGCGATAGTGAGTGTCGCGGAGCTTAGCGCGTTGATACTCTTTTTGAGCACGCTTGAGATCATCACGTGCTTTTTCAATTGCACGCACTTCGATGTTAGACATTGGAAACCTCCATAGTGTTTAGAAATTTCCCGTTCCTTCAGCCTCTGGCTTACTTGCGTCCCAAAAGGGATGAACGTATATATTAAATGTAGCAAATACTACTGGTTTGCGGCGAACAATTTAGTCTGTTGTAGCCACTCATCAATTGTTTCTTGTGTAGGAACGTTGATTGAAAAAGGCATACCTTCCTCTTTAAATTCCTCATTCATTTTTTCGTACGTTTCAGGAGTAATTTTAATCACTACTTTTGGTTAAAGACATCATTCTTATACAGCCTTTTAATTGATAAACGTCGTTCGTTATCTTTCAACTCGGCAGGAGTTAGCACTGGCCACTTGTTCAAAGAGAGGCACTGTTTGTATCGGGCGAACCAGCGTTTCATAACTTTATAGTAAATGAAATTACTGGTTTACGGCGAACAATTAGTGTGTAGCCGCCCAGTTATTACCTGAATCAGCTGATGCTGTAATAGGGATACGGAGCCGGTAGTACTGTCCAGCTAAAGGCGCTGCCTGCTCAAGAAGAACTTTCACACGATCAACTTCGCTTGGAATAACTGACAACTGGACTTCATCGTGAACATAGGCACAACGAGTGTAGTCAGTGTCGTAAGCCAAGCCGGCATCATCGAGCAGGTCTTGACCAATCACCACCCATTTTTTGGAAATGATGGCCCCAGCACTTTGCAAAAGGTAGTTAAGCGAAGAATGTTCAGCACGACAGAAAATAGGGCGACCATCAAGACCTTTGAGGCGACCGGTACTGCGCACTTTTTGTTTGACTGCTTCGATTAGTGGCTCCAAACCTGGAATTGCATCAAGAAATTTGCGACGTAGCTCTCCTCCAAGCTGTTTCTTCTGTGCGTCGCTAAGCTCAGGACTAAGGCTATGTCCTAACTTCTGGTCGCCGGCCCCGTAGATGAAGGCGTAAGTTAGGGTCTTGACGTCACGTCGGCTGCAGCCAACACGGTCAGCGTTCTGCTGGTGAATGTCGCCGTTGACAACAACATCAGCAAACGCGCCTTCATCAAACCTACTGAGGTAGTGCGCAAGCGTTCGAAGCTCTAAGCCTTCCAAATCAGCCCCTACCATGATCATGCCGGGATGAGGAACAAACAACTCACGTGCCCATGGTGCGCTCACAACTTGCCCGAGATTCGGACCACGGTGCGCGTTACGCCCGGTTTGTGTAGCAAGTGAGCAGCTGTGATGGATGCAGCCGTCATCCTCAATCGTATTCAGCCAAGAGTTGGCACCTTCGGACAGCTGTCCCATCCATTTTTGAAGCGTCAATAAACGGATAAATTTATTGCAGTCATCATGAAGCTGTTGATTACCTTGCTGTACTGCAAGATCACTCATCTCAGATAGTGTAGCTTCATCAACTTTAGGTTTACCTGTATCAGTAAGCTTAAGAAAGCGAGCACCTCGATGAGTCTGAAGAACCCATGCAATGTGCTGTCGGCTCGTTGGATTGAACTCAATGAGTTTGGTCATAGGAGAGCCGCTGTAATGACCTTGCTTTTTATTGGATCGTTTAGGTGTAAAGACCTTGCCAGGTACGTACAAAAATTTTGAAGTTAAATCAGCGACAATAGAATCCATCTCAGCTTGAAGTTCAGCTTTGACGTTATCGGCTGCTTGGAGATCAAATCGAAAACCAGATGCTTCTTGCTGTGACATAATTTCAGCCATCCGCAATTCAAGCTCTACGCAATCAAGCATTGTTAGCCTCCTTGTGATATGTAATTGTGATTTTTTTCCACGCAAAGTGTTTGTCTACGCAAACACTGCGGACTACTTCGCAGTCAAAGAATTGAGAAGCATTTTGAATATTGATTTCAAATAAAGCCTCGTCTTCATTCATCTTGTGATTCATCTTTATTAAATCCAAAACGTTCTTTCTTTTCATTGTCTAGCTCATCAGCACGCAGCTTGTGACCAAGTTTGGCAACTGTTTCCATGATTTTCAAAGTATCTTCAGTAGTAGCTCCTTT
>VMHT01063228.1_pt1 | contig 14090 bp, 25 predicted proteins | sample 4693611 | NCBI WGS metagenome assembly VMHT01 (sample SAMN12280063, study PRJNA550983) | marine metagenome | isolation source: seawater sampled from same location over 5 years 0.02-0.2 micron viral filtrate | place: USA: collected off the coast of southern California halfway between the port... ... | reverse complement strand
TTGAACATCTCTGAGCCTCTAGCTTCAAAGGATGCCATAAACTCTTGACGGAATGCGTAGGATGACATAGACTTCTTAGCTAGGTCAATCTCATCTGGGTCTAACAACTCATTGTCATAGCTTGTAAAGTGCCATGCAGTATAAGACTCATCGTCCTCTAGCTCTGCGTACTTGTACAGGTCGTAGAAGTGATTACGCCCCATAGGTGTACCAATGAACAGTGCAGCACCTTTCTGGTCAGCCAAGGCAGGTCTAAGGATCTGCTCAAAGACTTCAGGCTTCATGTCAGCGTACTCGTCCATCACTAGGAACTTTAGTGACACACCACGCATAGTCTCTGGTCTGTCAGCACCCTTGAGGCTGATGGTTGCACCGTTGACTAGTTTAATCTGTAGGTTGTTTATGTGTGCGTTAGATACAACAGGGTGCGCCAGCTCCAATAGTGTTTGCCACATGATGTCCCTGGCCTGTCCCTGTGTTGGAGCTACATAAAACACATGGCCTCTGTCTGCCTGTAGAGCATTAACAATCAACATCCAAGCAGCTAGTCTTGACTTACCTGTACGTCTACCGGCAGCTACAATCTTAAATCTAGTAGGGTCTTCCCATACTTGTTGCTGCCAATCCAGTAGTTGTATGTTAAGATCAGTCATAGAAATACTTAACTACTAACTCATCTAAGTCTTTTTCTTCTTCACACTCATACTCAGCATCTAAATCAGGATCTCCGTCCCAGTTTAGATCCTCTTGCTGTGCTAAAGTCTTCTTGTACTCTCTGTTAGTAAGCACTAACTATACGTCCACATTACAGGTGTATCAGTAGCTCTAATGTCTACATGCACAAAGCCTCCGGCAACACCAATACCAGTAAAGCCTAACTTAATAGCATTCTTTACTATAGTGTACCTTTGTAGACCAGAGGACACAGCTATGTCTGCTGCTATGCCTTGTGCATGTGTACCCGGTTTTTTCTTACCTAGCTCAATAGGATGGTCAGGTGATCTATAGCCACTTGTGATAACAAAAGGAAAACCACAGTGCTCTCTAAGTTCATCCAAGGCATATATTAACTCATCCTCTATCTCATTCTCACCTGTGGCTTGACACACAAACTCTTCTCTAGTAAAGTGCTTAAACATCGTTAAACTCGCCTTCTATTGGTTCGTTAGGTGTAACATCAGTTTCCACAGTACCTGCACCTATACCTGAGATCGTTATGGACACAGCAGATCTACCTCCTGCACTGTCTTTCTCAAAGTAACTTAAGGGTAACATTCTATCCATAACTAGCTTCCAAGCTGCTGCTTGATTCTTATGCTCATTATCTAAAGCAGCATCAAAGATAGCATCTAGTACCTTACGTGACTTAGGACTAGCCAACATCCTAGCTTTGTACTCATTGATGATACCAGCATCACCTTTAGGTCTACCTACTTTACCCCTGCCTCCTCTAGCTCTTGAGGATACATCAGTTTTCTTAGGTCTACCTCTTTTCCTTTTAGGTGGTTCATTATCATTCATAATGTATTTTGCCTTAGTTGTTCTTAAGAATACTTAACTATTATAGCATACTTTTGATCATTTGTCAAGTCCTTTTACGTGTTAATTTACAGTGCTGGATTATTCCTTAGTATTCAAGGACTTGGCTTTGTTAGTGAATACTCACATTTACCTATTTTTTCTAATTTTACTTTTGATGTACCTGAGTGCCAACTACAGTGTAATAGCACGCGCGCGCACCACCCCCGTCCCTTTGTACATGAGCCACCCTCATGTTAACTTGAGTAGAATTCATGTAGACTTGGCACGTCTTTTGCATGCTCAAGGTTACCCAAGTATATGCAAGATGCATGCCAAAGTGTGAGGATCACTCAAGTACCCTTTGGCATACCTTGGCACACTTATTGCATGAGCATCTCGACTGTTTCCTTTATATACATACGCACACAAAAATAATCTTACAATTGTAAAAAAAAGTGCATTTATTTTCGCTCAAGGTGTTGCGATCAGGGTCAATCTATGAGACGGTTCACTCATCGGCGGCAAAGAAGTCACCGATACTGTATAAACAAACAGTACAATCAAAAACATAGGGATACACAAAATGAAATTAAATAAAGCCATTGCAAACGAGATCATGACCGCCGAGCAAGCCAAGGCATCACGCGAACTGGTACGCAAGATGATAGCCAACGAAACAAAAGCTAAAATTCAAATGGCAGAACTGTTTGAGATATTCAAGCCAGCGATTCATGGCCATGATGAGGCACAATTTAAGGCATTCCAGACAGCATTCGTAAACGCTGCAGGATTCAAGAACGCTAGCGAGATGAGCAAGCAAGAGGGATGTGCTCGGATTGGTGTCACATTGTCGGAGTTTAAAAAATATTGTAAGGATTTTGCTGGTGCTCCCGAGTGCTACGTCGATATGGTGGCCGAGATAAAGGCGGCGCGTGAAGCGACCAAAGCCTCGGAGAAAAAGCCAAGCAAGCCAAGCGCTGGTGGTGAAGGCGAAGAGGAATCGACCGATACCGGAGCGCCCAGCGGTTTAGTCGATCCGGTGCTGATTGAATTCTTTAATAAGGTATCGGCGGAATCACCCGAGGCACAAGCGCAGATTGCCAAGCAATTGATCGCAGCGCTTAAGTAGACTTGGGAATCATGGCCTGCTAGAATGCTCTGGCAGGCTTAGAATTTACAATTGTAAAAAATTAAGGATAGAAAAATGTTAATGAGCATAAAGCAAATGAATACGGTAATTAATATGCAACCGGCCAAAAAGAATCAGGCATTGACTAGGAAATACCTGTGTGAGAGCCTGTACTCAATCGAGGGAACATTTGACGCGCTGAGGGAAATGACCGATCACGACCGTAGAATCTTAAGTAAAGTGATCGAGATTGTAGAAAAGGAAAAGGAGTTGGAATCATGAGTAGCATGCGAGATTTTGCGCCACACAAGCGTGACGATAAACCACGGCGACACAATGGGGTGTTGCCAGCGATCTTAGGCGGAACCATTGTCATGGCTATGTGGCTTGGCATTGTGTATATGTTCGTGCTAGAATTGACAGCATAAAATTTACAATTGTAAAAAACTAGGGATAGAAAATGAAATTGTTGGATACTACGGGTGGAAACACTAAACTAAACAAGAGCGACAAGAGCAGCCAAGAGTATCGGCTTGCGGGTTTATCACTTATGCCGGACGATATACTTTGTCCCTATCGGAACGTGGCAGGCTGTGCAAAGTCTTGCCTTGAGTCAGCAGGCATGGGCGTATTCTCAAACGTCAAGGCTGGCAGGCAACGCAAGTCTGATTGGTGGCATAGTGATCGGGCTGGTTTCTTGGATCAGTTGCGTAAAGAACTTCGCAACTTTGACAAGCTTTGTAAGCGTCAGGGTGTCAAGGCAGCGGTGCGTCTCAATGTACTGTCAGACATACCTTGGGAAAAGCATGGGATACCGCAAGAGTTTCCCGATATTTTCTTCTATGACTACACCAAGAATGCGTCAAGGCTGGGCAAGACACCTGACAATTACGAGTTGATGTTTTCGTACAGTAACGAGTCGGCCTATCAAAAGCATGTTGCTAAGGCTTGGCACACCAATGCGCCTATATCGGTGGTATTCCGTGGTGGTATGCCAGAACATTACAAGGGACGCAGAGTCATTGACGGCGACGCCTCAGATCTTGTGAACGTCAAGGCCGGTAAGGTTGTTGTCGGATTGGTAGCAAAAGGCAAGGCCAAGAAGGATGACGGCAACTTTGTGGTAGACACTAATCTGATCGCAGTAGCGTGATGTTGACGGCGAGCAAGTGTCTCAGGTACACTATGACTATCTGATGACAGCGGGGTAATCCCTAGCCACCTGAGTATGTGGATAAACTGCTCACCCATACACAAGAATTTACAATTGTAAAAAAACGAGGATAGATAATGAACTTTCATAATGTAAGAAAAGTAACGATGACCACCCATGATAATGGGGATGACCTAACTTGGACTAAACTTAACATCCAACACGGCGTACACTTAAAGGTGGACAGAAGTGCAATGGAAGGAATAGCCGAGCGCCTGCTCATAGATAAAAAGGTTGTGCGTGAGGTTATACGTGAGCTAAACTGGCATCGAGAGAGCGTGATAGAGGATGAGATCATTTTCTTTCATGATGACGGATTCAGATTTCAAATAGGCGAGGATGACTAATGGACAGCGAAGAGCTAAAGCTAGTAGACTACGACGAGTGCGACCACGAATGGGAACATCACCCAGCAGAATGGGAGCACCTGTCAGGCAGAGCAACAGTGATGCAGTATGCAGAATCATACTACTGTCACAAGTGCGACACATGGGAGAGTGAGCTTGATTGACTCACTCACAATTCACAAGTATAATACACAACATCAAAACCACTAGGAGAACTACAATGATCTATCGACTACGAGTAAATAAGCGCCGCTTTGGTTTGACTTCAGGCTCCCATTACTTGGGTGTGCATCTGGGCAAGCGTAGCTGGTACTTCCCCCACGCTGGGAGACTCAAGTCCATGACCGTGGAGGACGTAGCTGGGTTGCAGACTATCGTCACCACTTACTACAAAAAAGTTACAATTGTAAATAAATAGGAGAAAACAAATGCAATTCTACAAGGTAAACAAATCAGCAGCGCCCGAGCAACTACACTCACGAGGCAAAGGAAGTTGGAAACCGTTGTTGCAGAACATGCGAGAGGGAGAGTGGTTCTTGGTGGAAAAGACCAAGCGTGCTAATGTGCATAACGCAGCACATAAGTATTGCCGAGGGCGCTACAATCTCTACATGCACCCTAGTAAGAAAGATGTGTACGTTTTCAAACTCAACAGAAATGCAGACTAGGAGCAAGCAATGAGTAACAGAACCAAGTTTGGAAAAACTGTAGACGTATCAAAGCCTTACGCCACATTCAAGAATCCAAAGGGATGGGAGTGGCGAGTGCTCAAGACATACCAAGGTGTGAAGAAGGAGCGCGACAATCCACATGCACGATGGTTTGTTGCAGCCAAGTCACCATTGACGTATGATAGCTGGGAGTACGGTGACACATACGCAAGAGAAGTCGAGCAGTACGGCCACCTAACCTCAGCAACAGATGAATGGTTAAAGGAGTATTTATATGAGTGATTCATACAGCTACGATGCAGATGTGACAGATCCCAATGAGGTAGATCCCATTGAGCGCATGTGTCGAGAGCTAGTAGACTATCGCATCAACGTCATGCCAGTAAGTGAAATGCTAGTCATATGTGCAGATCATCTCATGCAGGACTTAGAGAACAGACCACTGTCACAGGTACAGGCGATGCACGACCAGTTGTTCAACAGCTCAGGAGAGATACACTAATGCGCTGTAAGGCATGTAACAAACTGCTTGAGGACTATGAGTCAGTCAGGAAAGACAAGCAGACAGGTGAGTTCCTCGACCTATGTGACGAGTGTTTACACACCAGTAATCAAACACTATTCGACATGACAGAGGAGGAAGATGGTACTATTTTGTACGATGTTGTTGACAACTGAGTCACGCATCTGTATAATACTATAGTGTTAGACAACGAAAATAAACTTACAATTGTAAATTTATAGCTGTCTAGCACTATCATCAATCGGTAACTATAGGAGAAATACATGCCGGTAATTGAAGGTAAAGCAAACTTCGTACACGTTAAGCAAACTGAGGAGTTCCAAGGTAAGGACACAGGACGATTCAGTGTTCTCATGACATTGAGTGATACCGATGCCCAGACTTTTGAGAACATGGGTGTACGTCTAAAACCCTTTGGCGAACCACCCGAGCAGATCATGCAGCGTAAGTTCAATAGTAACTTCCCTGTGAAGCTCATTACGAATGATGGTGTAGACATACGTGCTGTGTCTGACTTCATCGTTGAGCAACAGTCTGAGGATAACTTGGATGAGGAAGCAGCTATTGCAGCAGCGGTTCAGGAGTACGGTCAGTCAGCGGTGGACTTAGCTTTGGCTGATGAAGTACCTAGCGGCAATTTCCGTGTCTCATTTGAGTTTGGTAAGATGCACCCTGTACATGGGGTACCTGTGTACATGAATGGTATTCGTATCCTCCAAGCAGATTCTGCTAGTGTCGATCCAGCACTCTAAGTTTGTACGTCATGAGCCATGCAATGCGTGTGGCTCCTCTGACGCTAAGGCAGTGTACGAAGATGGAGGTAGCTATTGCTTCTCCTGCCATGACTTTAGTACGGGTGGCAGCAATGTCACCTCTACTAAACCAACTGAACTAAGGAGGAAGCTAGACTTGACAGGAGTAGTAGCCGACATCCCTGAGAGAAGTATCACCAAAGCCACCTGTGCTAAGTACGGTGTGACAGTGGAGTACGACTCATCAGGTAAGATAGCGAAGCATATCTACCCTTACTATGCCTGTGACACTGACGAGGTGAAAGGTACCAAGGTCAGGCTGGTGCAGAACAAAGACTTCTTTGCCACCGGCAGCACTGAAGGTGTTGGACTCTTTGGACAGCAGACATGCAGAGGTAGCGGTAAGTTCCTAACAATCACAGAAGGAGAAGTGGACTGTCTGTCAGTAGCAGAGATGTTCGACAGGCGATACGATGTAGTGTCCTTGAGATCAGGTGCCTCATCAGCATCCAAGGAAATCAAGGAGCAGCTAGAGTGGCTCGAAGGGTACGATAACATCGTGCTGTGCTTCGATAACGACAAGGCCGGTAAGCAGGCTGTAGCAGATGTCAAGGATCTGTTCAGTCCCAACAAGCTGAAGATCGTTAGGCTCCCACTCAAGGATGCCAATGAGATGCTACAGGCCAGACGGGTGAAGGAGTTTGTGTCATCATGGTGGGATGCTAAGGTCTATCAGCCAGATGGTATTGTCTCAGGCAATGACACATGGGATGCCTTGACCAACAAGATCAAGGTCAGTTCAGTGCCATATCCTTGGCAAGGTATGAACACATACACCAAAGGATTCAGGCCATATGAACTGGTGACAATCACAAGTGGCTCTGGCATGGGTAAGTCACAGATAGTCAGAGAGCTAGAGTATTACCTACTAAACGCTACGGAGGACAACATTGGTATCCTAGCTTTAGAGGAGGACGTAGCTCGCACTGCACTGGGCGTGATGTCAGTAGCAGCAGACTGTCCCTTGCACTTGGAGGAAGACCTAGACCCTGAGGTTGCCTTCCCCTTCTGGGAGCAGACTATGGGCACTGGTCGGTACTATCTGTTCGATCACTGGGGTAGCACTAGCGAAGACAATCTGTTGGCTCGCGTGCGCTACATGGCAAAAGCGTTAGACTGCAAGTGGATTATCCTAGACCACCTATCCATCGTTGTGTCAGCACAGGACAACGCAGATGAGCGCAAGGCTATCGACGCTATCATGACTAAGCTACGGTCACTGGTGCAGGAGCTAGGCGTAGGTCTCTTCCTTGTGTCACACCTCAAGCGTACTCAAGGCAGGGCACACGAGGACGGTGGGCAGATAAGCCTAAGTGAACTACGTGGATCACAAGCTATTGCTCAGTTGTCCGACATGGTGATTGGTCTTGAGCGTGACCAGCAGAATGAGAACGAGGAGAGACGCAATACAACCACAGTGCGTATCCTTAAGAATCGTTATGCTGGACTTACTGGTGCATGTTGCTACCTGAAGTACGACAAGATCACAGGCAGGATGCGTGAGGTGCCCAAGCCACAGGAGGATAAGGCTAATGCACTCTGATCTATTCTTAGACATAGAGACCAATGGTCTTGATCCTGACACCATCTGGGTAGCAGTGACTATGCAGGACGGTGAAGCTCAGGCTCACTATGACAAGGACAGTCTCTCACAGGCACTACAGGGCGACTTCCCAGTGGTAGGTCACAACCTCATAGGCTTTGACTTGCCGGTGCTAGAGAAGCTCTGGGGTATCACAGTGGACAAGCGTAGGGTGGTGGATACCTTGGTACTGTCAAGGCTTGCTAACCCACAGCGTGAGGGTGGACACAAGCTAGCTAACTTTGGCGGCAAGGGAGACCATGATGATTGGTCATGCCTATCCAATGAGATGGTTGAGTATTGTATCCAAGATGTCCGTGTGACAGCTCAGGCATATCACAAGCTCAAGCTAGAGCTACGTAAGTTTAGCCAAGAGTCTATTGACCTTGAGCATGAGGTGCAGTGGATTGTGCAGGAGCAGATAGCTAACGGCTGGCTCTTGGACATGAGACACTCCGCTGACTTACTGGCTACCCTGAAGGAACGTAAGCTGGCTGTGGAAGATGAAGTGCATGAGGTATTCAAACCTAAGTGGGTGGACGTTAGACAGGTGGTACCTAAGACCAAGAAGGACGGCAGTCTATCTAAGGTAGGGCTCACTGACGATGAGTACCAGCGTGTGATGGACACTGGTGACAGATCTCCCTTCATGCGTAAGATGCTCAAGCCATTTAACCTTGGGTCTCGTCAGCAGATAGGCGAGTACCTAGTAGACTTTGGATGGAAACCTAAGAAGCTGACACCTACAGGTCAGCCAATGGTAGATGAGTCAGTCCTATCTACAGTGAAGGACATACCTCAAGCAGCTATGATCGCTGAGTACCTGATGTTGCAGAAGCGTGTTGCTCAAGTGCAGTCATGGGTAGATGAAGCTAACCCAGACACAGACAGAGTGCATGGATATGTAAACACTAATGGTGCTGTCACTGGCAGGATGACACACTCTAAACCTAACCTAGCCCAAGTTCCGGCAGGCTACTCACCGTATGGCAAGGAATGCCGACAGTGTTGGATTGCAAGGGATGGATACAAACTTGTAGGGTTTGACGCTAGTGGACTTGAGCTACGTATGCTGGCTCACTACATGGACGATGAGGACTATACAAATGAGGTCATTGGAGGAGACATACACACTGCTAACCAGCAGCTTGCAGTACTTGAATCAAGAGATCAGGCAAAGACTTTCATCTACGCACTGTTGTACGGAGCAGGAGATGCGAAACTTGGTACGGTGGCAGGAGGAGGCGCAAGTGCTGGTAAGCTGCTTAGAGAACGATTTATGTCTAATCTCCCAGCATATGCAGATCTTAAAGGACGAGTTGCAGAAGAGGCGACCCAAGGCTGTATCAATGGGTTAGACGGGAGGAAACTACACATACGATCAGAACACGCAGCACTGAATACATTACTTCAGAGTGCCGGTGCAATCGTTATGAAAAAAGCCTTGTGTTTATTACAGGAGTATGCTATACTATGGAACTTAGATTATTATTTTGTAGGAAACATTCATGATGAAGTCCAAGCAGAAGTCAGAGAATCCCAAGCAGATAAGTACGGAAGACTTGCAGTCTCCTGCTTGGAAGCAGCAGGAATTGAACTGGGACTCAACTGCAAACTCACAGGAGAATATCAAGTTGGAACAAGCTGGGCAGACACTCACTAGCATTAACCCTAAAACAAATAAGCCTTACTATTATAAGGACTCTCCTGAAGCGGCTAAGAAAAGAGCCAGAAGGAATGCCCTTAAGAATATGTTTGTTAACGGTAAGTACGTGCCAGTAACACACCCGTTGCACAAGCCGGGACGATACAAGTCTTTTGGGGATGCAGCCTTTAGTTCCTTGAAGAACTATGAGACTGCTAAAGAAGGACAGGTCTACATTATAGTCAACCCAGCATTCCCCGGCTGGTGCAAGGTAGGGATGGCTGTGGACGCAGAGGATAGGCTCAAGCAGTATCAGACTAGCTCTCCCTACAGAGACTATGAGTTGATTAAGACATATGATACTGATGACCGACGAACCGCTGAGAAGGCTGCACATGAGCTTCTAGCGCAGTCACATGAACGTAAGGGCGAGTGGTTCTACATTCAGCACCCTGTCGCTACTGAAATACTGGAGGGATACTTCAATGAAAACAACTAACACACTGATAGATGACATCTACGATCTTGTGAAGTTCAAGTCACCTGACAAGTCAGTGGATGCAGAGCAGATCATTGATGACTTTGGTGAGGCATGTAAGGATCTTATGCGTAAGGAGTTTACCCAGCGTGGTAGCTTTGATGCACGTAAGCTACGCATGTCTAACATCGGTAAGACTGATAGGTTCCTGTGGAATCACTACAATAATGTAGGCCCAAAGGAAAAGATGCAGCCTCACACTCTTGTGAAGTTTATGTACGGACATCTGATTGAAGAGATGCTGCTCTTGTTTGTACGCTTGGCTGGTCACACAGTGACACATGAGCAGGCACAGGCTACTGTCCAAGGTATCTCAGGTAGCATGGACTGCAAGATTGACGGCATAGTCACTGACGTTAAGTCTGCCAGTACCTATGGATTCAAGAAGTTCAAGGACGCTTCACTTGCATTTGATGATCCCTTTGGATACATAGATCAGATCAAGGGATACGCTAGGTCTGAAGGTGAGACACAGGTAGGATGGCTGGCTATGGACAAAGCCAATGGTCACCTGACCTACTTAAAGTATGACCTAGAGGACAAGCAGGCTCCTGTCTATGAGGTTCTAAAGAAGGACATTGAGGATCGTATCATCCATGTGAAGGAGATGGTAGAGCAGAAGGAGCCACCACCCTTGTGCCATGACACAGTGCCTGACGGCAAGTCTGGTAACAAGAAGCTGGCTATGGGTTGCTCTTACTGTCACTTCAAACATGCTTGCTACCCTAAGCTACGTACATTCCTGTATTCTACTGGCCCAAGATATTTAACGGAGGTAGTCAATGAGCCTAAAGTCCAAGAGATCACGTAAGCAGAGCATCTACAGGTCTGGACTAGAGAAACGCTTTGCACAGTCAGCGCCTAAGAAACGCTATCTGTACGAGCCATATGATGTACCATACGTGATGCACAGGAAGTACAAGCCAGACTTTGTGGACAAGAAGACGGGTGACTACATTGAGACTAAAGGATTCTTTAGGACAGGAGACACCCAGAAGTATACGTCTATACGTGATAGCATCAAGCCAATCAAGTTAATCTTTGTCCTGTCAGACCCCAACAAGAAGGTCAGGAAAGGTTCTAAGATTACGATGGGACAGTGGTGTCACAAGGAAGGTTTTGAATTTTACACAGTTGACGAGTATGTAGATCATGTCACTAACAATGGATGAAATTAAGGAGCGGATATTGAAGCGGTATGATGCTGATGATATACTAGAGGCACTGGACATATCCGCTGAAGAACTGCTGGATAGGTTTGAGGATAAGTTTATCAACAGGCTGCACCAGTTTGAAGAAGAAACAAATGGAGATGAATGGAATGAGCATTGATAATGCAACACCAGAGGAATGGGATAGACTACGCAACAGTAAAGCTAGTATAGCTGAGGCTTGGAACCGTATCTATGACGATGACAACGAACCTAATCACCACCCAAGATTCTCTGAGGAAGCTATGGCTAAGAGCTACGACCCTGTTGACAAGCCGGAGCATTACAATACTGGTGGCCTTGAATGTATTGACGCTATCCGTGGGATGCTTACACATGACGAGTACATTGGTTACTTGCGTGGTAATGCCATGAAGTACATGTGGCGCTTTAGATACAAGAAGAAGCCTATTGAAGACCTACGTAAAGCACGTTGGTATGAAGAACGCTTAATGCAGTATATGTTGGAGAACCCTAGTGACAAGTAAGGTAGGCGTACAGGATTACTTAGGTATCCAGATTGATTATGACAGAGAAGAAAGCCTTAACGTGTTCTCACTTGAGACACTGAAGGACAGGTATTTCTGGGGAGATGAGACACATGCACAAGAAGCCTTCGCCAGAGCGTCCGTCTATGGTGCAACGTATCAAGGACATACTGATTTCGATCTTGCACAGCGGCTTTATGACTACTCAAGCAAGGGCTGGTTTGGTTTTAGCACTCCTATACTTAGTAACGGGGGAACCACACGTGGCTTACCTATTAGCTGCTTTCTCAATTATGTTCCTGATTCAAGGCGTGGTCTTTCTGATCACTACGATGAGAACATATGGCTTGCAAGTGGAGGTGGAGGCTTGGGTGGATATTGGGGTGCTGTTAGAAGTAATGGCGTTTCAACTGCTAACGGTAGTCAGTCTACTGGTAGCATACCTTTCATGCATGTCGTAGACAGTCAGATGCTCGCCTTCAATCAAGGCGTAACACGGAGAGGATCTTATGCAGCGTATATGGACATCAGCCATCCAGAAGTGGAAGAGTTTATCGCTATGCGAAAGACTACTGGGGGTGATCTTAATCGTAAGTGCCTTAACCTTCACAATGGAATTACAATCACAGACGAGTTCTTGGCCGCCGTCATGTCTGATGATAGCTGGAGGCTAATTGACCCTAAGTCCAAGCAGGCTATCAAGACTGTATCCGCTAGGGACTTGTGGTGGCAGCTAGTACACACCAGAGCAGAGACAGGTGAACCCTACATTGTTAACCTAGACCGCTGTAATGAGGCTCTACCGCAGCCACAGAAGGACATGGGGCTGGAGGTACGCCAGAGTAACCTATGCTCTGAGATCACACTGCCAACCAGTGAAGACCGCACAGCAGTGTGCTGCTTGTCCAGTGTTAACCTAGAATACTTTGATGAGTGGAAGGACGATGAACAGTTTATCTTTGACATGATTAACATGTTGGATAACATCATTGAACACTTCATTGACAACGCTATGCTAGACACAGGTATGAACGTGTCAGCAGACAGCATAGAGGAGTTTATGTCTTATGTTAGAGAAGATAAAAAAGGTTTTGCAAAAGCCGCTTACAGTGCATATAGAGAACGTGCGGTCGGCCTTGGAGCGATGGGTTTTCATAGTTACCTTCAACGTAATGGAATCCCTTTTGAAGGAATGTACGCCTCCAGCTTCAACAATAGAGCGTTTAAGACAATCAAAGAAAGATCTGAGGTGGCTTCCAGAAGTCTGGCTAGAGACCGTGGGGAGGCTCCTGACATGGCTGGTAGTGGCCGTCGTAATTCCCATCTGCTTGCTATTGCCCCTAATGCTAGTAGCAGTATTATATGCGGTGGAACAAGTCCTTCTATTGAGCCTACAAGGGCTAACGTATTTACGCACAAGACTTTAACAGGCTCATACAAAGTTAAAAACAAATACTTGGAGAAACTACTTGAAGAGAAAGGTGCCAACACCGATCAAACGTGGAAAGATATTGCTGCTGCTGAAGGCTCTGTTAAAGAGATACCGGAACTCACGGAAGAAGAGAAGGCAGTATTTAAGACAGCGCCTGAACTTAACCAGATTTGGGTCATTGAACACGCCTACCAAAGACAGAAGTACGTCTGCCAAGCACAGTCAGTAAATCTGTTCTTTGAACCACCACCAGCTACAGCGCCACAGGAGGTACATGATGAGTATCTGGAGTATGTTAATAGCGTACATTGGACAGGAGCTAACAAACTCAAATCTATGTATTACTTGCGAACTACAGCGGCTAGAAATACAGAGAATGTTAACGTCAAGATACCAAGGATCAACCTTGAAGAAGGGGAATGTTTAAGTTGTGAGGGGTAAAGCGTGGACAATTTGGAAGTACACTATAGGAAGTTTTAGTGATGATAAAACAGTGGAGCATGATGATGCTATAGCAACTTTGAGAACTTTTATTGTTATAGTTAACTTCTTAACTTGTTTTTTTATAATGGCTAATATAATAAACAAATGGTAAGACATGAAAGACAATGATGAACACCCAGCGTATAGAGCAAAGTTCTACATACCTGAGCTAAAAAAGTATACCAATTGGCCTGACTATCTGTTATACTATAAGGAACAGGATGACAAGATTATGTTGTTCAGTAACTATTGTATGCAGATGTGGTCTAGCTACATGAGCAACAAGATCAAACAAGAGGAAGCACCCTTGAGCTACAAGGAGTACCTGAACAAGTACAAACAATTACTGGAGGACGGATACAGTGATAGACACAAAGATTAGCGCCATGAAGCGCCTGTACAACGCTGAGATAGACGTGTACAAGGCAGAGGTGCAGAACTACCTAGACAATCCTGTGGCTGTAGGTGAGCATGGTAACTTGATTGAGACTATGG
>VMHT01062463.1_pt1 | contig 14092 bp, 7 predicted proteins | sample 4693611 | NCBI WGS metagenome assembly VMHT01 (sample SAMN12280063, study PRJNA550983) | marine metagenome | isolation source: seawater sampled from same location over 5 years 0.02-0.2 micron viral filtrate | place: USA: collected off the coast of southern California halfway between the port... ... | reverse complement strand
TACCGCTGCCGTGAATATGAACAAGCTATTGCAAATTAGTTCTGGCGCTGTGTACACCGATTCTGGTGAGACCATAGAGTTTGATACCAAGCACCGATATAAGGTGTTGCGTGAAGTAATAGACGAGTCAAGCAAAAAAGTTTTGATATTCGTGCCGTTCAAACACACGATAGATTTGCTTACAGGGAAGCTACGAGCAGATGGCATACCCACTGAGGTGATTAGTGGTGCAGTGAAAGCAGGGGATCGCACGCGCATATTCAAAGAGTTTCAAGAGACAGACAACCCTAGAGTGTTGGTGATTCAGCCGCAAGCTGCTGCACACGGCGTCACACTAACCGCTGCAAACACTGTGGTTTGGTGGGGGCCAACGAGTTCTGTGGAGACTTATGCACAGGCAAACGCCCGTGTACACAGAGCGGGTCAAGATCATAAATGCACTGTCGTGCAGCTACAAGGTTCTAGTGTAGAAAAGCGTGTATACGCATTACTTAACAACAAAATAGATACCCACACAAAAATTATTGATCTTTACAAGGAAATACTTGACTAACGCATAGGCTACCTTTAGATTGCAGTTCTCGGCAATGAATAGGACACAAGCATGGCTGATGCAAAAGTAGTAGATAGTGTCACCTTGGAGAAATTGACTAGGGTTTATCTCAAGATCAAGGGCGAAAGGGAACGTCTGTCTGCTGAATTTAGGGAAGCTGACGATAAATTAATCGTGCAGCAAAACAAAATAAAAAGCGCACTCTTGGATCATTTGAAAGATACGGGGGCCAAGAGCGTCAAGACTGATGCCGGTACGTTCTACCGTACTGTGAAGCAGAAGTATTGGACAAGTGATTGGGAATCCATGCACAAGTTTATCTTGGAGCATGAGGTGCCTGAGTTCTTGGAGAAGCGTTTACACCAAGGGGCAGTTAAAGGGTTCCTAGAAGATAACCCAGACCTGTTGCCGAAGGGGTTAAACGTGGATTCGGAGTACGCTGTGACAGTGAGGAAAGCATAATGGAGCAGCTAGTTCCGATTGAAGAAGTGGCAAAGCACTTCGGTATATCCTTGTCCACGGCACGTAAATGGGTGCGTGATGGGGTAATCCCTTCTAACACCTACGTAAAAGTAGGAAAAACTCAGCGGTTTGCATTAGCGGAAGCGTCAAAAGCTGTTCTAGCACGCACTGGCACAGAAGACGTTGTATCGGCTGAAGACTCTGATGAGTTCGATCCTACGGCATTCGATCCCGACGCAGACCTATAGTGCGCCGAATCAGCATACAGGGTAGTAAGTTCACTGGGTTGGTAGACCAGCCAGAGGACAATATTTGTAACTCCATAGACGTAGTTATTGTTAATGCAGCGGATGTATCTCGCTCGTACTACAAAGATGAATACGTGTTTGGAGCTAAGAAGTTACCTACATGCTGGTCAACGGACACTCAAAGACCTGCACCCGAAGTGCCAGAAGACCAAAGACAGAGCGCACGTTGTTTAGACTGCACTCAGAATGTCCGAGGTTCGGGAAGTGCGGGGGGTAGGGCTTGTAGATTTCATCAACGCCTAGCGGTTGTTGAGGACAGTGCACTAGATACGGTGTACCAGTTACAAGTCCCTGCCTCGTCTATATTTGGTAAGGAGCAGGGGGGCGGTATGCCACTACAGGCTTACTCCAAATTTTTATCTGGGCATGGAACGCCCTCAATAGCGGTGGTCACTAGGATAGGTTTTGATGGAGGCAGTTCTGTGCCTAAGTTGACTTTCTATCCGCAGCGACCACTAGAAGAAAAAGAACTTGAAGAAGTACGACTCATGGTAGATCACGAGGACACGTTACAGGCAATCGCATTCAAAGTGGATTTGCATAACGTCAACGGCGGTTCGCCATTTGCGGAAACGGAAGGGTTCACAATAGCCTAAGTTAAGGAGACCAACATGGCTGAAGTAGATATGTATTACACACTGGAGAACGTCGAAGCTCTCTACCCAAGAATCAACACCACTTACAAGTTTGATAACAAAGCAAACGGTGGGAAAGGTGGTTCTGTTAAGTGTGATGCACTAGATGACGGTGCGGCATACGAGATGTCTTTTGTGATGTCTGAGAAAAAAGCAAAGGCTTTGTACAAGTCAATGAAAGCGGCCTATGACGCTAAGAAAGAAGGTAGCTGGCCTGAGAAGTTTCCATTGCCGTTTAAGAAAAACGATGACGGTAACTATATTGGCAAGGGTAAGCTAAAAGGTGCTTACGGCACCGATTTGACTAAACCCCCACTGCAAGTAGATGCGAAGAACAACGAGCTACCAAAAGATTTTCAGTTGACTACGGGCAGCATTGTGAATCTTGCGGTTACTTTTGTGCCGTACAACATGCGCGACAATGGCGTAAGCCTACGCTTGAACGGCGTGCAGGTAATAGATTACAAGCCTATGGCTTCTCGCTCACCATTCGGTGTGGTAGAGGGGTACGTAGCGCAGCCTGACAATCCGTTCAGCGACACCACCAGCACGCAAGCCGAGCCAGAAGATGATGACTCGGATGACATATTTGGCGATGAGCCAGATACCTCTGCCGCAACAGAGGAACCCAAAAAGAAGGTCGTTAAGAAGTCCGCACCCGCACCCTCGGACGACGAAGACCTGAGTGACGTTATCGACGAATGGGACGACTAGGCCGATAACACTCCACTATGGCTAGGCATTGCCGAAGAGGGTGCGCCGACACCCCTGCCATAGTGTCTTTCGGCATTGGGTGCAAATATGAATACGATAGAATTTTTAAGGTGGGTGTTACCCCCCGAAGGAGTGTATGTTCTCTTCAGAAATAGTCTGGTTGAAGGCAGACATCGCCAAGCGTACTTTCATTCATTGGAAGATTTGGCCGAAGCCGCAGACTACTACGACAGCGAGGGGTGGGATACATACTTCGCTGTAAGTAATTATAAGAAAGAGGGCACACGCAAAGGCGAAGACGCTGACAAAATTAAGGCGTTTTTCTTGGATCTGGATTGTGGGCCAGAAAAAGAGTTCTCTACAAAAAAGGCCGCACTGCAAGAGCTTCAGCAGTTTTGTGCGATAACGACGTTACCAAAGCCGCTTATAGTGGACTCAGGGCGTGGGCTACATGTCTATTGGGTTTTGACAGAGCCGGTAGCAGTAGAAGAGTGGAAGATAGTAGCTGACCGATTCAAAGCCGCCTGTGCGGAACACAGCTTTGATATAGATACGTCAGTGCCAGCCGACACTGCGAGAGTGTTGCGTGTGTTGGGCACGCACAACCACAAACCAGATACCCCCGCTCCCGTTAAGCTGGTGAATGCTGTGCCTGACACGGTTAACTTTGATTGGTTTGCCAGCAAGATTGGGCTGGACACGATACCAGTTCCTCAAAAGCGTGTAAGCGAAGATGGGCCAGCAAGCCTACGTGATGCATTACTGCAAAACATCAAATACAGTTTCAAGGACATACTTCTAAAATCTCAAGAAGGCACAGGCTGTAGACAGCTAAAACGAATAATAGGTGGGCAAGCTGAAGCAAGTGAGCCTATGTGGAGGGCAGGGCTATCCATAGCCAAGTTCTGTGAAGACGGTGAGATAGCGGCACAAAAAATATCAGAGAAGCACCCTGAGTATACGCCAGAGCTTACGCTCAAAAAGTTGGATTTTATTAAGGGGCCGTACCGCTGCACGACGTTTGATGAGAACGAAGCGGGTGTATGCGCTGAGTGCCCTCACTGGGGTAAGATAAAGTCGCCGTTGATTTTGGGTAGAAAGATTGCCGAAGCCAAACTAAGTGAAGATGGTACTTATAGTGAAGTCTCTGACTTGTCTGAGGATAATCTATATGACGTAGAGGACTACCCAGAATACGTTATACCTGCATACCCACGCCCGTATTTTCGAGGCGCATCTGGCGGCATCTACGTCCGCAACGTCAGCATAGACGGAGAAGTGGATGAGAAAGTTATTTACCATAATGACTTGTACATAACGAAGCGGTTGGTAGATGTAGAAGCCGGTGAGTCAGTTGTGTTTAGGCTGCACTTACCAAAAGACGGGGTGCGCGAGTTCACACTACCGCTCACTGCAGTTATCTCAAAAGAAGAGTTCCGAAAACAGATGGCAATGAACGGTGTTGCTGTCCCTAGAATAGATGACTTGTTGCAATATATGGTTACTTGGATAAATGAACTACAGGCCACTTCTACAGCAGATGTGGCGCGGCGACAGTTTGGCTGGGTAGATGATGAGGCGACTGCGTTCGTTGTGGGTGATAAGGAAGTACATGCCAACGAGATAAAATACAACCCACCATCTACGCCTACAGCAGCTTTAATCCCTTACTTTGAACCCAAGGGCACCCTAGAAGCGTGGAAGGAGATGGCTAATTTCTACAACACCAGACCGGATCTAGTGATGCACCAGTACGTGGTGGGCACTGCATTCGGCGCACCTCTTATGCACTTCTTACCTCAGAACGCCTGTGCCCTACACATACACGCCAACATAAGCGGCTGTGGTAAGTCTGCATGTATGCAGGTGGCAGCGTCAGTGTGGGGCTACGTCAAGAACACGATGCTTGATGAACGTGATACTGAGTCTATGAAGTTCAATCGTGCAGAGGTGTTACATAACCTACCGTTTTACATAGACGAATTAACGAACGAGAAGGACGACAAGCTGAGTGACCTAGCGTATCAGCTATCTTCTGGTCAGCAACGGGGGCGTATGGCAGGTGGGGCTAACCTAGAACGTGCACGCGGAGAACCGTGGAAGTTCTTATCTGTTACTTCTGGTAACTCTAGTGTTATAGAAAAGATTAGCGCAAAGAAACAACAGCCCAAAGCCGAAGCACAACGTATGTTGGAGTGGCCCGCTAAGAAGGTGTTCGACTCTGTGGACGATAAACGTATGACAGATGCGTTTGAAGCGAAGCTAACGGCTAACTACGGCCATGCAGGAATACCTTATATACAGTGGGTCATACAGAACGTAGAGGAAGTAAAAGAGAAACTTAGAGAAATGCAGGTTCGGGTTGATACTACGGCAGGGCTTAAAGCAGAGAACAGGTTCTGGTCAGCGGGTGCTGCTTGCACACTTACAGGTATTTTCTTCGCCAATAAACTGGGATTGCTGGACTACGACGTAGAAGAAGTCTTTAATTGGTCAATGAAGTTACTTGAAGCTAACCTCAACGCTGTAGAGAACATGAGCGTGTCTGTAGAACAGACATTGAACGAATACTTATACGATAACTACAGCAACATCTTGATGATTAAAAGCACTGATGACTTGCGTAGTAAGCAGGGTGAAGGCAATGGCTTGGACAAGCTCGTCATACCTGATGCCACTCCTAAAATTAAGTTAGTGGCCCGATACGAAACCGATTTGAAAAAAGTTTATTTGTTACCCAAACCTTTGAAGTTATGGTGCTCGGCGCAGCAGATAAACTACAGTGCGTTTCTAAGTGATTTGAAATCTAAGATGGGTGCAAAGCGGGAAAAGGTACGCTTAGACAAGGGCACCCTGCTTAAACTAGACCCACAAGACGTTATAATAGTAGCTATGAAATCCTTTGACGAAAAACGCGGAGAGCAGGATGACGTTGAAGCAGAAGTTTGATTTTGAAGTTCACATAACCACAGCTAAGTTCATATCTGCGGAAGCTGAGACTTTAGAACAGGCAGAGGTGCTGGCAACAAACGAGGCACGTAAACACATGGGAGTCGATTGGAAAGCCTTACATATCTACCCTATGGGCGATTTGGGGGAGTGTCTGGTAGAAAAAACAGCGCCTGATGGATGAAGGCGTACTAAAACTACATGACCTTAACCCTGACGGTGTACGTATCGTTGTCGATTGGGGATCTATGGTAGCTGGCAGTTCGATATTTGTGCCGTGTATCAACACAACCAAAGCCCTAGAACAAGTTAGACGTATCTGCGTAGAGCGGTTTGAGTGGGAAATTAAAGCAAAAAGTTGCTTTTCTGGGCAGTTTCTAGGTGTTCGCGTTTGGAGATTAACGTGATACTATCCGCGTTGATAAGGTCACGGTCTCCTTGCCTAACGGTCTTATCTGTCTCCTGCCCCTTGTCGTAATCCCCGTCTTACGGCAAGGGGTTTTTACAATCCCAAGTCTTCCCATATTGTCAACGTATCATCGTACTCGGCAGCACTTCGCTTGAGATCGTTGAACATTCTTGGGTCAAGAGTCACACCCGAATACAGCTTCTTAGTAGTACGCATGTGTTGAGCCATAGATCGCTTGATTGTATCTGGTGTAATCCGAAGGCTGGGGAACTTGCGGTTAAACTCGTTCATATTTCTGCGTATCTCTCTAGCTTCAGAGAAGTTACCAAAGCGGTTTGCAACGTAGTATTTACGTAGCAAGTTAGTGCGTTGACTGTTACCTGTTCTTGAGAGTTTCTTCAGTTGCGCGTTCACAGCAAGCTGTCGTGTGTATTCAGACGGAGCAAACCCAAGGAACTGCCCCACTAGCAGCGGTGCAGGTAAATCCTTCACTATGGCATCGCCACGTTGAGTTAGAGCGCCTTCGTTATAGAATCGGTATGACTTGATAGCGTTGCGTATGGCTGCGGGTGACATGGCTTCTATGCCTCTAGCAAACTCACCCTGTTGGAACATCTTCTCAAAGCCCCGCTCCACCTGCATACCCACACCCACAACAGGGCCACCCAACACTTCAATCATATCGAAGAATAGCGATTGATCTTTTTCTATGAGCCTGTCTCTAAATATAAGATCAGACAGTCCCATACGGCTGGCTACGTCCACACCCAAAAGATAGTTACCTATACCACCATAGAATCCTTCACCTATGGCTTTACGTACCACTGTGTCTAGCTCTTCTTCTTCATCACCCTTGAACGTGTTATATGCAAGTGCCACTGCGCCGAAGAAAGGAAGTCCTTGTGCTCCAGCAACTACAGCCGATCCACCAAGCACCCCTGCAAATTGATAACGTGCAGCTTGCTTCTCTGCTTTTGTGCCTCGGACAGAATCATTGATAAGACTGCCTAGCAGCTCCATCATCTGTATGCCGTATCGCTTGTACAAGAAAGCAACTTTGCCTATTCCTGCCTGTGCGAGTCTCGGTGCAGATGCTGCGGCTGTGCCGCCGTTGGTAAGTTCGACTTCATAGACAGCAAACTGTGCTGCTTCACGCATGGCAGCGTTGTCTATCTTTCTGCCAGCCTTCTTCATGGAGTTCAGCATCAAGCGGTAAGAAGCAGCCAGTGCAACCTGTCGAGTCATGCGCTCACCGTGGTGAAACAAGAACCCAGATACAGCGCCGATCTTACCGCGCACACTGTCAATTTCTTCCAGATCAAGCATGTCGTAAACGATAGAACGGTTAAGCTGACCGCTCTCTGTTGCAACTTCGACCAAGACCTTGAACTCTTTTATCTCTGGCGGCATGTCCTTTGAGTCAAAGTCATAATTATCCAGTGACGGGGCTGACCCTACGGCTGTCTTCTCAACACCATCTTCACCAATCATGTCCATGATGGCTTGGCGTTTCTTCACAAAGGGTACGTATTTGTATCGCTCGTCAGTCAGACCTGCATTTCTAAACAGTCGAACAGCTTCTCCAATGGCCTTAGTAGTTTCTTTAAACCCAAACAGTTCACCGTCAGCACCGCGTGTACCTGCTAGGTGCGGTGCAATCACCATCGGTAGCTGCGAGAAGTTGACTAGCATGGACGATACGTTGAGGCCCAAGGTCATGGTAAAGCCAAAAGTTGTCAGGTTCTTAGCCCAATCTTCAACGTCAGGGTTCTTAGCAAACTTGACGCGCTTCTGCACTTCTCTTACAAATTGTTTAGCTGCTTGCTTGGTTTTCTTGTCCGCTTTGTTGTCTTTCTGTAATGCTTTTAGGTCTTCTTCTATCTCTTGCTGTAACTTTTGGAACTTAGACCCGTACTCTAAACGTACAATCTGTCGCGCTATAGACGCACTTCTGGTTCGTAATGCTTTGACCATATCGTGCTTCGGGTATGTCTCTTCGCGTAATAGCCTTGGATCACCAATAAAGCCACGGTAGCCTTCTCGTCTTCGGAATGACTGTGCAAACGAGCGTTCTGGCAGCGTATCTAGGAACAGTTTTATGATTTCATCTTGTACTGTTGAATCTACTCCGTTCTTACCTAATACACCTAACACGTTATTTACAAACGAACCGGCGGGAGCGTCACGGTAGTTCGCTTCGTCAACATTCTCAAAAGGGTTCATATCGGCTAGATTGATGGCATCACTCATAGCCGTTAACTGCTTCATAGCGGCTGTTCTTGCACTGTCAGTTTCAAAACTTTCTGTGTAATACTCTAGTTGTCCGGTCTCAGGGTCTGTTGCTGTGTACTCCAGACGATACTCGCCTTCTCGCAATAGAGGGAAGAACGGATCAATCGTAGCTTTCTTATACAGCTTATTCATCAACTCGTCGTAGATGCTTCTTTTGGCATTCGGATCTAGGTCAGTAGCATCTAAACGAGCTTGTACTGCCCTCCCCACTTCGTTGAACAGCGAGGCGTAGATATTGCGTATCTGCTTGTATACCGCTTGACCTTCTTTTCCTAATCTTTCGTAGTCACCACCCTTATCATGCATGGCTTGCCACGCATCCATCTTTTCAGTATCACCGAAATAAGTGCTCTTTGGTTTAGATGGATCTACGCCGATTAGAGAGCTATACGGCATGAGCCGATTTAGGATAATTACCTTTTCTTTGTTCGCTTTTGCAAACTTAGATATTTTGCTTACGGCAGTGTCTATGGGCCGCTTGAGTTCTAGTAGCCGCCCACCTTCTTCAAGGACAAGTTTTCGTAGCTCGGTTATCTTCGGCACATACTTCTTAGCAACCATCTCTAGGCCGTTAAGACTCAATATACCTAAGACAAAATCCTTAGCCGCTTGCGGCAGCGATACGTCAGACACGGTATCAGCAATACGTTTTGCACCGTCTGAGTTTAGAATCGGCACACTCTTGATGCCTTTGTCTAAAGCATTACGGGCCTCGGTTTCGTTGCGCCCCATTAAGGCATAGTCAGATATTAAGTTATCATCAATACGGACTCGTTCTCCACCATCCGTACTAATGTCAACTATTTGACTTGTGTCTCTTGGGTCTAGTAGAGAGTCTGAAATACGCAGCAGTTCAGTAAACGCAGTGTATTCTTCGGGCTGTGAACTTCTGGGAGCCAGCCCTATTAGTTTGCGTATTCTGTCAAACAGTTCAGAAAGCAATGACGGTTTATTTTTTTGCGGTGCGAACGCTAACTCCGTTGCTGTTTTAGCATCACCTACCCCTTCGGTGCCCTTATCATAAGGGATCCTAGCTAGAAGGTTCTGCATGTCTTTATCAGTCAACGCCCATGCTAGAACTTCACGAGCGTTTGTAACGGCATTGTTAAATTTTCTAGCTGTCCGGTATTCAAACTCAGTTAGTAACTCATAAGGACTAAACGCACCTCCCCTTTCTTTAGCTTTTTCGTAAGTTTCTAACCTCCTTTTCAAGTGTGTTTGTATTACTTGAGTTAGGTTTTCTAAGGCTTGTATATCTCTAAATAATTTAGACCCTTTGTTAGCTTTAGACCACACAGGGTCTAACTTCAGCATTATGGCTACGGTGGTCACAGCGTGTATTGCTTCGTGCAAAAGGGTAGTGTGGTTTACTCCATTGTGAAGTGCTGTTGCATCGTTGGTGAGAACTAAAGCAACTTTTGCGCTATACTTTACGGTTCCGGTTTCTCCTTCTTTGAGATCATAAAAATCGGTAGTGGTGATGCCCGCTAAACCATTCTCTTTTTCAATGTTACCGTTTATATCTATTACAGCGTAACTAAATGTAGCGCCAGCACGCTCTAATCGCTTCATCAACGCTGCTACTTTGTTCGCAATAAAGGCTTCGGCTTTGCTATTTGCGTTTCGTTCTACGTTCTTTACAGCGTCGTATAAGGTGCCTCCAACTGTTTCTTTCAACAGTCTGTCACGCTCCGCTGTTAACTCTTGTGCAGTGCGTCCTTGTTTTAACGCTGGAGATGTAGGAAACCCCTCGTCTTTTTGACTGTCGGTTACAGATTGTGGTTCTGGTGGTTGGGTAGAAAACTTAGCGTTGTCAGTTACTTCTTGTCGTGCAACTGCTGCTGCGTCTGCGGGATCTGCACCATCAGCTATAAGTTTTTTGCGTAACTCGCTACGTTCTTTTGTGACTGCTTTCTTATCGGCAGCTTCTTTCTTTTTGTCTACCTTTGGCCCTTCGGCTACTTTTGCCTTGGGTCGTGCAGGGGCTTTACGCTTGGTTTTGGTTGCGCCTATACGCTTGCTTGCTTCTTTTTGCAGCTCTGGCCCTTTGCGTTGCTTCTCTAACGCTGCCGTGGCTTGCTTGGGTGTGCTGCCAAGAATCCTACCTTCTGGGTCGGGTCTATCGGTGGCGACGAACAAGCCATCTTCTTTCTTCATCGTCCTAGTTTCACCGTCATTAAACGTAACAGTGATTTCACCAGTTTCGGCATCGGGTTGAGACAGGGTGGGTGCCCCTGCCGTTTTCATCTTGAGCTTGTCTCTTGTTCTCTGTACTAATGTACGACGCTTTCTTCTTGCTCCTCCAGCAGTTCCCACAGCGCCTCTTCCAGCAGTGTCCACTGGTAGTCCGTCAGATGACTGAGTGACGGCGGGATCAACTGCTCTTTGCGCGTCTGCATCGCTCGGTGTATCACCTTGAACGCTAACTCTACCTGCTTCTGTTTCGGCTGGTCTTTCGGCTGGGTCAAATAAACCACGTTGCTCATCTACTGCTTCTCCAACACGCTCTTGTTCTCTACGGGTTCGTACTTCCTCTGAGGGCATGTCCCCTGTAACGACTTCTTCGGCTTCACGTTGCCTACGATCTCTTTCATCTCTGGCTACAACACCGGCATCCTGCACTGCCTGTTGCTCTGTTGTGATTGCTTGCCCTTCGGGGGTTACAGGTGTGCGCGGCGACGGTATTCCTCGTAGCTGTGGGCCTACAGGAGATAAAAGAGTTTCTTGTGCCGCCGCTGCGCTACGTTGTTGCGTTTTCTGTCTTGCAGCGTCTTCTCTCGCTAGCAAGTCTTCAAGTGCTGCAAGTTCTGGCGGCTCTAGTTTCTGTGCTCGTGCCGCAACAGTCGCTTTTTGTTTCTCTGTAAGCTGTGACACAGGCTTACTACGCGCTGTTTTACTGATCCCTCTAAACACACGGTCACGTACTTTTTCGGGGTCAATTGTGTCTTCTGGCCGGTCGATAGTTTCAGCCTTGTCGGCCTTCGGTACTCCCTCTAGTTCTGGCTGCAAAGCCGTAGCTTTGGCTAGGTCTTCATCAGAGAAAGCGGCTAATCTTTCAGCTATCTCTGCGTCTGTGGGTTCGGGGACAGGAGGCTCAAATCCCGGCAAAGTCTCTTGTGTGGGAGATACGTTAGCCGTGCGCCTCTCGGTAACTTCTTCTACTGTAGGGGCTGCTTCCGCCCGTGCTAGTTCTTGTTCTTCAGTAAACCCAAACAGATCACCTTGAGTGCCTGCTGGAGCGTCTTCAGTTAGCCCTGAGATTTCTGCTGCACGACGAGCCTTCTCTTCTGCTTGCCTTACGCTGTCGCCACCAATAGCAGCGGCAGTGCCTCTGATAGATCCACCTAACAGACCACCAGCAATACCAGCTTCACGGTACTCTGCAAGTGCTTCTTCATTATCTAGGGGTAGTCCTGCTTGGGCACGTTCTAGTAGTTGCTGGCCCATCTCAGTAGGGGCTTCTACTAGTGTACCTGCTGTAGCTCCTTTACTGGCTCTGGTAAATAAACCCCCTGCACGGATAGCTTCGTCTGTGATTCGCAGTCCACCAACCAACAAGCGGTCAGCAATACCGTCGAGCAGTGCTTGAGGTAGTGCAGTAAAGAAAGCCGCACCTTCGTCTACTTCAGTTCTAAGCCCAGCTTCTATAGCGTCTTTTTGGCGCTCACGGTTCATGCCGTAGAAGAACGGCACGTTTGCAGTAGTAGCACCGGCAACACCAGCAACACCAGCACCTAACGCCCCCAAACCAACAGCGGGAGCAGTGGCAGCGGCAGCAATACCCCCAGTAATACCTGCAGCCATAGCAGGTAAAGACTCGCCAGCAATACCAGCTAGATAAGAGCCAAAGTCTCCAATACCTTCAATATCGTCGAATCGGGTTTGGAACCTAGACTTGCGCTGTATGTCAGCTTCATTCTCAAGGGCTACTTCAGCACCGTATTCTTCAAGACCTTCAAGACCTAGAAGACTGCCTATACCTTCTAATGAGGAGCCTGTAGCTTGCGCTACAAGGTCTGTGCCTATGTCTAAGCCCCTGCTAAATGAACCTCGTCTACCTTCAACAAGACTTAAACGAGCCTCTTCAGAGGCTTCTCTTGCTCTACGTACACGTTCTTGGCGGTTTGCTAAGTCAACCAACTCGGCTTTAGACGCGCCAATAGGGGCATTAACTTCTACGGTTCTGCCATCTCTAAACTGTAATACTTGCAGTGGCACTTAGTTGCCTATTGAGCAAAGCTAGAGCTTACTAAATCTTCAACGTCATACACATTTCCGCTAGGCGTTTGCGATTCCTCTTCGGGTTTAGAAGGACTAAAGCCCGCCTTAACTTCAGCTTGTGCTATCTGCTCCAGCACTCTTTCTATCAAGGCTTCCATTGCCACATTGTTAGAGCTTTCTTCTACTGACACACGAACTTTTTCTCTAGTTTTTTCAACTCTTTCAAGTGCTGCTGGATAATCATCATCGTCTAACTCTAATCCTGCTAGCTCCCCTTCCGCTTGCAACACTTCTACATTAGAAGCAATTTCTGCTTTTAATGCATCATCTTTTGTCTTTCTAAGTTGATTTAGACGAGCTGTTTGATTAGAAATAAAGGTTTGTGCACCAATTTCAGCTCTTGCTAGACGCGCTTCTTCTCGGTCTAACGCCGCATTTTCACTTTGTACTGCGGCCATTAAAGTATTTAGCCAGTGACGTTCGTCTTGTTGTGCTCTATCAAAGTGCTGTCGAGATGTTTCTCTTGTATCAGCACGATCTTGACTGTTCATGTTGCCGTATATCTCAGCACTCACTCTATTATTTTGCTGCACTTGTGCCGCTGCGTCTCTGTAGGACATTTCGCCTTCTTTTCCTACATCTTGAATAAAGCTAATCTTGTCTATATCTACATTGTGGCGTTCTACAAGACGTTTACGTATATCATCTTCTTGCTGCATACGTGTATTAAATGACGCACGCGCCCCACGACCTAGTGTAGATCTACTCATAGCCAGAAGCCCTGCGCGTTGAGCGTCCATACCTAGTTTTTTAGGATCTAACTGTTGTCTATCTAGCGTTTCTAACGCATCAAATTTTCTTTGGTACGCTGCTTCGCCCTCTGTCTTACCCATAGCACCGTATGCGCGGTCTCTTGCAGCGATGCCTGCGGTAGCGGGGTCACCCCCTTCAAGACGTTTTAGGGCGTCTTTAAGTTCTTGGCTTGTTTCTACGCCCATCGCTGGTGCTGCACTGCGTTCGGGTTTTTCTGATAAAGCAGCCGCTAAAGCACTTCTAGCTGTGGGAGCTTCTTCTGTTGGCGGAACAGTATTTTGAATTTTTGGTTGTGCTTTTACCTTCGGGGACATTGGGGGATCTATATCGGGTTGGTCAAATACACTACGCGGTTTGGTTGGCACCGTAGAATCTGAAACTGCTATACCTGCGGGAATTTTAATGTCGGTTTTTTCTTTTTGTGGTTTAACGGCAGCAATGCCTTGAGCTGTCGGCGCAGCCTTAGCTGCCATTTGAGCTTCTATTTCTGACGTAGGTTGCCCTGCCGCAGCTTTGGCTACATCAACTATCCCCGTACCCACTGCCCCCATAACTTCTTGAGCTTCTCTCCGCTTTAATATTATTTGTTTTATTCGTTCGTCTGAAAGCCCCCTATTTCTAGGGTTACTACGTTTAAAATCTGCAATATCTTCGCTAGTAACTACACCGCCGCCATCAAACCCAACAATCCCGCCAGCAGCCATCTGTGGGCCACCTATAGCAGGTAAGCCTTGTT
>VMHT01099172.1_pt1 | contig 14093 bp, 8 predicted proteins | sample 4693611 | NCBI WGS metagenome assembly VMHT01 (sample SAMN12280063, study PRJNA550983) | marine metagenome | isolation source: seawater sampled from same location over 5 years 0.02-0.2 micron viral filtrate | place: USA: collected off the coast of southern California halfway between the port... ... | reverse complement strand
GTCACACCATTGACCAGTCTTTGCGTCTTAATGGAAGTAATAAAAGCCTGAGTAGAACTGTTGGTAGCTCTGTAACTAATAGAAAAAAGTTTACTATATCAGGATGGGTCAAACCGACTTTTTCAACTGGATTAACTAGTACAGCATCTGCTCATATGTGGGCAGGGTATGGTAAGAACGGCGGCAACTATGGTCAATTAGGTTTTTATGCAGATGATTTATATTATTATGATTACAATAACGCTTGTTATCTTAGGTCAACTGCACTTTTTCGTGACAGGTCAGCGTGGTATCACATTGTTTTAATTGTTGATACTACGCAATCAACTGCCGCAGACCGCAACATAGTCTATGTTAATGGTACACAAATTACCGCTTGGGATACACAAACTAATTACAGTTTAAATCACGACACCAACTATAATGTTGCTGATAGCGCAACTAATCATTTTGTTGGTTCTTCAGGTGCTACAAATGGAAGTCCGTATCAATGGTTTGAAGGATATATAGCTGAGTTTCATTTTGTAGATGGCACGGCTGTAGCAATATCAAATTGGGGAGAAACAAAAGACGGAGTGTGGGTTGCCAAGGAATACTCTGGTTCGCACGGAGATAATGGGTATTATCTTCCGTTTGATGATACAAGCGCAATCGGGGATGACGAAAGTGCAAACACAAACGATTTTACTTCAAACAACCTAGCCGCAAGCGATGTCGTGAAAGATAGCCCGACTAATAATTTTCCAACAATGAATAGTTTAGTTACTGTTGGTAAGGGTCAGTCTATTTTTGGAGCTTTTACTGAAGGTAATTTAAAAGTTAGAAACACAGCTAGTAATTACTCTCAAGCCATAGCAACTCATGGTGTTCAGACAGGTAAATACTATTACGAGTGCTATGTCAATGAAGCTGGATACCCATCTTGGATGATCGGTTGGATGGTTGCTGGCATGAATGGACTTAATAATGTTGAGTTCCCAACTAATGCTGGCGCGGCTGATGCAGAACAAGCCTCATTCACAGGTTTTGGTTATTTTACAGGTAGCAATGTTTATATCTCTGATTGGGGGGATACATCCAGTGGTATTTCTACACAACAGTTTGCACACAGTGGCGCACATAGTGCTGGAGATGCTCCAACAACAGGAGATATAATAGGCGTTGCCGCAGATTTTGATAATAGAAAACTTTATTGGCATATTAACGGTGAATACATAAATTCAGGATCAGGTACAAGCAACCCATCAACAGGCGCAAATGCAAATTCTACATACACCGCATCCGAAGCACCTGATGCTAATCATAAGTTTCCGTGGTTAATGGGTTATGGCACATCCTCATTTGTTTTTAATTTTGGTCAAGATGATAGTTTTGCTGGAAATAAAACAAGTGGATCTGCGGCTGCTTCAGATGATGACGGTATAGGTGAGTTTTATTATGCTGTCCCAACAGGCTTTAAAGCAATTTGTGCAACTCAAATGGCTGACATAACAATCGGTCCCGGACAGAGCAGTCAGTCAGATGATAATTTTAATACGGTGCTATATACTGGCAACAATACCGATGACACTGGTATTACAGGAGTAGGGTTCCAGCCAGACTGGACTTGGATTAAGCGCAGAGATGGAACGGCTGGATCTCAGTTATATGATTCTGTTCGTGGAGCCACTAAAAGATTGCAGGCAAATAAAAATACCGATGAAAGCACAGAAGCAACTGGCCTGAAATCTTTTGACTCTGATGGATTTACTTTAGGAACGCTAGGCGGCTCTAATGGAAACACTGAAACATTTGTCGCTTGGAATTGGAAAGCTGGCGGCAGTGCATCAACTATTTCCGCTGATTCAATTAGCTCTGGTGTGCCAGCAAATGCGTCAAGCGTATCAGTTAACACTGATGCAGATTTTTCAATAATTTCTTACACAGGCACAGGCAGCACCACAACATTTGGTCACGGACTGGGTGTTCAACCCGAAGCTATGTTTATCAAAAACAGAGATGCAGATAGAGGTTGGTTTCTTTTAACAAAAGCATTTCAAACAAAATATTTTTCGCTAGAAGGCACAGGCTCGGGGCAAACTGGCTATTATTTAAGTAGCAACACTTTTGATGACAGAATGACTGCTACACTTATGACAGTTGATGGAAGCACCACAGAAACAAATACAAATGGTGAAAAGTACATCTGTTATGCTTTTGCAGGAGTTGAGGGCTACAGCAAGTTCGGTTCGTTTGCAGGAAATTCAGCCGCTGATGGCACTTTTGTATATCTAGGTTTTCGTCCCGCTTACGTTATACTGAAACGAGATTCTAATGGTGTTGACTGGTCATATTTTGATAATAAACGACTAGGTTTCAATGTTGATAATAACAATTTAAGAGCATCAGCCGATGCAGGACCGGGAGAGCAAACTGATGACGACATTGATTTTTTATCAAATGGTTTTAAATGTCGTAGAAACTTTGCCAACAATCAAGGCACAGTGTTATTTTTAGCTTGGGCTGAAGCCCCGTTTAAATTTAGTAATGCCCGATAGGAGATAATTATGCCTTGGAAACTAGGAGATAACACAGTCAAAGAAGGGCGTGGATGGGTACATAACAATATCCAACACCCAAAAACTTGGATGCGTTACAGCGATGATTTAAAAAAACAATACGGTTTAACATGGGAAGATCCACCAGCAAGCGAGGCTGCATTTGATAACAAGTTTTATCATGGTAGACAGGCTAATGGCACACTTATCCCTAAGAGCCTAACAGATGTAAATGTGGTTGATGACGATGGTAAAGCTGTAAACGATCCAGTTACGGGACAGCAGATGGTTACGCTTGGCCTAAAATCCGTATGGGTAGCAAAAACAAAGCGAACAGCCGCCGATAAACTTGCAGTGCATGATTGGTACGTTACCCGCAACGCTGAAAAGTCTACAGCTATCCCAAGTTCAGTGACTACATACAGAGATTCCGTCCGAACTAAATGTGCAGAGATAGAGACAGCTTTGAATGGTGCCTCTGATTTAGCGGCATTTATGGCGTTGTTTGAGGATGAGCGTAATTCAGATGGCACACTAAAAACTATTGCTAAAATTAATGATTGGCCTGATGAAATCTAAAGGAGAACTTCGTGCCTTTAACCAAGTTACAGTTCAAACCCGGAATCAACCGTGATGTAACATCTTACTCAAACGAAGGCGGTTGGGTTGATTGTGATAAGGTGCGTTTTCGGCAAGGGTTTCCAGAGGTTATTGGCGGTTGGGAAAAGTACAGTTCAGAAACATATATTGGTACTGTAAGAGGATTGCACAACTGGGTAGCTCTTGATGGTGGAGATCTTTTAGGTCTGGGCACAGAGTCGAAGTACTATGTTGAGCAAGGTCAACAGTTCTATGATGTTACTCCCATAAGAAAAACTTCGACCAATAGCATAACTTTTGCTGCAACCAACGGTTCTTCTACTATCACTGCTACGGACGCTAATCATTTAGCCGTGCAAGGTGACTTTGTTACCATATCTGGTGCGACTAGTTTGGGTGGACTTGTTACTGCTGCGGTTCTTAATCAAGAGTATCAGATAGACTCAGTTCCAACTGCAAATACATATACAATTATTGCTAAAGATACCACTGGAGCAACAGTTACGGCAAATGCTAGTGACAGTGGTAACGGTGGCTCTGGTGTCGATGGCGTATATCAGATTAACTCTGGCCTTAATACAGGTGTTGGCGGCACAGGCTGGGGTGCGGGTACATGGGGCAGAGGCACATGGGGGTCTGCTGCGACACAGACTGTAGCAACACAGTTACGAATCTGGAGTCACGATAATTTTGGTGAAGATCTGTTAATAAACCCTCGTGATGCAGGCATATTTTACTGGGACAAGAGTGATGGTCTTACCTCAAGAGCGGTGAACATCAGCACTTTAGGTGGAGCAAGTGACGTTCCAACCATTTGCAAACAGGTTATGGTGTCCGACGTTGATCGTCATGTCATAGCATTTGGAGCAGATGCAATAAACACAGGTGAGCAAGATCCTTTGTTGATACGTTTCTCGTCACAGGAGACTGCTACAGACTGGACACCAAAAGCTACGAACACAGCAGGCGATTTGAGGATCGGCGCTGGTTCCGAGTTTGTTCGAGCCGTAGAAACCAAACGTGAAATTATAATCTTTACTGATAGCTCCATGCATTCGATGCAATTTATCGGACCTCCATTTACTTTTGGCATACAGCCTTTGGCAACTAACATAACTATTATGGGGCCGAATGCTCCTGTCGCGGTCAATGATGCCATCTTTTGGATGGGCAGACAGAACTTCTATCTGTACGACGGACAGACAAAGCAGTTGCCGTGTACTGTTAAAGAAAGAGTTTTCTTCGACTTTGATTATGATCAGGCTGACAAGGTGTATGGCTCTGCAATATCAGAGTTTGGAGAGATAATCTGGTTCTACACCTCAAACACTAACTCACTTGCTAATGGTGGCACGGGTGAGAATGATCGTTATGTAATCTATAACTATCAAGAAGGTGTCTGGTATTACGGAGATCTGGGTCGTTCAGCTTTCTTGGACAGAGGTATACGCACCTTCCCTATAGGCGCGGCAGACAATTATCTTTTCAATCACGAAACAGGGTACACTGACGATGGGGCAGTGATGACATCCAGACTTGAATCCAGTCCCATTGATATGGGTGATGGAGATTACTTCACATCTATACGACGAGTAATACCTGACTTTACATTTAATGGTTCTACAACCCCAGATCCAACGGTAAACTTAACGCTACAGTCCAACAACTTTCCCGGTGGCAACTATCTACAAACGGAGCTATCCAAGGTAGACAGAACTGCAACCACGACCACGGTGCCCTTTGAGCAGTTCACGAACAAAGCTGACGTTAGACTACGAGGCAGGGCGTTCACGTTGAAGGTTGATTGTGCTACGGCTGGTGTCCGGTGGAGACTTGGTAGTCCGAGGGTAGATCTTAGACAGGATGGCAGGCGCTAATGGCTACTAACGTAACTCCATTTCCGAGGCTACCCACCCCCGGTCAGCAGATTGACACGCAATACATAACGGATCTTGTAAGAGCTTTAGAGATCTTTTTGAAGCAGGCACAAAACCCACAGCTTAACTTTCCAGAGGTTCCAACTGATGGAAACAACAATCTTCTTCAGCAAGGTGACATATATATTGCAGACGGTGGGTTCTTGAAAGTAGCAGGTAAGACAGAGATATTCAGCGGAAGCGTAGCAGCAACGGCATCACTTGGGACTGTTACAGTTGCCGTTTCTTAGCAAAACTGTATAATGACAGCACTATAAAAAGGTTTCTTTAATGGCATTATTCGGCGGCATCGGTAAAAAACTAGGACTAGGCAGCGCCAGAGATGTCTTTGGTGATAGCCTTGGCGGTCTTGTTGAAGGTGTTGGCGACACAATAAATGAGGCTCTGCCTACGATTGGTGCTGCTGTGGGATTTGCGATGGGTGGGCCAAAAGGTGCGGCCCTTGGTTCTGGTCTTGGAACCTTTGCACAAGGTGGCAACAGCACAGAAGATATCTTGATCAACTCCGCTTTGGCCTTTGGTGCCGGGTCCGTGGCCCAAGGTTTTGGCATTCAATCCCAAGGTGCAAATTTTGGACAAGGCGGTATAGGTAGCTATTTACCAGACACATCCGGGTTTTCGGCTTTTGGAATGGGACCGGGAGCTATGTCGCCAGATGCCGCTGGTTTTTATGGCTCTGGTGGTGAGCAATACATGGCAGAAAACGCTTCCAAACTTGCAGGTAGTGAGTTGGCAGGGACGACTGCCGCAGGCACCAGCGGTATAGCCGACTTCTTCTCTGGCATGGATGCCGGTGATTATCTTTTGGCAGGGTCACTTGGTCTTGGTGCGTTGGGTGCGTTGGGTGGTTTAGGTGAAGGTGAAGGTGAAGCAGTTCCTGACAGACCACAGCCAAAGGGCGAAGCTTTTGGCACAGTTCAGGACAGAGATGGTAAGGTCTATGAAATAGCTGACCCTGTCCAACTTGCCGAGTACAATAAAAAGCTACAAGAGTACCAAAACCCAGACTTCAGGTACGATGCTGACAGGTTTGTAGTCAAAGCAAACGAGGGCGGTATCATGAACATGGCTCATGGTGGATCTTTCGACGAGGCTGTTGATGGTGAAGTGCAGGGTCCCGGAACTGGGACCTCGGACTCTGTACCTGCCAAGCTATCAGACGGGGAGTTTGTACTAACAGCCAAATCGGTACGAGGTGCTGGCGGTGGAGATAGAGATATCGGAGCAGCACGATTGTATGATATGATGGCCGAACTGGAGGCAACAGCGTAATGGCAACACAGAACGTAACACAGACCACCCGTCTGGCCCCGTTCCAAGAAGACTTTCTTGCGGACATCTTTGCACAAGCCGAGGCGCTTAAAGGCGCTCAAATGCCTTTTGCTCCGCAACAGCTTGCCGGACTAAGTCAGCTTCAACAAGATGCCATTGCACAAGGTCAGGCAGGCATCGGTGCTTATCAGCCGTTCATGCAAGCAGCTACTCAAGCCGCGCAGCAGTCAGGTGCTTTTAACCAGCCGGGTGCAGTATCCCAGTTTATGAATCCATACGAGCAGGCTGTTATTGATCAATCGATGCAGGACATTGCACGGTCTGGTCAGATGCAGCAGAATCAGCTTAGTGCACAGGCCGCAGGTGCGGGTGCCTTTGGCGGATCTCGTCAGGGCATTGCACAAGGGGAACTATCTCGTAACATCATGGATCAACAGGCTCGAACCGCAGCGCAGTTAAGGGCTTCCGGTTATGGTCAGGCGCAGCAGGCCGCACAAAACGCAGCACAACTCGCAGGCCAGCAAGCAGCACAGTATGGTACAATGGCTGGACAAGCACAGCAATTTGGTACACAGGATCTCAATACATTGCTTGGTCTTGGCAGTATGCAGCAGCAGCAAGGTCAGGCCGCGTTGGATGTAGCAAGACAGAATGCGTTGGCGCAGCAGGCTTTGCCATTCCAGCAGGTAGGATTTATGTCGGACATCTTCCGTGGTGTACCGTCACTGCAACAGACAAGCACGGCTACCACAACGCCGCCGCCTAGCACGGGGTCACAGTTACTCGGTCTTGGTATTGCTGGCCTCGGTGCCGCAGGTCAGGCTGGTGGCTTTAACAAACTGTTTGGGGGCTAACGATGAATCCGCTACACCGTAAAATGTTTCGTCAGCCCGGTATGTCAAGACAACCTGCCGGGATCTTGGCCTCATCACCTGAGTTATCCAATGTGGTTCGTCAACGTATGGGTCAGCCTGTGCAGATGGCGAATGGTGGGCAGACCGTGACAAGTTACATGTCTGCCATTAGAGACTTGGCAGCAAAGGGTGACAAGGCAACGCTTAACAACATTGCCACAGATCAACGCCTCCCACGTTCTGTGCAGATGGCAGCGGCAAATGCTTTGGCTGGTCGCTCCGGTGTGCCAGATCAAATTCAAGCAGCACCTGTGTCCGATGCTGAAAGAATGTCAGCTAATCGTTCAAACTTAGCTGCGCTTCGTTCGGCGCAAGGTCTGGGTCAAGGCGCTGATATTGATATTGTTCCAAGTGATCCGTTGCTTAAAGTCGGAAAAGTAAACTTTGGAAACATCTTGTCAGATGCTACAGGTCGTCAGCCAGTTGGTCAGTCTGAAGGTGGTAGAGAGCGCAGTGCAGCCTTGACTGATGCTCCGGGCAAGATAGTCTCCGGTCTTACGTCAGGTATAGGACAGGTGTTCGATGAGTTGGGTGATATAATGCCTCAAGCAGCAGGATACGCCCCTTCTGGACCTCGTTCTTCTTATCTGACTCCTCGCGGTATTGAAGATCGCGGTAAGGCAGCGATGGGAATGACAGACGATCCTTATGTAAATCCAGATGGCTCTGAAAGACTGGTTCGTGATCCTGTTACAGGGGAGTTAGGACCCGGAACGGCTAGAAACATTGACGCAGCTATTTCTGCAAGACTCGCCAATGATGATGTTCCAACAACCGCTGCCGAAAATTTAGCTAATAATAATGCCGCAAGACCAAGACCTGTGTCCACAGTCGATCAAAACTTAGATCCGGGTGCAACAGTCGAGGCTGAAGAAGCCGCCAGAAAAGAGATCGCCGCAGGTAATGTAGATCCGGGTGAAGAACAAGGACTTGTTGGAACCGAAGGTGATGCGCCTAAGAAGAATGGCAAGAAGACTACTAACCTTGATCTCGCATTAGAGCTTTCAGATAGCTACGACAAACAAACAGAAGCTGCTGAAAAGACAGTTATTGGAGCAACGACCAGTGAAAATGTCAATGATGTTGTAGCCTCTGCGATAGAGACACAAAACTCCAATGCTAGTGATAAAGACAAAGCAGATGCTACTGATGCGGCTGTCGGTATAAAGGGCACTAGAAAAGAACGAGTCAAAGCTCGTCAGGCACTCTTGAAAGAACTGCTAGGTGAAGAACAAGCTAAAGATATTCGTGGAGATGCAGGCTATAACTTAATGATGGTTGGTTTGATGATGGCTGCTGGAGAAAGTCCGAATGCCTTGACTAATTTTGCTAACGCAGCAGCTAAAGGACTTCAAAACTTTGCTACAGTTCAAGGTGAAAGAAGTGAGGCCAAACGTAAAGAGGACAGAGCCATAGCTTTGAAAGCACTTGATGAAGTTGGTGCAGAAATTTCTGAAGAAGAAAAAAGATCATATGAAAATCAAGTTAGGTCTGACTCGAGAAGACACGACATAGATCTTCAAGAGCGTAAATATGTAGAAGAATTAAAGCTACAGGACAGGAAATATACCGAGGCTGAGAAAGCACGGATAGCTGACTATGACTTTAAAATGAAAATGGCTGGAAGATCTTTCAAGGAAAATATCCTGCTTTTGGGAATTAAATCCGATAACGCACAGAACCTACAACAAATGCAAAATGATTTTTCTCGTGAACTTCAGACACTGAAAAATCAAGAGGACAGCGCTGCTATTAAAACTGCAAAATCTATACGAGCAGCTAACCCCGAAATGTATCCAACCCTTGCCGATGCATATGCTGCAACACAGTCTTCAACCAAGTCTACTGATGAACAGCAGCGTTACAGCAGACTAGTGGCTAGTGGTATGCCTCCATCTCAAGCCATAATTTTTGCACAGACTGGCGTTACAACCGAAATGTTTAAACAGTTAGGGGCAGAAGAAGCACAAGAACAGTTAGGTGGCATGATGGGCAGTGGAGGACAGGCAGCACCACCCGCTTCTATTAAGATATCAGACCTGCCAGCCGATAAACGAAAATCACTAGAACAGTATAAACCCGGAGACACTGTTCCAACAAAACAAGGCAATTATTTGGTAACCTCAGACGGCACTTTAGTACCTGTAAGGTAAAACTATGGCTGAAGAATTACTAGACCTTGGTACTTTTACAGCACCTACACAAGAACCTGAAAAAACAGACGATGGTCTGTTGGATCTTGGTTTTTCTGTAGAGTCTGAAACCACACCTGAGACTGACGAAGGCGTGGCCCAAGAGTTCTTCGAGGGCGTAGGTTCTGGACTCATTGCCATACCACAAGGGATCTTGGAACTGGGTGCTTCTGGTATAGATCTTATAGCCGATACAGACTATGCGTCTTCTGTCACAGACGCTGCTAATAAATTGCGTGATGCTGCCGGGATAGATCCTGAAGGTGTGATCGGTAAAGGTGCGGAAGTCATTACACAGTTTGTCGTGCCCGGTCTTGGTGCCGCCAGTGCTGTCAGCAAGCTCTCGAAAGTTGGCAGACTTAACAAGGCTTTGCGTTCAGGCAAGGCATCTGCATTGCCGGGCAAAGGTATAACCACAGGAGAGAGATTAGCTCTTGGCGCACAACAAGTTGCCGCTGCTGGAGCCGCTGATGCTGTGGTTGCAACCGACGGCACAACCACAATCGCTGACTTTTTTGAGGGTGGACCAACTCAAACCGATCAAGAGATAGGACTGAGTGGCAGGGAAGAAGCTCTCCGCAGACTGACCAACAAACTAAAGATAGGCGCAGAAACAGGTGTGGCTACAATTGTGGCTCCGGCACTGTTGTCTGGCACAGCTACTGTCGCTGGTAAAGTTTTGACAGAGACTCCTATTTTATCTGACGCAGTTTCTGGAGCCGCTCGTGGTGTGCAAACAGGTGCAAGAAAGTTAACCAGTGGTCTTGATACAATAGAAGCAAAAAGAGCCTTGGGACAAGAACAAGGATTTGTGGCAAACACTCTTGCTGATGTTGCTTCTGTATTTAGGTACAGGGGATTTTTACCAGAAGAAGTTGCTGAAGCAAGACTGGCAATTACAGGGGAAACAGATGCTGTTATCAAAGAAGCCAAGGGTGTTCTGGCACGAATTGATACTGAAGTTGATAAAGTTCTAAAGGAAGCTGATAAAGTCACACCGGGTGCAAGCACTCATACAAAACAAAGTATCTTTACAAATGTGGAAGAGTTTTTGACAGGTGCCACAAAAGAAGCAAGACAAAGAGCACTTGATGAATTGCCCGAAAACGTAGCCAAGCAAGCTCAAGGCATGAGAGGTTTGGTTAAACGTCTTAATGAAGACATCCTACAAAGCGATTATATGAAGTCATTGGACAACATAACTACTAAAGGCGGCAAAAATGTAGGTCAAAGAATCCGCAAAGATATTGAAAAGAACATGAATACATATCTTCGCAGACGATATCAGTCGTTTGAGGTTAAGAACTATGTGCCAACAACAGAAGTAATGACGAAAGCTGTGAAAGGGTTTCAAGAAAATCCTCAAGCTGTTGCCGATGAGTTGGGTAAAATTGTAGAAGCTGCGCCAAAAGCAGATAGGGACGCACTTATAAGAGACTATGGACTTCGTGAAATTGATGAGGTAGATCAGTTAATTGATGAAGACACAGTTAAATTTGTTTTAAAAAGTGGTGAAGTTAGCGAGTTTCAAGCAAGAACTGCTGCTGATTATTTTTTAAAAAGTCACTCAAAAAGATCAGCCGCTAGATCTGTGGGGATTGGCAGAGTTGCAGAGAATAAAATAAACCCTAAATTATTTTCTGCTAGAATAAATTTACCAAAGTACAAACGAGAACTACTTGGTGAAATAACAGATCCAAAAGAAAGTTTTCTCGGCACTATAGCTGATCTCGCCGAGTTTAAAGCTGTTGATAAGTACTTTGGTAGAATTAGAAAGCTGTCTACTGCAAGGGATGAAGCGGGTAATCTTCTAAATCCGGGAGTTGCTAAGTTATTTAGAGATACTTCTGAGCTTGGCCCCGGCGAAGTAGCTGCGCTTAGACGAGAAGGATTTACCGTACTAGATGATGGATTGAAATATGATGAAGGCAGCTTCGGTTCTCTTCGAGGCTTCGCCGTCTCTCCAGCAATAGACAGAGAATTAACAAGACTGGTCATAGGCGATACTAATGTTTTAGGCAATGCTGCAAGAGATACATACTCTGCTTTTCTAAGAACCAAAGGTGCTACACAGTTTGGCAAGACGGTGCTGTCTCCAATAACGCAACTTCGTAACGTAACAACAGCTTCTGCTTTTGCACTGGCTCAAGGTAACGTGGGTCGTGGATCTAACCTTGGCGAGTCTGTCCGCTTGGTTTACAACAACTTGTTTACAGATGTTAGTTCTGATCAAGCGTTGAAGAACTTTCAAGAACTGCAAGAATTAGGAGTTGTAGGCACTCAAGCACAGCTTAGAGAATTACAAGATCTTATTCAAAAAGGATTAGGTTATGGCGCTGATGAAGTAAATGGCATACCTGTTGGCAGAAAATTTGGTAGCAAGTTAACTGATAACAGGCTTGGAGCATTCATTGGTAATCTTGGTAAGAAAGCCGAGAACATGTATCAGGCAGGGGATGATATATGGAAAATTTATAATTTTAATTTTGAATTAAACAAGCTTAGAAATGCCTACCGTGCTGATGGAATACAAATTTCAGATGATATACTAAAACAACAGGCTGCTAAGATTGTTCGTAACACAGTGCCAAACTACAACATGGCACCTCAGTTTATTAAAACAATGAGACGAGCACCCGTTGGTAACTTTATAGCATTTCCGTATGAAATATTAAGAACAGGTGCAAATACAATCGCTCGTGGAGTTGACGAATTAGCAAGTGAAAGTGCCAGCATTCGTAAGATAGGGCTGCGTAGACTTACGGGCGCTGCCACTACATTTGGTGCGCTGCCTGCTGCTGTGTCCGCTGCATCTTATGAACTGTCTGGTGTATCAGAAGAAGAGATGAAAGCATATCAGCGTTCCTTGGCTCCATCGTGGGAGAAGAACGCGAGACTAATACCAACAGGCAGAGATAAAGAAACAGGTTTGCCAACATATGTAAATTACAGCTATTCAAACCCATATGATATGCTTGAAAAGATAGCTGTTGCTGCAATCAATAAAGCAGAGCAAGGGCAAATAGAAGGCAAGAATGGCGCACAAATTGTTTTTGGAGCAGCCAACGAATCTCTCCGTGAGTTGTTCGCACCTTTCACAGAAGAGGCAATCATCACTGCTAAACTGCGTGATGTTCTTGATCCTGAAGCAGAGCTACTTGGCGTTCGTCAAGCGGGACAGCTTGTAGGTGGTCGTGGTGGTAGAACTGTTACTGGTGCAAAGGTATACAATGAAGAGGACTCCGCCGGAGATAAGTTTGCAAAGAGCTTTGCACATGTTGTAGATGGTATACTTCCTTCAATCGTGCCCATAGATGTAAGGTCCGGTGAGTTCGAGGTCAGCAGGTTTGGACGAGGCGTTGTTTCTGGACTTGGACTGGAGGGCCTTGGTATATCCACAAAGGATCGTATGCTAAGAGAGCGTGAGCTTTCAAAGGAACTGGCTCGAGCTTTCTCAGGTATCACAGAAAACCCTATCGAATCTACAGCACTCAAGTTCAAAGGCTATGAGTTTTCAAGAGCCAGAACAAACGCAAATAACTTATTTACCACAGTATCTAACCGGGGTAATGCAACCTCACAAGATTTTGTAGATGCTTATCGAACAGCCAGTGAAGCCTCTTTCCGTGTACAAAGTAAAATGTCAAATGTTGTCGAAGACATGAGATTGTTAGGGATGTCTGACGGTCAGATCAGAAAAGTATTTCGAGATGCAGGAATTGGCGGCATAAATAATATCATGCGTGGTAAATTTGATCCGATTGATATCAGCCCAACTGTCCGTAAAAACGTCCGTCGCAACGAGCTAGATCTACCAAGAAAAGAGATCAACAGAATTAGAAACGAGTTCCGTAATCTACCGCTGGGCACGATGAGTCCGCCCGAGGAAGAAGAAACTCCCACCTTGGACCTTGAACCTGTGTCACAAGCACCTACAATAACAGCACCGACCCAACCAGTTGCTGCTGATGACGCTCCTCCGTCATTAGCGCAAGCGGGAGGTGTTATCCCCTTGGCATCTCCCGCACCCAATTCTATGGCTAACAATCAGCAGCTTAAAGTACAGCTTGCCGGAGGGGGTAACTCGTTCGCTGCTGACAAAAACTTACAAGCAACAGGAAAAATCTAATGAACAAAGACAAACTACGCGAAGAGATCGCGGAGGATGAAGGATGTAAATACGAGATTTATCTCGATCATCTTGGACTCCCGACCTGTGGCATAGGTCACCTCATCACAGAAAGTGACGAAGAACACAGCAAACCTGTTGGCACAGTCGTTGAACAGGAACGAGTCAAACAACTATTCACTTTGGACATGGCAGTGACCATCGATGAGTGCAAAGTATTGTACCCTGACTTCGATGACTTGCCCGAAGAGTGTCAGCATATCATTGCAAACATGATGTTTAACATGGGCAGACCCAGACTCAGCAAGTTCAAAGGCATGAAAGCCGGGGTCGATGCCCGTGATTGGAACGCCGCAGCCGACGAAATGGTGGACTCGAGGTGGTATACACAGGTTCCTAACCGTGCAAGGCGTTTAGTCGATAGAATGCGTGACCTCGCAAGTGACTGAAAACACTAAATAAAAACATCGATTCTCGTGGACCTCGTGAACAATGGACGTACTATTATACCT
>VMHT01047895.1_pt1 | contig 14093 bp, 10 predicted proteins | sample 4693611 | NCBI WGS metagenome assembly VMHT01 (sample SAMN12280063, study PRJNA550983) | marine metagenome | isolation source: seawater sampled from same location over 5 years 0.02-0.2 micron viral filtrate | place: USA: collected off the coast of southern California halfway between the port... ... | reverse complement strand
CCTAAACCCTAAACCCTAAACCCTAAACCCTAAACCCTAAACCCTAAACCCTAAACCCTAAACCCTAAACCCTAAACCCTAAGCGCGAGCGACCTCCAGGCTCGCGATGCGAAGGACACCGTTCCGGTCGCGGTACATACCCTAAAGTCATTTATTACACCTCACCCTAGGTTCTCTGGATCGTACTAAACCCGAAAAGGCACTAGCATTCGCATCCTTCCTGTGCACCTTCACGACACCCTACGGCCATCACTCATCGACCAGCACGGCACCGCAGACTTCCCCCTCGACGCTCCGGACGTCGCCGGACTCTTGCGTCAAAGTTCCTTCTGCAGTGTTCGTGTTGGACGACAAACGACCAGTCGTAGTTTGTCCTCTGTGAAAATAATGGAACCCCAAGCACTCCTCTTGCGTGACACACAGTCGATTTGAGTGGAAAAGTTTTTGGTTCCTTCCTCGTTAGACATCGTTAAATGCACATTATTACAACAGGACTTTTAATCAACATTCTTAAAACAAAACTTGACACGGCGACTCTCACAGCGCCGTACCGTAACCGCCAGGAGCTCGCTGGCCCTTGTCATACAGCGGTTCATTCGATTCCATGGCGTCGGCGTTCCCGTCGCGTCGCCGACGAAGCACCACGACGGCAGCGACGACCACGCCAAATGACGCAACCTTACCGATGAACGCTGACGTTCTCACGCCGCGCCTACCTGTGGCAAAGTTCCTAACATCGAAGCATCGCGTCAGTACGCGAATCAACGTACGGCTGGTTTCAATTTTGACCTCACGCGCGATAGAGCGCGGTCAAGACTTTTTCCATTCTTGGATTGGACGAGATCGGTCCAACTTATTACTTCGGAGCCGAAATCGAGCGGAATACTGTGCGCGGCTCCGAATGGGCATCCCATCGCTGTGCTGTGAAGCGGAACGTTGATGACGTTTTTCATCAGCTGCGGCGCGTCTCCAAGAATGACATAAACTTCGGCAAACTGATACGCCCAGTAAGGTTTGAAAGCCATAGTGAATTCATTCAAATCGATTAACCCATCGTTGTTGATATCAAATTTACCAAAGGCTTCTTCGCACATCTTTTGCGTGGTTTCGGTTGATACACCGTTGGTGATGAAAATTTGTGCGAGCTCGAGGAGATCAAGACTACCACTGTTGTCGAAATCGACAGATTCAAAAACACAGCGTGCTTGGACATCGTCTGGAATAGTTCTTAACGGTGCTAGCTGCGAAGTGTCCTCCCCTCGTGCATCCTGGACAACTTTCAAGTATCCAGTTTCGAAGAGAATTTTCTGAACGACTTCGGGTTGATGCTTGTATCTAACGTCATGATATAACCCATGATGGGCCTCGTGAAAGTACTGCAACATCGCACTCATCTCCAAATTCAACTCACGTTGTTCATCGCCGGTATGTTTCGATTCAGCAAATCTCGCAGCGAGAGTGTACGTCTTTCGACGAAGCCATAAATTGAAACCAATCAACCAAACGATCAAGAAAATCATAATGGAGAAACCATAGGCCTGTCCAGCGCCAATAGTTCCTGCAATTAGCACAGCCAAGGTGTATCGGCTTTCGCGAGCGGCTTGACAAAAGTAAAGCAACACCATCCATACTCGTACCCAAGCGTAGGTTTGATGATTCGCCCAAACCGTCCACAGCCACTCCAACCGTTCCAGCTCATAGAGCGAGTCGTCGAGAAGGGCATGAATCAAGCCAGCAACGCTCACAACCTTAACCAATGCAATGAACTGGTATGCTGGGACTGTGAGCAATCTCTGCCCATTTACGTTGGGTGTTTGAGCGATGACCGTCATCAAATGTATTACATCGAACCCCACTGTGATCCACATAATTGGCGTCGAAACCTTTGGATTTGCGCTGCAGAACGCCACAATTGGTAGACAGACATTGATAGTGCCGCTTATGAGATGCGTTCGGATGATTATTCGAGACTTACGGAGCACCGTAAACTTTGGGTGCGGTGGAGTCGTCCAATGGAAATGCAAAATTCCCGCATTCGCCACCATGGACAGCGTGGCGAAGAGCAGTCGTTGAAGCAAGTTCAGAACATGATGGGCATGGAACAGCGGGACGTCCCACGAACTTTGACTCCATAGGTATTCCACGTAACTCTGAACGGCGAATGAAAAATGCGTGTCGAGTTAGTTAATTCCTCATGCGAAGTCCTACCAAATGCTTTCGTCGAGTGTCCGCGTTCGTCTCTCATACCTGGGTTTCTGTCATCACACCGACATAGCGCGCGTCGCTCATGATTAATTCGTGAACGCGCGACGTCGAGCGTCGACGACTAGCGTCAACCGTATCTTCTCGCCCGGCGTGCTGTTTAGAACGGTCATTTTTTAAACTTACTTTTTTATTGCGCGAAACGAGACGAGATCACATACTTTAGGCATAATTAGCTTACTTGGAGAACAATTGTGGCTTGTGTCCCGGCGCGACGAGGCGTCGCGCGCTTCTTTGCGCGCGCGCGTACTCTGTTGCCGAGAGTGCTCTAAATTCCCAACTTTTTCTCCTCGTTAGGTAACTTGTCATTCTAAACTACAAGGCCCTAGATGCTATGTATCTATGTTTCCAATACGTCAAGATTCTACAACGGCGGTGGCGGCATCGGCGGCGCCACGCCAGGCAGGACGGTGATGGCGTCTGCGGTGAAGACAGGCAGCGGCGGGGCGTCGAAGTCGTCTGGAGGCGGCGGAGGAGCTTCGTCCGGATTGCCGAGCTCGACTGTGGGCATGGCGAAATCGTACGGCGGGCCAACTGGAGGAGCGCCGTAGTACGACGCAGCCATCGCCGGATCGTATGCCGGCTGAAACCCATACGCCGGAGGCATGAAACCACCGGCTGCGACCGGAGGCACAAAGCCCATCGGCGCGAAACCTCCCATCGCGCCACCGCCACCGCTCGTCGGACCTCCACCGTTTTGCCCCGCGATTCGTACGATGAATGGTCGAGTGCTGTCTGCGAAGTACTGGCCGTCGAGTGCCGCGATCGCTGCGTGCGCGTGCGATACATCCATCATCTGCACAAACCCGTAGCCTTTGGGCACTTGCGTCGCGTGATCGCGGATGAGTTTCGTCTTCTGCACCAAGCCGTAAGGCGCGAAGATTTCGCGCAAGCTCTCTTCCGTCATGCTCTCAGTCATGCCGCCGACGTAAAGGTTCGCGTCGGGATCAAACGATCCACTATCCCGTCTAGGCTCTTCGCGCGGCGCCGTCTTCAGACGCACTTCCATCGGCCGATCGCCGAATAGAGCGCCATTCATGGACGTCGCCGCCGATTTTGCTTGCTCCACTGTTGCGAAAGTGATGAAAGCGAAACCTTTGCAGGAATACCCGAGCGCTGCGTCGGGAATACACGCGACGTCTTGCACGCCACCGATGGACTTGAACGCATCGGCCAATGCGTCCGCCGTGGCGTTGTTTGGTAGATGACCGACGTAAATCTTTCTATCGTCATCTGAGTTGTCGTCCGAGCGACGCGCGCGTCCGCGCCCGTCGACGCCGAGCTCGGATAAAAAGTCGCTGTACGCACTGTCGAGCGTACCACCGGCGCCGGCGCCGTGGAGCTTCTCTACATCTTTCCTGTAAGTCGCTTCAACAGCCTTCTTCACGGTCTCCGGCAGCTGATAAATCGAACCGCTCGCTAACTCTTCGTCTAAGCGCTTCTGCATAGCCTCGATGGACGACTCGTCCCTCCATGTTCCGTTCATGAGCGCGAGCTCGCGAAGTTGTTGACGCTTGTGCTCATTCATATCTTCGTCCACGGGAATCAAAAGCTTTTCTATCATCGCCTTGGCCTTGTCTACGTCGCTCTGCACGTCGCCCTCGATGAGCACGTGGAGAGGCTCGTGATCGAACTCGTTATTGCGCTCCGCCGCGCCCGTACCGCCCTTCGCGCTGCCTCGCCCTCGAATGACAATTTTCGTATTTGTCTCTCGCTGCATCTGCTTTTGCGTCGACCCACGAGGACCGATTATCAAACCGAAGAAGTTGTAGCCCGGATATTCGTCCACGGGAATCAGCAACTTGGCCGTTCGTTTGTTTGGCCGGTAATCCGGCGGCGGGCGGAACATCGGACACTTGCGGCAGATGTCCTCCAACAGCTCCATGCGGCGACGTTGAAACTTCTCTCGCTCTACGACTTCCCGAGTGTTCACGCGCACGCCGTTGGCGTCGTACACAGGCGCGGGCTCGGGCTCGCGGTCGCCGTTGCGTCCTTCATCGTACGGCTCCCCGGCGAGCAAACGACGGTTCAACTGAGCGAGTTCACGAAACATGAAGTGCACTTCCGCCGTCGCTTCCGCCGGCGCGCTGTGCTCGGCGAGCACAGATGTGGGCAGTTGCACGAAAATTCCCGAGCCGACGACGAGCGAGTTCGTCGGCGTCGGCGTCGTCTGCACCGCGCGTTGCGCCGCGTCTGCGCGCTCCTTCGCTTCCCGCGCCGCCGCGACGACGAGCGCGTTCGCGACGTCATCGGTTGCATCTTCGGTCGCCCAACGACTCTTACGCTTCTTCTTCACCTCTGTCGTCGTCGCGTCGTCAGCGCCCCATCGCGATCTTCGTCGCACTCCTGTCGCCGCGTCCGTCGCGGTCGTCGTCGCCGTCGTCGCGCGCGCGTCGTGGTCACCGACACCACCGCCGTCGTCGTCGTCCGTCATGTCGCGCCGCGCGACGTCGGCACGCGCGCGCGTGTGAGGATTCGTACGGGACGACGTCCGTCTCAATGCGGTCGCGGTCGCGCACTCGCCCGAACGCCATCGGGTCGGGTCGTCGGCCGCACATTCAGTCGCGATGATTGGCGCGATGCGCCGAGAGATCTCGAAACGCGCGAGCGCGTGCGTGAGAAATTATGCCGCCGGCGCGGGAAAGCCCAAGGCGAGCGGAGAAACCACCGACGTCGTCAAGCGCGTCTTCATCGAGCAGCAGACCAAATTTCGCGCGCTGCTCACGAAGACGAAGGACTTGAAGCCGCCCGTGGGAGGAGACGCGGCGGCGGTCAAGGCGTACGCGGCGAAGAAATTGGCGGCGTTAAAAGAGGTACGTCGATCGCGCCGACGCGCCGACGCGTTGACGCGCGCGCGAGGGCGGAAACACGCGATCTCGTCGATCGGCTCGAACGCGCGCAACCCGATCGACGTGTTGGGGTTTGATTGTGGTTGTGGTCGTGGACAGGCGCGCTTTCGCCTCGGTCGAGCCGTCGACCGCTGGCTCGAGGAAAAGGACGAAGACTGACGGCAAACACGTCGCGCGCGCGCACAGTTGGACATCTCAACGCCGGGAGAAAAAATTCTCGAAACCGTCGACGGCGCGTTCGCCGAAGCGGCGAGCGTGCGCGGGTTCTTGGAGTACGCGGGCGAGCTGCGACAAATGCTCGGTTTGAAAGATGAAGACGACACGATGAAGGTCATGGTGAGCGCTTTGGACGAAACTGAAAAGGCGCTCGGGAAGGCGTTACTGACGAGCGACGCGCAAGGCATGGCGAAGTACAGTAGCGCTGTGGCCAAGGCGTCGGAAGCCGCCGGTATTAAGCCTTTGGACGCCGCGGCGATGGCGAAGCTCCAAGGCGAGGTGGACTTGGAATCTATCGAAAACGAAATTCTCGAGTTGCAATCGGTCGAAGACGAAGTGAAGAAGGAGGAGGCGTAATCGTGCTGCAATGAAATGAATGTAATACTATACCAAACGTTTGTCATCGTCTGCTCGACGCGTTCGTCGCGTCGCCTAAGACTTTCGCGCGCGAAGGCTCGCGATTTGGATGATCGGCGCGTTCTTGTTTTCGTTTCTTACGCTCGGCTGGATAGACGTCGCATCCGACGTCGAGACGTTTGATGTCGCGCGAGTTGAACCAATCGGCGCCGTACCACTGGAGCAACTGCGCGCCCTTCTTCACGTCTCGACTGAGAATAAACTCGCGCCCGACGAGCGTGCGTTTCGGACAGCGCGTGTCACCGAAGAACACATTCGTGGATCGATTGTTTGATACTTCGTTGGGCCCGGGATTCGACATAAATTGTAACTGCGCGGCGTCGCCGAGCGGGCACGGATCGATGACGCCTCCGCCGGAACGGAAGTGCATCGCGTGATCGCGTCCAGCGCGTCCACACTCTCTCCACGTCTTGCGCTCGCCGAAATATACTGTTTTGTAACCTTTGGGTAAATCTCGCGTGGCGATGAGAATCTTATCGCCAAACACTGGATGCTTGACGACTCGCAACGCCTCGTCGCCGCGCTCGAGGTGCTCCGCGCAATACGGCAGGCACGAGTTTTCGCAATCCGCCCGCGCGCCGCAGATCGATCCGTTGGCGCGCGTGGCCCAGCACCACGATACGCCTTTCGCCTGCGCCCCTCGCAATCGAGTCGGGACGCCCTCGCGCGTCGTGGCTGTCGGCGTCCACGACGCCCCACCTCGCCGCGTGTCATCTTGTGCGTCGGCGTCCGTCGTGGACGCGCGTTCCTTGGCGCGCGCGCGTCGCACACGATCGCACATGACGCCGCCACGCGTTCGCGCGAGCGACTCGCACGTTCGCGCGCGCGCGACACTCCGCGGAGTGAGTCGCGGAGTGTCGCCCGTCGCTTCTTCGGTCTGGTTGTTTTCAAACTCGCTCCCTTTCGCGCACTCTTCGACGGCGGCGCGCGGCGTCACAGTGCGACGCGTCGTCTTCGCCAGTCGTCGAACGCGAACGACGAAGCGAACGCGCGGAAAGTCGTCGAACCCGCGCGCGCACGCGTCGTCGAATCCGCGCGCGCGTGCGAGGAGACGCGATGTTGTCGCGCCGACGTGGCGTCGTCGAAGCCGCGTGGCGCGCGGCGTCGACATCCATGCGAGCGGCGACGAATTCGGGAACGACGATCGCCGACGGCGCGCGCGTACCGTCGTACGCGTCGGCCTCGCGATCGCACGCGTCTCGCGCCGCGCGCACCGGGCACGGCGCGAGCGAAGATAAAGAAAAAGAAAATGGCGCGAAGAAGAGTCACGAGCGGGGCGGCGTTAGCGGCGGCATCACGCGCGCGGGAACATCGGGGAGACACAGAGGCGATCGGGATGGACACGGGGACAGTGTACCTGCGTTCCGGTCGCGAAAATCCGTCGACGCGACGACAGACGTGGAGTGGGAAGGACGCACGTTTACTGGGTCCAGGCTCGAATACGCCGGCGTCGAGGTACGCGGAGAGCTTCGTTGGCCCATACCGCTGCATGCGCTGGCGGAAATCAATCCGGTCTTGAAAGAGTTACTAGAAGTGGCGAAGACGAGCGACGGGAAGGAAGAGCGCGCGATGGCTGAGCGCATGAGCGTGTTGCGTGCGAGCGGCGAATTAGGACGTCGCGAGACGCTGAGCGTCGTCTCGACGTCTTCGTCCGGATTCGGGAATATGGGCGGCACGAACGTGCGAACGATGACTCCCGGGCTCATCGAGTTTGAGCAGTTTCTCGTCGAAAGCGGTTGGCGCGTGGATTCGGAGCGCAAAGCGATCTCTCGAGACGTGCGCGATACGCTCGTGAGCGAAGCGAAGAAAAAAACGGCGCTGAAGATGAAGGTGAATGACGCACCGATGAGCAAGACCATGCTGAGTAAGGTAAAAGTCGGTGACTTGCGTGACGCCGCAAAGGTTCTCGGTCTCGATCAGGTCATGCAGGGCGTCACCAAGAAGGCGGACGTCGTCGCGTACCTGCTCGCGTATTATGAATACATGCATGGTACAATCGACGCGAAAACCATGGGCGTGCGCATGTCGGACGTATCCAGCATCAGCGCGGAGATCATGCGAGAAGCCGAAAAGGATTCGAATGCCACGTCGGCGAGCGCACGCTCGGCAAAAGTGTCGAAACCGGAGCTCAAGCGCGAAACAGATCCAGGTCGTATGGACTACGTGAAAGCTTTCGAACCGGATGAATTGGTACAGCTTCTTGTTCGCGCTCGCGGTATCGACGTGATGTCTATAAACGTTCGCGATCAGTGCACGTGGACAGACCATCTCATTATCGCCACTGCGCGAAGCGCGCACCACCTGAAGGCGCTCGCCGGCGCAGTTCTTCACGCCGTGAAAGCGCGCACCGAGTACGTCGCCGGCGGTCGATTGCAGCCAGTCATCGAGGGCGCCCAGAACGGCGGGGATAAGGACTGGATGGCTGTCGACTGCGGTTCGTGCATGGTGCACATATTCTCTCCCGAGGGTCGAGCGCAGTACAATCTCGAGGAACTGTGGGCGACAGGCGAAGAGATAGTACACAATGGGCCTGAACGCCTCTCGATCGACACCATCGGCGCCGATCACCACACAGCGTGACGCGCGCTCGAAACGTGAGCCGTTGTAAAGTAAAAAGCAATGTTACACAAATTACACTGAGACTAGAATAGAGTACGCGCGATCGGCGAACGCGTCGGCGGCGGCGATATCGTCCGCGGAAGAACTCGCTAGAAGCTCGTCGACAGTCGTCGTCCAACCCGCGCGCTCAGCTGCCGATACGCTCGCGACGCACAGTGGCACGGCGCCATCGTCGGAAAACTCGTAATTATCCAACGCAGGTCCCGCGATGTCGATCTCTAACCAAACCTGCGCGTCATCATTCGCATCTGGCGCGTCGTCTATGCGCACGATGGCCGTTTGATGAAACGCCGCGCGCGTGCCTAATTTCGCCGCAATCGATTCGTCGAATTCGTGCGTGAGCAAGTTCCGCCTCGACTTCGGGCCCTTCTCGCCGTGATACAAAATCTCGGGATTGGCAAATAGTCCCCCTTTCAACGGCCGTGGTGCCTTCATCGCGCGCACGTCGCGCACGACGCGCCCATCGCGAGCAACGAGCGCGCGCGTTTGCGTCAATTTGCGAAGCAACGCGCACGTCGCCAAGCCACCAACGCACTCACTCAACGCCGCGCGTTCGGCTTTGAAATACAACGACCGCAATAGCGCGGCGGTTTCGTTACCCGGCGTCACGCTCGGGAACAACTGTCGGATCGCCTCCGCGTTTACGTTCGCCCAAAACGCGTCGACGTCTCGCTTGCCCTCGCTCGCGCTCGCGCGTTCCACCACCCACGCCACCGACTTCGCCTCCTTCCCCGTCTTCGCCGCGACGACGTCGGTGACGGCGCCAGGATCGGTGACGTTCGACAGCGACAATCCAAGCTTCAAGACTCGATAATCAGGCTCGACCGTCGTCGCGTGCACGACGTGCGACAACACTTTCCCGGCTTCCTCGATGGTGATGGTCGCGGCTCGCACGACCGTCGTCGCGCGTCCTCGCGCGCGCGCGACGCGCGTCGTCGACGCGAAGATCTCACGCGTTTGAGCGCGCGCTGCGGTCGATCGCGTCGTCGCGCGCGTCGTCGCGCGCGGCGTCGTCATATCCACACACAACGACGCGCAGTGACGACGACGACGACGACGATGGCGACGTCGATGGCGCCGCGCGGGACGGCGCCGAGCTCCAAGTCTCAGGCGCGCTTTGGGCGACGTACGCACATCGCGACGGCGCCGACGCGCAGAGCGCCGACGGCGACGCGCGTCGGTGCTATTAAATCCGACGTCCCCCCGCAGCCATTCACAGTTCGCGAGGGCGAACTCGGTAAAGTGCTGAGCGCGGCTATTCCTCTGGTGCTGCGCCTAGGGACGGGAGCGCTGATCGGGGGGTACGAAGTACGTCTTGACGCGGACGACGATGGGAGCGAGGGCAAGTACGCCATCGCGCGTTTTGCGAAGCGACGCGTCGCGGAGCGTTCCACGACGTTGCCGACGACGCGGCCGGCCAAACCGATCACGCTGTACGAGTACGAAGGAAGTCCGTACTGTAAGAAAGTGCGCGAAGCGTGCTCAGTGCTCGATTTGGACGTTTTGTTCAAGCCGTGTCCGCAAGGCTCGCTCGCGTTTCGAGCGGAGAGCAAAGCGCTCGGCGCGACGACGTATCCGTTTCTTCTCGATGAAAACACCGGCGCAAAGATGTCTGAAAGCGATGACATCATCGAATATTTATTCAACACATACGGTGGTGAGACGAAGGTTCCATTTCTGCTCAGGCGCGGGGGGCTGGCGACGAACTCGACTGCGTACGCCGCCGCGTTGGCTCGAATGAAGGGGCTCTCGGCGCGCCAGGCGAAAAAGATCCCCGAGCAACCACTCGAGTTGTGGACGTACGAAATCAGCCCTTTTAGTAAGTTGGTTCGCGAAAAGCTGACCGAGTTGTGCGTTCCGCACGTGGTGAAGTACTGCCCGCGGGGCTCCGAAAAACGCCACGAGCTATACGCGATGGTCGGGCATTTTCAAGTTCCTTTCTTGCGCGACGCCAACACTGGGAAGGCCATGTTTGAATCGAAGGATATTTGCGAGTACATCGAGAGCGAGTACGGTAGCAGCTAGTCAGATTGTAAAAGTTACCTAACGAGGAGAAAAAGTTGGGAAAAATGTGTCGTCGTCGCGACTACGCAGATTTGGACGCGCCAATCGTTTGCGCCTTCTTGGACTTTCGAACGAACATGACGACGTACGCGAGCTTGTACGCGCATCCGATGGCGAAAAGGATCATGGCGTTTTCAAGAAGTTTATCTTCGGAGTCGATGGCGTCGTACGTGTTATGGAGCGACGCCAAGACTTCTTTGCCGTTGCGGCCGAAGCACAGCGTCGAGCTTCCACACGAGAAACCCGCGGCGGCGCTGGGGTCGGTGACGGCGCCAGTCCACGTGGCGTCGATGAAATCCAAATACACCAAGTTTTTGATCGCCCACTTCATGAAGGTGATGTAGCTCATGGCGCGGAACGGCCAAATCACGTCACCTTCTCGAACCATGATGCCACAGAAGAGAAATCCGGCGAACCAGATGTTCATGAACGTCAGCATCCCCATGAGAGGGTTGTCGAACATGATGGAGAACACTTGCGCCGCGGACTCGAACGCCCAGAGCGTCAGCGCGTACATCAAGATCACTTGAACGAAATGCGGACCGTACCAAGCGACCATGCCGTATGCGGGGATCGCCATCGCGAACAAGGCGAGAACAATCATGATTGGAATCTGAATTATGAGGTTGGAAAGCAAATACGCGTACGGCGACAACAACCCATTCTTCACTTCACGTTTGATCGCGAAGAATTCTTCGTTGTACACGTACGTTGCGACGACGCCGAGAGACGACGGCACGCCAAGAAACCAGAGGACGAGCCACATGCGAGCGAAAACTTGCTCTTGCGATCGGGCGCGAGACTCGATGTAAATGACACCGAAGAAGATGCACGCGAATAAGAACATCACCATACGTCCAACGTACATGGACGGATCGCGATACGTGATTATCCAGTGACGGCGCACGAGCGTCATCGTCTGCGCGAAAAGATTCGTGCCCTTGCCCGAGACGTCCTCGAGTGGGCCGGTGTGGTCGCATCCGCTGTCGTTCGGCGTATACTGATCTAAAATCTCATCCACTTGCTTGGGATCGCTAAACTCCGAGTTCACGACGTTAAGCATGTGCTCAGCGATGGCGTCTCCCGGCGAAACTGGGTGGCCGATGTTCGCAAAGTACGACTCCGTCTTGCTCGCCGGCCCGAGGTAAGCCACGCGTCCCTTACTTAAGAGCATAATTCGATCGAAACCATGAAACACAGCGCTCGACGGTTGGTGAATGGTGCAGCAAATGGCAATGTTTGCCGCTTGCGCGAGCTCCTTTAAGAAGGCCATGATCGAAGCCGCCGCCGCGGCGTCCAAGCCCGACGTCGGTTCGTCGAGGAACAACACCGACGGCGAGCTCACGAGGGCGATGGCGAGCGACAAGCGGCGCTTCTGACCACCAGACAGGCCTTTCAAGAACTGATTACCGCACTTCGTATGTCTCGAAGACGCCAAACCGACCGTGTTGATGATGGCGTCCACGCGTTGCTTCTTCTCTTCCGCGGAAGATTTCAACAATAAATCAGCCGCAAACGTCAGCGTTTCTTCGACGGTGAGAAACGCCCACAAACGATCGACTTGGGGCACGGTCGAGCAGTGCTTGGTGAAAAGCTCGGGGGTGATCGGAATGCCGTTCAATCGAACGTCTCCGGTGTACGTTCCGCCCTTACCCTCGAGCGTGAGAAGGTCGATGAGACACGTTTTCCCGGCGCCCGAGGGCCCCAAAATCGCCAGCACTTCTCCCGAACACACTTGACCGCTGATTCCATGCAAGATTTCCTTGCGCTTGTCGCCTTTTCCGACCTCGAAACGCACGTCGCGGAACGTGAGCGTGGTGTCTTTGCCTGCGTTGGGTTGAACGCGCGCGCTCAATCGTCAGTCAACCCGTCCATTCCTCACGCGGCATCCAGGGGTACGGACAAGGGCACCGAACGCGATCGAACGCTGTTTCTTCGTCCCGCACCTTTCTCTTGCAAGTCGAGCAGGCTCGGCGCCTTCTTCATCGGCTTCCCTACTTCGACGTCCATGGTGTGTGCGCGCGCGGGTGTGGTCACGGCGCGCGCGTCGCGATCTCACGCGCGGCGCCGTCCAGGTCTGGACGCGAGGAGGTGCCGTCTTCGCGCCGACTTTTGCGATGCGAGCGTTTTGATTGGTTGGCTTCGGGAGCGGGTGCAAATGTCTGTTCTGTTTTACATCGGTTCGTTCGCTCATTCGTTTCTATGCGGCGGCGACGCCCCACGCTGTTTTGAGGTACTTGACTATCCCTCCAACGTACGCGGTTTTCGTCTCGTCCTGCCAAGACTTTGGCAGTCGAGCGCACAACGAATGTTCAAATTTCTCGAGACGAGTCGTGCCGTCGCGCCAATGCTCGGTGAGAGACACCGGCGTGGCGTTCAAGTCAATCGCCGCGAGCGGCTCGCTGTCGCCGACGCCAGCGTGCGGCGTGGTTCTGAATCTATCTGCGAGGCCTTTGAGTTCGCGCAACACATCAGGGGAAACGTCTTCGCATCCGGCGTGTTCGACTTTCAGTTCGTACGGCTCGGGTTCGCCGCCGAAATCGACGCAGTGAAACATCCGAACGTCGCTCTTCTGTGAGTCGTTTCGTACGTCGTAAGGACCGACGATGGCACCCACGAAGGGTGCGATCGTTTGCGACTCACCATCGGAGCGCGCAAACATCTTTTGATATTCAAATTGGTTTTGAATGTCGCGAATCGACGGCTGCGTCGCGAACACGGGATGAGAATGATACCAACCGACGATACCTTCACCTTTGGCCGTCAATGTCTCGACGATTGCCGGCACACTCTCTGGATCGAGCTCGACTTCGACGCCGGCGTGTTCCTGGACGAGCTGTCGAGCAGGAAGCGCTCGCGTAATGCGCAACGTCTTCGCGTCGTCGTCGTACACGCCTCCGAGAAATCCGATGATTTCGTCCGAGCACAAATGCGCGTGGAAATCCATCACCAACTCCGCGCCGGAAGTCACCGTGACTTTGAATGGCTGCGTCCGTCGTTTGTTGTACGCTTCGCACGTCACCATTTGTAAGTCGCCCTGTCCGTCGAAGCTCTCGCCAATGTTGATGTTTTTAGACGCGTTTCGGCTTTCACGCTTTTCGCGCGCGGGAACGACGATGCGTTTGACCGCCGCATGGTACCCACGCTCGTCGTCCGTGATCTTTTTCCGTTTCTTCGGCGTCGGCGTCGGCTTCGGCTCGCGCTTCGCCCGCGGCTTGGGTTCGGGCTTGGGTTCGGGAGGGAGTCGCCGCTTGATATCGCCCAACTTTACCCCGGCGTATTTCACCCAATCCCACCCGTTGTCCACCTTTCGCTCTGGGTTCTTCTCCCGCACGACTGCTAAACGGAACTCGCTCACGGTGTTGAAGACGAGCGTTTCAACGTCCGCCGCGTCGACGGCGGTTTCCTCGCCACCTTCCTCATCCTTCACCGGCGCGGGATCGACGATCTTCCTCGCTCGCCTCCAGACGATCGTTCCGTCTTCTTTCAAATCAGCTAATGTCTCTTCCTTGCGCAGCGTCGTCGACAACACGTTTTCGCCAGCCGCGACGAGGCCGAGCTCGAGCATGCGCCGCATGATTACTCGACCATCTCGCGTCCCTCGCGCGCGAGGCGCGGTCGCTCGATTCGCCGCGCCTTCGTTCGCGCCGTCATCGTCATCGCCCT
>VMHT01083040.1_pt1 | contig 14095 bp, 20 predicted proteins | sample 4693611 | NCBI WGS metagenome assembly VMHT01 (sample SAMN12280063, study PRJNA550983) | marine metagenome | isolation source: seawater sampled from same location over 5 years 0.02-0.2 micron viral filtrate | place: USA: collected off the coast of southern California halfway between the port... ... | reverse complement strand
TAGCAGGGACAGATAATTCTACTAATGTAACATTAACATCAGTAGCAAATAATTATCTTACCATATCAGGGCAACAAATTACAGCAGGTGTTATTCCAAACAGTCTTGGAGGAACTGGTAGTTCTGATACTTTAATTAAAAAACATACAAATACAGATACACAAATATTTTCTCAACAACATTTATCGTTCTATGTTAATCAAAGCACAGACCTTGCCGTTCGTATATTCCAAAATAAAAACTTAAAATTATTTGGTCAGTTAAACTTCTCTGATAATACTTTTCAATCAACAGCAGGTATTCCATTACCAGCAAATCCAGTAACAAATGAATATTTAAAATACGATGGGACAAATTGGGTTTCGTCAGCAGTATCAGGTGGAGGAGGTAGTTATAGTGACTCTGATGTTAGAAATGTATTATCACAATCAGGTTCAGCAAATATAGCTTGGGATAGTGGTAATAATTGGTTTGAATTAGCAGGTTTTAACGCCCAACAGGTAGTTTTTGGAGGTGGTTATGGTATTTTACAAGACGCTAATTTTACTTATAATTTCTTTACACAAACGCTTTCAGTAACTAATATATCTGCTAATGGTTCTGCTTTAACAAATCTAAATGCTGGTAATATTACAACAGGGACATTAGCATTAACACGGGGAGGAACAGGTGCTACTAATCAAGCAGGTGCTTGTTTAAATATATTACCACCAGCATTACCAGGACAATATTTAAGATATGATGGAATTAATTGGCAAGGTAATTATATACCACAATACACAGACACCGATGTTAAATCAGTATTAAGCACAGCAGGAGGAATTGGTATTAATTGGAACCCTTCCGTAGAACAATTTGATTTAGAACTTGCTGTTGTAACAGATAATTTTACTTATGTAACTTCTGGGAACACCCCTAAACAACCATTTTTAGAAATCAACGATGATGGTGTATTGTTTATTAAAGGGTCAGGTAGAAGTTTTTCAGGGTTTCCAAGATATTATGGCAGGAATATCAATAATGGAGTAGGTTCATTTACTTTTGATTACTGCCTTCGTCTTAATAGTGCTGGAATATTTATTGGTGGTGGTAATTATTTAGCATTATTATCATCTAAAAAAATTAAAAAAGATATTATAGATATAACTGGTGAGGAAGCATTAGATTTATCTTTGCGATTGAAACCAAAAAAATACAAAATGAAAGACTATATCAAGCACGGAGATAAATATAGTTATGGTTATATCAGCGAAGAAGTATTTGATGTATTACCTGAACTAACAGGTGTAGTACCTGCTGAAATCCCTAATATTTATGAGATGGCGAAGGTAATATCAAAAGATACGATACAAATAGATAAAGAATTAAAAGTAGGTGAGACATATATCTATTATTTTGATAATGATAAGCAAATGGAATTCAAGGTAATAGAAAAGCAAGATGATAATAAATATAAGGTCATCGCAGGTATTGCTGGTGATGAAGAATTACCAAAATGTGATGAAATATTTATTTTCGGTATATATGAAAATAGTTTAGTATTAAAATATGATCAGTTCCATGCTATTCATACAAAATCAATACAGCATTTACAAGGTATAATATCTAAACAACAAGAGCAGATTAATTTGTTATTTGAAAAAATAAAATGCTTATAAATTATAAATGAAAAAGATTATTTTAAATACCAAACAAGCAGATGAAATTTCTTCTGACAGAAAGAATTATAAATATTATTTTGATAAGCCCGTCGTAATTGATGAAAAAAGCACTTTATCATTACAATCTATAACTAAAAAAACTTTACCACCACCAACACCAGTAGCATATGACCAAGGCCTTTTAACTATTGGAAATATGAGTATAGATTACTCAACTATACCAACGAGTATATATGGTTCTTTTAGTTATGTAGGAGAATGGGATGTAGATTTAGATGATACTACTAAATGTACTGTATATAATTCAAGTGGTGGTGCGAGTACAGGTAGTAGTGCTACTTTGAAATTTTTTAGTTTTAAAGATTATGGTACAAGCGGGTTTCCAAAAACAACTGTACTCGCAGAAGTAACTTCATTTGGTATAAATTATCAAGTAGGAGACTATATTATAATTAATGAAACTGCTTTTCCATCAGGATATGTTGTTGGTGTAGTGAATATGAGAATTAATATTACAGGAATATCAACAAGTGAAATAACAGAATACCCTAAAGGTATTATTACCAGTATTAATTTAAATCCGAATTATATTGGGGAAGTATCAACTAATACTAATTACACTCATACACCATCAACAAATAACGGACAATTAACTGATTTTATTTGGGGTAGTGGTAATCTATATATAGAATTGAAAGAAATAGTAAATGGCGGTGTTGGTTATAGTATTGGAGATGTATTTTATGTCAATAAAAACGATGCTCTACCAACCAAAACAACTTATTTTACACCATTTCAAATAGAAGTAACGGCAATAACAAATACTGCTACACCACCTCCACCAAATAATGACGCTAATTTTAGAATATATGCTAAAAATCTTTTACATATTAATAATAATATTATTAAAAGTGATAAAAATAATAATATATTAATTTACAATAAAGAAAATAGTTTATTTGTTAATAGGGACGAAATAATTAATTATAGGATATGTGATTTACCACCTCAAGTTTTAATGGGTATGGAGTTATTTATAGAATCAACAACTGATAATGGTTTAAGTTCTAATGATACTGTGACTATAGATTTAAAAATATCTTGATATAAAATAAATGTCATATTTATATCAAAAAAAATCTTATAAAAAAATTATATTAAATACAGAAGACGCTATAAAATCTGTTGGTAAAGCTACTGCAGGAACTGGTAATAGTGAATTTTCTTTTGCTAATTTTAATACTATTAGTATTAAAGAAAATTCGTATTTAAAAATTGATGCGGTTAGTGCAGATATTACAAGTAATTCTGTATGGACATTTAAATTAGATAATATCTCTTTTAATCAAAGTAATTATTATAATTCTGATAAGGATGGCACACCTACAATATTAACAAGATGCTTCAATGGTAAAAGTAGTTTAATGTTAGACAATATAGCTTTAGAATTACCACCACAAGATATAGTAGAATTTAAATTAATTATTTTAGATGAAGCTGGTAATGGTATTAGTAGTGCTAAAATTAGTCTAGAATTATGTATTGTAGAAATTGATTAAGTATGTAATATTTTTTTTTCAAGATCATCATAATCACCAATTAAATTAAATACAATAGGATAATTACCATTTCCTAATTCTAAAATAGCAGAGCTTACGAATGATTTATCAATCTCAATATATTTAATATCTTGTAATAAAATTTTAGCACGTGAGCAATTAATACAATTCTTTTGAGTTATAATTAGATACATTTTAGTATTTATTTAGTATTTTATATTTTTTTTGAAATTTTTTTATAATAAGATTATTTTTTTTAATCGTATTATAATAAATAATATTTATATGATGCTTTTTATATGAAAATGAAATATTTTTATTACTAGCTATTATCTTTGCTTTATCATATTGTCTATTGTTGTATATATCCAATTCGACATATAATTTGTTTATTAAATTTTGACGGTGTAGTTCGTCTAATTGTAAATCCATTTTATTTATTAAATATTTTGTTTTTTTATACATTTTTTTTTTAAGTTTAGTTCTTATGATCTAAACTTAATATGACACCATATCTGTATATGAATGTTTTTTTTATTCAAAATAAATTGTAGTCTTTTTTAGTTCAAATTCTATTATTGGTTCTTTAACTTGATTCTTTTTATTTAACAATGAATACCTGCGATTATTAATATTAACAGTTTCGGTATTATTTTGTTGATAATTTTTATTATAGTTATCGTAATAACTTTTATTTTTATGTCTGTATGTAAAATTGTAATCTTTACGATCGAATGGCATATTTTCGTTTATATCTTTTATATTTTTTAAATAGTAATTATATTGATAATCCTTTATTCGTTCAATATTCTCATAATAATATTGTTTATTTTTTTCTAAAACTTTATTACGATTTCGTAAATAATATTCTCTAGCATAATTCTTTTTGTATTCTCTATGCTCACTATTAAATTTGTTATTTTTTTCTTTGATCTTTTCTTTATTTTGTTGGTAATATTTTTTTTGATAATTAATTTGATAATTTTTTGCCATATTTGCTTAAAATGTTATCTAATAATACAAAAGTTTTGTTTAAATATTCATTAACTAAAAATCTTTCTTGATTTAGTTTATCTTCTAATTCATTTATTTCCTTTAATTCTTCTTTAAGTAGGGTAAGTTGAATTAAGATACTTTCAATATCTATTTGTTTCTTAGATGGCATTTATTTGTTATAAATAGATTTATATTCACGTTCATACTCTTCTGGATGTCTTAACTTAAATAAATAAGGTTTTAATATATAGTAATTCATATGGCATTCATTACAGATTACTAATTTACTTTTATGATCATTAATCCATAAACACTTATAATATTTATTGGTTATTGTATTTTTACAAGATTTACAAATTATCATTTATTATTTATTGATTATTTTATAAAAATTATTCTTCCCATTCTTCCCACCCTAGATATACCGATTTTACTTTATCTATGTGAGTAGGTGGGAAGAATATCGCGAGGGTCTATTAAGATTCTATAATATTTTTATAACTTTTTTTTTTATTTATTTATAAAATAAATATAATTCCTATAGGACCCTTTTAATATTCATCCCAGTATATTTTTAGATATTGTATATTTGCTTTATCTAGTTGGGAAGAATTGGGAAGAATAATTTTTGAAAAAATATGATATAAGTTTTATTCATCTTTAGAAATAATAGCAGGATTTATATATAATTTAGAATAACCCCCAGCTCTAACATTATTAATATTAAGATGTTTAGGATCATAATCCCCAAGTTTTAGAATACCCATTTTTTGAGATAATAGTTTAGTAGAAATATTAAATCCATTATGTCTTAAAATATCTCTAATAGTAGATGTATGATACTCACTAGTATTAGTATCCCAATCTTTATTAGACTTAGAACTAAAATTAGTAGTTAAGAACTCTTCTATAGAAACACCAACATTTCCTTTAGATAATTTAGTATCATCTAATACAATTTTTGGTGTAGTCATTCTTTTTGTTTTAGGTGGAATATATTCAGGATTATTAGAACCATCAGCTAAATAAGGATCACCGACTGCTTTTGTTTTAAAATGATCGAATATGATAAACATAAATGCATTCATATAATCAATATTACGTATATCATCTTCAACTTTTATATTTTTTAATTTAAAGCAAGAAAATTGAGGATTTAATTCTTTTTCTTCAACAAACTTAGATTTAAATAATATTGCTTCTAAAGTATCTAATGCGTTGGCAGGATCAGCATCAGGTGTTGAATTGCTACATAATATCATAGTAAATTGTGGTCTTATTTTAAGAAATTCACGACCGTAATTAGCCCTAGCATCTATAATATCTTTTCCACCAGATACTAAACGTTTTGTAGCATCACCTCGTAGAACAATTTTATCATCTTTTTTATTAGTTTCATTATCAGTTTCTTTAATTTCATTAGATATTAATAACCTATTATACCAGTGTTGTATAACCCAAGCCATGGCTCGATCAATATCAGGATTTCCAAATTTATTAGATATTAATTGATCAGCATTGAAAGTTTTACAAAATCCTTGAAAAGTATTACATAGGAACATAGTAAGGACTGATTTACCACAATTGCGCATACCAACCCAATTAAACCATACTTTATCTTCTACATATCCAGCCATAGCTCTTGCTAAACTATGCAATACATATTCTAATTGTTCAGTATTATCAAAAATAGGTTTTAATATTTCATCCATAACGTGTTTTATATGTTTTTCATTTCTTGTAGGAAAATCACGATCAATACGTTGAACAAAGAAAATATCAGGTTTTTCAGAATAAGAATATGTTTTATCATCTTGAAAACTGTAAATACAATTTTTAAAGGGTAAATATGTTTTTGTAGAGTTTAAAATATCCTCATAAAAGTTATCATTATTTTCAAAACCAAATGCTATAACTTGTGAGATACATTTATCTTGATTACATTTAGCTTTAGAATAAGACTTATATGATCCGTCCATAAGTTGATATTGTATGTTAGCATTAACGACATCATTTCTTAATACTCTATCAAAGTTATGTGGATCTTTAAGTTTATTAAACCATAAATTGTCTTCTTTTACAAATAAAGCACCTTGACAGTGTATATATTTTCCTTTATTTTGGTTAATAACAATAATACCAGCGTCATAATCAGAACCCGATTCAATAATATTATAATCAGTATTAAGATTTTGTATATCTAAAAATTCTTTATGTTTATTAAACCAGATACGATCTTCATCTGTAGGATTAGTATTTTCATAAGCTAATGGAATAATCATATCAAGTTGATCTTTAATATTATCTTCAATTTTATGTAAAAACTCTTCATTACAAACGTTTCTACCATCTTCAAAAATTAATCCGTCGTGTATAAAAACTCTGTTAATACATTGATATTCTTCGCAATAATTTTTAATAACAATAGATATTTTAGATTCAATTTCTTGTAAAAATATAGCAAAAGCGGATGTTTGAATATCATATTTCTTTTTTTTTTTAGATTTATTAAGTAATATTTCAATATCGCAAAATGTTTTAAAAACATCTAGATTTTTAATTTTAGATTTAATAAATTCAAAAGATCCGATAAAATCTTTCATAAACTGAGTTTCACAGTCCAATTTAGATATAAGATTATTATCAACAATCCAAGTATTTAAAGAACCGCCGTATAAGATGATTAAAAAGAATTGTTTAGCAACTTGTCTTGTAGTATTATAATTGATAATGATTTCTTCTAAAATATTATCCCTATTAATACAATAATTGTTAAAAACTTTTATATCATCTTCATTTATATTTAAAAATCTAGCAATATTTTTAATAATTTCAATATGTGCATTTACCATATCAATACTAACACATTGTCCATTTAATAATAGTCTCCTAACAATTTTATAAGTTGTTTGCAAACAAGATGTATCATCTTTTTTTTTATTATCTATGTAATATCTTCCTTTTTTAGCTTTATTAGTTTTTTTAGAATAATTTACTAAATGTCCCTCTTTACCATAATGTTTCTTTAGTTTTTTTAAAGCAATAATACTATCAGTATCAAAACAATCATTAATTTTATTATAACCCGGTGCGGTGGGATCTAATTTAGTTAAAACGTTTATTACTTCAGTATTATAAATTTTTTCATTTAAAGTAAAATAATCAGGTTCAGGGTATGTAAGTATTTTATCAATAGCCGGAACATTAACTGAAATTGAAGATTCAGTCATCTTATAATTTGTAGTGATAAATTATAATATGACTAATTTTTTATTATATATTAATTAATTCTAAAGCTTTATATCATTTTTATACATTCTAAAAATAATATAAAATAGTAATAAAAATAAATATAATAATAAATAATTCAAATTTAAATATTATTAAAAATAGATTCTAATTCTTTCAAACGTTGCATTTTTTCTTTAAGTTTTTGATATTGTTTTGGGTTATTAATAGCGGATCTTTCGATTTTTTTTTGTCTAAATTCAGGATCATTGTTATATCTATTTTTTTGATAAATCCTATTGCGTTCTTTACGTAATTGTAATTTCTCTTCTTCAGTGTAAATTACCGGTCTTCCTTTCTTTTTATTATCAGTTTGAGTACTAATATCAGTTTGAGAATAACTATCAATTTTTTTTTCAGTATAAATGTTTGACATATAACTTTATGATATATAAATTAATTATCATATGTTTATATCATTTTTTTATATATTAATTGATCCTTATATTATTTAAATAATATTCATTTTGTAAAAGTTGATTTTCTAATTCATATAATTGTTCTAATTCATCAGTATCATAAGGATCCCCATTATCAGGGTGATATCTCCATTCAAGACTTTGTTTGTTTTTCCACCATAAATCTTCTTGTTCATCTTCGTAATCACTTTTAATACAATCAACAATGTGTTCTATTTCTTCAATCTCAACTTCAATTTCATCACAAATTTCATCAAGAATCTTAATAATAATATCATCTGTAAGTAAATCAAAATAATTCATATTATGTTATATTATAATTAATTACTATCTCTTTATATCATTTTTTATTCCTTGTTATCCACCACATTTCAGGAGTAAATTGCGATACTAATTCAGGAGCATTCTTTTTGATAAAAATATATTTTGTTTGATATTCTTTTATAATACCAGTAATAGTATTAATATTTATTTTTAATTTAAGCATAATAGATGTTAATTCAGCACACCTTTCCATAAATAAGTCATCTTTTAGATGTTCTTTAATCTCTTCAAGATTAGCATCTTCAATATAAGTTTTTGCAACAGGAGGAGTAAAGATTTGTTTATACATTTCAATATGTGTATATAAATTAATTTATATCATTTTTTATAAAGATTTAGATTTTTTTTACATTTTTTTATTCATAAAAAACAACTAATTTTTTTAAATAATTTAGATTATTGTTCTCATCATAATAAAACAGATTTTTTTTATTAGAATCTAAATAGATTCTAAACTTTTTAATAAATCCAGAATCTTTGTAATTATAAAAATATTTGTAAGTATATTTAGATTTGTTAATATTACATTTATTAAAAAGCATTGTATATTCTTCTTCTTTTATAATATTATGCATTTTACTATATATAAATTAATTACTATCTCTTTATATCATTTTAAAAGGTTTCAATGAGATAGGTATTATATTCCTCACTCTAACCATAGTTTCTTGTTCTCCATCAGGATTATGTAAATAAGATATTTCATATTCATCACTACATATAGTAGATAAGATTTTATAAATATGTTTATTCGGGTTTTTCATATTATCATCTCTATTAAAAACAAATTGGACATCATCGTGTCCTTCATTAATCCATTCAATAACATTTTGTATATACTTTTCTTTATCTGTAAATCCACTAATATTAAATTTAATAATATCTTTACGTTTTTTATATTTAAGATCATTAACCCATTGTTTATTTTCATTAATATACATATCATCAGGATTAACATATTCAGTATGATTATATTGTTCAATATATTCAAAAATATAGCAATTTTCATAAATATTATTTTCTAAAAGATTTTTGACTTTATCATATAATTCTTTAAAATCTTGATTCTTTTCAACTTTTTTGATATCCATTTTATCAAAAGTTTTTTTCAATTCTTCCATAACTTAAATAATAAAAATATTATGTTATCATTTTTATATATAAATTAATTCTTTATATCCTTTTTAAAAGATAGGATAAAATTTATTAGATGATTTATAATGAAAGTTTTTAATTCCAGATTCAATATAATTAATAATATCTTCATTATCATCAATATATTGTAGTTGATCGCAGTCCTCCATCATATATTGATTGTAAAAATCAAGATCTACAAAATGTAGAAAATCATAAATAATTACAAAAGCTAATTTTTTGTTAATTTTAGATTCTGATTCATCAAAATCAATATCTCCAAAATGATCATTATGAAGCTTAATAGCTTTAATAACACCATAATTATTAACGATATCATCACAATTAGTAATATCACAAAAATTATTTATTTCATTAAACTTAGCGTCTTGAAAATAATCATCGTCATTACCGTAATAACAAATATTTTCAATAATTTCTATATAATCACCCAGCATATCGTTAAGATCTTCGTTAAGAATTAACTTTTTGAACATATCTGTTTAGAATATGTGTCTAGAAATTAATTTACATCATTTTTATACCAGATATTACATTTTTTTACATTTTTTAAAAATTTATTTTTTAGTTTTTTCTTTTAAAATAGTTTGAGCTTGTAGGTTTGCAGATCCTAACATATCTATTAATTTTTTACGTTCTGATCTAATTTTTTCTAATTCTTTAAGACAGTCTTTCTCGTCTTGTTCTAATTTAGAAATACCTTGTTTAATTTCGCTTTGATATTTTCTCTGATAATTTCGTTTAGCAATTTGCTGAGGAGTTCCTTCTGTATCAGATTTTTTAGGACGTCCTACTTTAGGAGGCATAATTATTTATTTTTTATATTATATAAAAATAAAATGGATACAAAATGTGCTATAAACCCAACAACTGGTAGAGCTATTAAGACCAGTGGAAAAGTGTATAAAAAAATTGATTCTTCGGCTAAAAAAATTCAATCAACAGTAAGAGCAAAATTAACAACAAAAAAACCAGAACCAGAACCACCAAAACCTAAAATGAAACCAAAACCATCACCAAAGATGGATGTAGGAGATGATAACTGGTTTTTACCCTATATTGAAAAAGAAGCATCTCAGATATTACAAGCCGTTGCTAGACGAACAAAAGCTATGAAAAAAAAATAAAATAAAATAAATAAAATAAATAAAATAAATGGTATATGTAAAATTATCAAAAAGTAATATTGATGGTAAGAAATATACAGCAATATTTTACGATGATGATCGTAAGAAAATAAAGACTTCACATTTTGGGTCAGCAGGTATGAGTGATTATACAAAACATAAAGATGATGAAAGAAAACAGAGATATTTAGATCGTCATCGTAATAATGAAAATTGGAATGATTATATGACACCAGGTAGCCTAAGTAAAAATATACTTTGGAATAAGCCGACAATAAATGCGAGTTATAATGATTATTTAAAAAAATTTAATTTAAAAAAATATTAGTCCTTTTTTACAATTTTATTATATAAAGTATTTTCAGTATAACTATGACTCATAGCAGTAGCTAATTCTTTTTTATCCTTAACTGATTTAGTATTATCTTGTTGGTTATAAATAGCAGTGATTTTTCTAATAGTTCTATTATTGATTTTTTCGTAAGCAAAAAGTTTATTCATTATATCACCGACTAATTTTGAAAATGTTGATAAAGGTATTTCAAATAACATATCATTTATTTTAATATCTTTTTCGTTAATATAATTGATCAAATATTTAACAATATATTTATTTAATTCATATTTTTGTATCCCATATATTTCTTTTTTAACCTTACCACCTACACGCGCTGTTTTATAGCGTTTAAATATTATTTCAGTAGGTATATCATCTTGATCTATTACAATATAATTAAAATTATTAGACAGTTTTTCTATATCATACCCATCTTTAATTAATTTTAATAATCTATATTCTAATCGACGAGCAGGCATTAGTAAGTAGAAGCTAGCTATCAATTTATCACGAGTATCTGTTAAACTGCTGTTTTCTATAAGATCATTTGTTTCTTCTAGCTTATCTGGGTTGTATAATTCCATAATATGTTGTAGTTTTTCTATCTCTTCATCACTACCATCGTTCTCTTCACGTTTTTCAATGTAAGTATTCTTTAAAGATATATTAAAATTCGTAATAATTTGATATGGTTTATCATACGAATCTATTCTAGCTAAGAGATTTACAATAGGTCTTAGTTTTGCTTGTAATGTATTCGTATTTCTATAAACTTCTTTTATTTTATTTATCGTATTGGTAATATTATAAATATTAAATATTTTCAATTCCGTTTTAAACTTTTCTAAGTTCGTTTTATATTTTCCAATTTCTACATTTTTTCCACGATATATTGATGTAATAATAGATTTAGTATTTTCAGTTAATTTTATTTGAAAAACTTTATTTAATACTTCTTCTAGTATTTTAAATAATCCTAAAATTTGCTTTTCATCATATGCCCGATATTGTATGTAAATATCAGAATTAACTTTAAACTTTGGTTGTGCTTTTATTAGATTGCTATACCATAAAGGTTTTACAATAGGAGTTTCATTTATTTTTTTAACTTCTACTTGTGGAATATCAATTTCTGGTTTAGCTTCTTTAACCTTTTTAGATCGGTATTTCTGCATATACATTCTAGCTTTCAATTTTTTATACAGGATCTTTTCATCTTCTGTTAATTCAGTTGTAGGTTTTTCTAATAACTTAATTTCATCTTCTGTAAATGGCATTTATTACAATATATTCTTTAAAATATTAAGAATCTAACCCACTTTTATTTTATATTATAATTAATTACTATCTCTTTATATCATTTTTATATGTATTATTTTTTAAAAATAATATAATAGATATTGTAATATGGCTAATTTAGATTCATTGGAAATTAATAACGAATACTTTACTTGTAAAGAGGCGTGGATGGATGTTTTACATCATTTAGATAGAAGTAAAATATACTTGGATCCATTCTATGGAGATGGTGGTAATATTCAAAATCTTAGAGACTTAGGCTTAAATGTGATTGGTGCAGATCTTGATTGTTTTGAGTTATTAAGAAATCTAAACTTTGATGTGATCATTACTAATCCAGCTTTTAGTAAAAATATTTTAACAGAGTTTTTATATAACTTATCTTCGTTGGACAAACCATTCATTATTATACTTCCGATAACTAAAATCTTTAGTAAATACTTTAAAACTGCTTTCAGACAGTATAAAAGTATTCAATTAATTATACCAAAGAATAGAATGAGGTTCAATGACCCTAGAAGACCGGGTAAAAAATCTAATCCATCATTTGTTTGTGCATACATCACATATAAGCTAGATCTGCCATCAGATATATTATTTTTATAAAATAATATTATAAATAAAATAACAATGAGTTCTAAAGAATTTTATATTAATCCTCTAACGGGTAGAACTATAAAAACGAGTGGTATAACTTATAAAAAATTAATGGAAAAAGATGAAAAAACAAAAAAAATACAAGCTACAATAAAATCTAAAAAAGCACAAAGTGATTTAAATGAAAAAAAAGAAGCAGTAAATAAATTAAAAGCTGTTGTAAAAAGATCAACAACAAAAAAACCGGATCCACCTAAAAAGTTCGGTTTTGAAGATCTACCTGGTGATGTTAAAGATCTTATTAGTGAAAAAATACAAAAACAAAAAAAAAGAAAAGAAATGTTAAAAGATTTAAGACATTTATTTGAATATACTGGTTTAGATCTTGATTTACATTTAAAAAAATTTAAAAAATTAAAAGATGATGAACTTTACAATGCTTTGTATAAAACTAATGATGTAAAAAAATATATAGAAAAAACTTATATGGAAAAATTTCTTAATAGATTACCCGAAATAGGAGTATTAGACGGAATGTTATTTAAAAATAAATTAAAATATGAAGACTTAGAAGAAATTAAAAAAAACAATCCTTATAATGTAGATGCGGAAAAGTTCATAACATATTATAAACAAAACAGTAATAATAAATGGTATTCAATTTTTAATAGTAGATTTGAAGGTAGCGACGATGTTCAATACGTTTTTTTTGATTTAGATAAAAATAATTTTTGGAGACTTAGACTTAATTATGAATTAGAAAAAAAACTTATTAAAAAAAAAATAATACCAGATTATGGAGGAGAAGACTTTAATTATATATTAAATGATCATAACAAAATGACAGTTAAAGAAGCCCCTAAATTAATGTTAAATAAACATTTAATTGATGGAAAATTAAGTTTTAATTGGAATGAGTTTTGGAATAATAAAAAATTATAATTTAAAAACTAACCACAATAATTTTAAAAACTTATATTATATTTTTCAAAAATAATTCTTCTCATTCTTCCCACCTTAGATAAACAGGATCTACTATATCTACTATATAGGGTGAGAAGAATATTGAAAGGGTCATAAACTATTTTATAATTTTTTATAAACAAAAAATAAAAAAGTAGTAAAAATTATTATAGAAAAGTTTAGGACCCTCGGGTTATTCTTCCCAACCACTCATTAAGATAAAGTAAAATAGGTATATCTAAGGTGGGAAGAATAATTTTATAATTTTTTTAATGATTTTAGGAATTTTTAAGCTTAAAATTTCCATTAATTTACCCATATTTATTTAACTCATATTTTTATATCTAGCCAGTATCAGGATACGCCACAT
>VMHT01145230.1_pt1 | contig 14096 bp, 15 predicted proteins | sample 4693611 | NCBI WGS metagenome assembly VMHT01 (sample SAMN12280063, study PRJNA550983) | marine metagenome | isolation source: seawater sampled from same location over 5 years 0.02-0.2 micron viral filtrate | place: USA: collected off the coast of southern California halfway between the port... ... | reverse complement strand
GCGACCCTTACGAGCTGTGCATTGTCAACCCCAAGTCCGTCAAGGAAAAGATGGTGGACGGTGAGGTGATGTACGAGGTGAAGGACCGTGGCGTCTACATGCACGCTGATATGCTGCGCGTTTGCAACCTGTACGGACAGAGTCCGATTGAATTACACCGCGAGATGCTGGGACTGGCGAAGGCAGCGCAGGACTTTGCTGCTGAGTTTTTTGGTAGCTCGGGCAATATGACGGGCATCTTGTCCAGCAACGAGCCGCTGAAGAAAGAGCAGATTGACATCATCAAAGACAGCTGGAACAACAGCGGTGACCAGCTCGGCACTAAGCTGCTGCCATTCGGCTTCCGATACGACCGCATCGCAGTTGATCCTGAAAACGCCAGCTTGAACGAGCAGCGCGATTTTTTAAATCAGGAGATATGCCGAATCTTTGGCGTGCCCCCAAGTTTAGTGGGTGTGCAGTCGAATGTGACGTACAGCAACACGGAGCAGCAGGCCATCCAGTTTGCCAAGTATACCATTGTGCCATGGACTCGGCAGATAGAGCAGGAGATGAACTGCAAGCTCATCGCACCTGACGAGCGCCTGACGCATTTCACACGCTTCGACCTTGCAGACCTTTTGCGAGGCGACAGCGTGAGCCGTGCCCAGTATTACGACACGTTGGTCAAGGCGGGAATCATGAGCATCAATGAGGCACGACGCACGGAAGACATGAACGGCGTAGCAGGTGGCGACGCTCACATGGTCCAAGTCAATCAGATCGCGCTCGACAAGCTCGACGAGTACAGCACTAAACTCAGCAGCGGTGTCTAAGGATTATCCACAGGCTGCAGTTAACAACGCCAAGCGCGTACTGAAATACGTGGAGGAAAACGGATGGGGTAGCTGTGGGACGCCAGTCGGTAGGCGCAGGGCATCGCAGATTGCGAGCCGCTCAGAGCTATCGGACGACGTCATCAAGCGTGTCTACAGTTTCCTGAGCCGCCACGCACAGAACGCTGACGTACCATATGACGAAGGGTGTGGCGGTTTGATGTATGACGCTTGGGGTGGCAAGTCGATGCTGCCATGGGCCAAGAAGAAAGTTGAGGAGATGACCGAACGCCAGCAGCGCAACCGTGCTAAGGCGCTCAAGAATAAAGTCGAGGAGCACAACAAAGAGGTGGACGCTACACACAAGAAGGCGACCGTGTCCATGCTGGAGAAGGTGTACGACCGAGGTGTTGGTGCATACAAGACAAACCCGTCAAGCGTGCGGCCATCGGTCAAGTCGCCTGAGCAGTGGGCCATGGCTCGCGTGGGGTCATTTTTGTATGCTTTGAAAAACGAACGCTTTCGCGGTGGCAAACACGATACTGACCTGTTTCCGAAAGGTCACCCGCTACGATCAAAAGAAAAAGAAGAAAAGATGGAAGAGAAAAACAGCAAGCAGCTGGCAGAGCTGCGTAACAAATACGGCGACGACGTCGAGCTGAGAACAGCCGAGGTTCGTGCCGCTGGCGATGACTCGCTGGTCATTGAAGGATACGCTGCCAACTTTGAGCAACGCACAGACCTTGGTTATTTCAAGGAAGAGATTGCACGCGGTGCATTCGAGGACGTCATGGAGGACGACGTGCGCCTGCTGCTCAATCACGACGGCGCACCGATGGCACGGACCACGAACGGCACGCTGGAACTCAGCGTGGACGAAAACGGACTCAAGTACCGTGCAGCATTGGCCGACACGCAAGACGGTCGCGACATGTACAAGTTGATCAAGCGTGGCGACATCACGCAGTCGAGCTTTGCCTTTACGATTGGCGAGCAGGAGTTCAGCGAGGACCGCAGCGTGCGCCGCGTGCTGAAGGTGGCACGCCTGTTGGACGTCAGCCCAGTCACGTACCCAGCCTATCCAACTACTACGGTGGCAGCACGACAGATGGCCGAGGTCAAGCCTGAGCCAATAGAAGAAACTCAAACGAAATCAGAGGCGCAACCTGAAAAGCAGGAAGTACGTACCTTTGAGCAAACAGCGGAAAGTAAGCCCGCAAAACAATTTAAGATTATGAACTTACGCAACTCAAATGATGCGGCCCGCTACATTTCCCAGCTGGAAGACAAGTTGGCCAACATCAACGCCCTCGCAGAAACCGAGGAGCGCGCGTTGACTTCTGAAGAATTGGAAGAGACGCAAGATATCCACGCAAAGCTCGAAGCTGCAGAACAGCAGCGCGACGCTCTTGCAAAAAACGAACAGCGACTAAAGGCTCGTGCAGTTGCAGCCGATGCGGTTGTACGAAGCGACAAGGAGGCAATCAAAGCCAACGCACAGTTTGACTTTGGTAAGGCTTTGCGCGAATTGTCAAACGGTCAGGTATTGACAGGTTTGGAGAAGGAGGCATTGGAAGAAGCACGACACGAAGCATCTTCTCGCGGCCTTGAGATTCGCGGAAACTTTGCGATTCCACAGAGCATGTTGGTTGAAGCTCGTAACGTATACGGTGTTGACTCATCACAGTCAGGCGTAAATGACGCAGTCACAACTGTAGCCACGGAGGTAACTGAGTTGGTTGGCGCTTTGCGTGCAAACTCTTTGCTTGCAGCTACTGGTGCCACACAGCTCAACGGCTTTGTTGGTGACATCAAAATGCCATCCCTTCCAACTGACGCCGCTTCTACACCAGTAGAAGGCGCTGCAGTGAGCAGCAACACTGGCTCTATGGGTTCAGCTACTTTGTCACCGCAACGCATCGCACAGCAGATGATCGTGACTAAGGAGGCTATGAACCAAACAAGCGGCAACATGAGCAACGTAATCGCTGCAGACTTTGGTCGAGCTATTGCCATCGCTCAGGACAAGATTGCTTTGAACGCCATCCACGGTGTTGGTGGCGCTACTGCTTTGGCTGGCAAAACTGGTACCGTTGTAGGCCGTGCCGAAACAGGTGACAACGACATTCCGGCTATTACTGCTGACAATGTCCGCGATTTGTGGAGCACAATCACGGCAAACGGTGCAGAGAACAACACAGCCTTTGTTGCTCACCCTTCTGATTTTGCTTTCTTGATGAGCCTTGCCAACGTTTCAAACGTGAGCGCTTTGGTTGAGAACGGTCAAATGATGGGATACAATGTTTTGTCAAGCGGCACAGTGCCGTCAATTGACGCTTCTGCTGTACACGCTTCACAGTTCTTAAGCGATGCAGAGGACGCAGCATTCGGTGCAAACGGTGCAGCTTTGCGCTTCTTGTACTACGGCGACTGGACCGACTTGTTCTACGCCAACTGGGGCGGATTGGATGTAACTATTGATCCATTCAGCCAGTTGTCAGAGGGCAACGTCAAGATCGTTGTTGATACTTTCTTTGATGCAAAAGTCCGACGCGCTGAATCACTTGGTGCTATGGTCTTCGCTCAGGCGACTATCTTGGGAGCTGACTCGTAAGGTTAGATTGAATGAATTGAAAAGGGCCTCGCAACCATGCGGGGCCTTTTTTTTATCTTGCACCCATGTACTACACTTTAGAGATTACTGGCGCAGCAACTGAAGCTAGCATCGTCAGCACCGCCGACCTTAAGACATTTTTGCGCGTAGACCATAGCGACGAGGACACGCTGATTGAGGCGCTACGCAGCGCGGCCATCGAGTACGTGCAGAACTATTGCAACGTACAGCTGGGCGACGTGACGGCGGTTATGTATCTCGACGAGTTCCGTGGTACGTGGGAAATACCTGTTGGTCCTGTGCGCAGCATCACCAGCATCGTATACAACAACACGCCGAGCACGACGCTTACGTTGGCGACGTCGCAATACTACACGGACCTCAAGCGAAAGCCTGCACGCATCACTACTATATCACCGCCAACTGTGCACCCGGACACTAGCAACGGCGTGCAGGTGACCATGGAACTAGGGTACCTTGAGGCTGAGGTACCTGACGGTTTGGTGCACGCTGTGAAATTGTTGGTCGCACACTACTATGAAAACCGCAATGTTGTGGTCGTGGGTACCATATCAAGCGAGGTGCCCAACCTCATCCACAGCTTGCTTAATCCTTACCGCGTAATTTCTGACCGATGAGAATAGGCAAGAGCGATCGACGCATTACGATACAGCGTTACACAACCACGACCAACGTATACGGTGAGCGTCGGCTAGATTACAGCACGCTAATTACTGTATGGGCGGAATTGATGAAGACAGAAGGTATAACAGAACGCATCTCCACGAATCAAGACATGCCTGTGCAGCGCGTGCGCTTTAAGATTCGCAGCAGTACCGACAGCCGAGGCATAAAGGCTGACGACCGCGTGCTGTACGACGGCAAGTATTACAACATTCAAGGCATTGAGGAGGTTGGCCGACAAGACCAGCTTATTTTGTTTTGTCAAATAACGGGAACAAATGCCAGCTAAACGCACAGTTTTTGCACACACCGCGCCGCTTGAAAAGCAGTTTAAAGAAATTGCCAAGCACATCAAGGACAATAAGACGCAGCGCAAAATTCACCGCACGGCTGGCAACGTCATCAAGAAAGAGATGATCGGCAACATCCGAGATGCGCGTGAAACAATACGCTTGCGACGTGGACACACAAAGCGCAGTAAAACATTTGGCAAACCGTACAAGTTAGACATACCAGTCGGGACGCTGCGTAGGTCGGTCAAGGTATGGCTTATAAGCAATCAACAAAATACGTACTGGGTGGGACCGCGAGTAGGGCGCCGCGCACCAGTCAACCGTGACGGTTGGTTTGCGAACATCGTAGAAGGAGATGACCAGTTTATAAAGGGCAGCAACCGTAATAAAGACGTATTTTTCAAGTCGATAACAGCAGCTGCACCTAAGGCATTTGAGAAAATGCGCAAGCAGTACCACAAGGAAATTGCAAACAAAGTAAACTCAACACGTATAAAATGAACACAGGCAAGGCGGCATACGGCATTTTGAGCACCAACAGCAACGTGACAACTTTGGTGGGAACTCGCATCTTTCCTGAGATTGCAGAGCAGGAGGCAGCAACACCTTTCATTGTCTATCAATTGCAAAGTGTTGATCCTGACGACACTCACGACGGACCGTCGGAACTTGACGAGGTGCGTTTTGAATTTATATGCTATGCAGACACCTACGATCAAGCTGCTGATGTAGGCGAAAAAGTGCGCGGCGCTTTAGATCGCGTGAGCGGAACTTACAATGGTGTCAATGTCGAAAGTATACAATTTAACGACGTTGATATAAACATAGAATACGACCCACGCCGATACAGTCAGGTGCTGACGTTTACCTTTCGCATCAAGCGCGACGACATAACTATTGCACTAGGTACACCAGTAACGGGTGCGCAGCTTGGTGACCTTAGTGACGTAAACGTCACAGGTGTTAGTAACGGGCAAGTCATTGCGTACAACAGCACGAGCGGCAACTGGGAAGCATCCAGCGCTGCAGGTGGGGCAAGTAGCTTGAACGATTTAAGCGACGTCACTGTAAGCAGTCCTGCCAACTTTGACATCTTGTTATCAAACGGTAGTGGAGCCTATGCAAACAGCTCCGTGTTCAATGACATCTACACAAATATCAAGACAGGTGCCAGCACCTCATTTACCGACGGTGCTAACAGCAATTCGGAAATGGCGTTGACAGCAACAACGGCTAAATTAAAGACGGGTGTAACTGAGGTGTTGTTGACAGAAACCTCGCCGGGTGATATTGAATTTGTAGTTGCCACAGATGCATCAGGCTCAACTGCCTTTACTGCTATTCATTTAGATGGCACAACAACAGCAAGTGAGGCAAACCTTGTAGTTAAGCAAGGTGCTTCTTTAGCGATTGAAGGTAACAGCAGCGCGTTGGCTAAGTTTCGGAACACAAATTCAGGCAATACGCTTCTAAGCGTGCCCTCATCTACAGGCACATTAGCTTTAACGTCTGACATTGCAAGTGATTCGGCAGTTGTTGCAAACACAGCCAAAACATCATTCCCCGGTTTTGGCACGTCAGCGGGTACAGCTTTGGAGGGCGATACTGCACTGTTGCAATTGGGAACAAGCAGCACCACAGCCCTTGCTGGAGATACAACCACAATAAGCACGTCACAAGCTAACGCCATAACAGCGAACACAGCAAAGACATCGTTTCCGGGTTTTGGAACATCAGCAGGCACAGCCTTAGAAGGCGACACTGCATTGTTGCAATTAGGTACATCAGGCACAACGGCCTTAGCAGGTGACACGACCACCATAACAACAGATCAAGCCAATGCGATAACAGCTAACACAGCAAAGAACACTTATCCAAGTGCGGACGCTACCAAGCTGGCAGGCATTGAAACTAGCGCTGATGTGACTGACGCAACAAACGTGGCAGCTGCGGGCGCGTTGATGGATAGCGAAGTCACAAACCTTGCACAAGTCAAAGCCTTTGATTCATCTGACTATGCTACAGCAGCGCAAGGCTCAACGGCTGACAGCGCACTGCAAGATTTTGTGGACGACACGACGCCACAGCTAGGCGGCGAGTTAGACACTAACTTTAAAAACATACTGTTTGCAAAGACATCAAACACAAACCACAGCAGTAACGGCGACATCATAAAGCTGGGCACAGGCAGCACTACGCAAGGCGAGCTGTGTTATTACACATCAAGCGGTACATGGGTGGCAGCGGACGCTGATGCAGCTGGCACTGCAGGTGGTGTCTTGTTGGCTATTGCTTTAGGAACTGATCCGGACGTGGACGGCATGCTTTTGCGTGGCATGTATACACTAGACCACGACCCCGGAACGATCGGGGAAGAGTTGTACGTATCGACCACAGCGGGAGATATTACGAGCACCGCACCTTCGGGAACGGGGGATATTGTTCGCGTCGTTGGCTATTGCCTCGACAGCACTAACGGACAGATTTACTTTAACCCGTCGAACGACTTTATCGAGCTGGCGTAATGGCTATTGATAAAGTAAACGGCACGGCATTTGACAACATCGCTAACCTTAACGGCGTTGCAAAAGCGAGCATAGGTAAATTCAACGGACAAGATGCGCCCTCTGCAGCCGGTTTTACAAACACTAAGTCCTTGTTTACCGATGGGGTAAATGACTTCTTCAAAGCCACTCTTTCTTCTGACATCGTAAACACGGATACAGGCTCTATCTCCCTTTGGGTAAAAATTGCATCAGACGAGACTGGGACAAGCAGATACCTCACACTTTATGATGCTAGTAGTAGTAGTACTGATAGAATTGAGTTGTTGTTCTTCAACACTTCAAACTCCCCCCAAGCGAGGGCAATACTAGGAAATTACAGAGAAGGATCATCGAATAAGGTTATTGATGCTAAAACGGGAACTGGTTTTCACGGAAGACCGTTTGCGAGAAGATCTGGTGAGTATGGGAATTTTGGCGCAGGCGGAAGCGATCATATTTATCAGGCAGGTTTAACCGCAAATAACTGGAACCACATCGTTCTTACTTGGGATACAGGCGAAAACTTTACATATAACAGCACCACATATAGCGGTTCGATGCGACTGTACTTCAATGGAACCCTTGTAAACCACGGGCAATCAACATTGCCAGGTCACAATAGGACTGGAACATCTGTAGGTATAAGCGGGATTTCTTCTAGCATTGTGATAGACACAGTTCAGATAGGCACAAGTCACCTAGTAACAAGCCCTATCGACGCAAACACGGATGAGGTGGCTATATTTGACAGTGTTCTTTCTTCTAGCGATGTTACCAGCATATACAACTCAGGATCTCCAGGCGACCTTTCTTCTTACTCAAATTTAATTGGCTGGTGGAGATTTGAGGACAATGGCAACGATTCATCTAGTAATTCAAACTCTGGAACATTAAATAACGGAGCCAGTTACAGCTCTACAATACCCTCGTAATGTCTTTATATGGAAACTATTACTGCGTGATTAATTCGTCCGACCTATCATCTGTGGATTTTTCTGAACTAGAAGATACTTCTGCGGACACATTAAGGTACAGCCTTGACGGGTCTCAATTTATTGTAGAATATTCAGGCACAAAACCATCCTTTCTTTCCTTGATAGATGAATACAAGCACACAGAGATAAGGGCATTGATTAACGACCTTGACGAGGGCTGGAAGACCAACGAAATAGACTAGTATAAAGCAATGAATCACGTACTATATGGTGCAAAAAGGTTGTTTTGAAATACACGATATTTAAACATGGAACAGATAACGGCGGCGATGATATTCGAGTTCATCGCGTTGCTCGGTGGAGGCATCGCAGCATGGACTAAGATAAACCAAGAGGTGACGCTGCTGAAGTCGCGCATCATCAACCTTGAGAAACGCGAGAACGACATGGCCAAAAAACTGGACACGCTGCTTGAGGCTGTGAATGAACTTAAGATTTTGCTGGCCAAAAAAGGCATTTGATGCAGTCAATGATTTTGCCGTAACTTGCACCCATGAAGGTTAAACTGATAAAGGCTTGCAGGCTTGCAGGTAATAACTGGAAGAAAGGCGACGAGCCAAGCGTGCATCCATCGTTTGCCAATGAATTGTTGGAAAGGGGTTATATTGCAGGCGAAACAGATTTTGAACAAGAAGAAATAGAAAACGATGGCGATATTTAACGGCACCGATTTAGGCGTATACAGTGACCAAGTTCTGATTGCAGCAGCTACAGACGTGACGCTGACATTGAACGCTGAGACAATCGACATAACAACAAAGGACAGCTCGGCGTTTCGTGAGCTCCTGCCCGGCTTGCGCAGCGGCAGCATTAGCGTTAGCGGTTTGATTGATTACGTTGACGCATCTAATAAAGACTTTATGGACTTGTATACAGCTTGGGAGACACGCGCGGTTTTAGCCTTGAAATTTAGCAGGTCCTCACTTGCAACAGGTGAAGCAAGTTTTTCAGCAAATGCTTTTATCACAAGTCTTGAGCAGTCAGGTGGTACAGAAGACACAGCAACGTACTCAGCTACGTTCGAACTTACTGGCACAATCGACGAGACTGTAGCTTGATGATAGAAATCAACGGCAACGATTACCCAGTGCGGTATTCGATGAAGGCCCTTAAGAAGTTTGAACGCAAGGCAAAGGTCAACGTGTTCAGCTTGTCAGATCCTTCTAAGCTCTCTGCAGACGCTTGCGCTTTTCTTTGTTACGTCGGTGTTGAATGCGGTTGCAACTTTGAAGGTGTCGATTTTGACATGGAGCTGCAGGAGTTCGAAGAACACATTACGCTAGCACACGTCACACAATGTTTTGACGTGCTTGGTGAATACAGCGACCAAAAAAAAGCGTAGACGGTAACGAGAAGCCAGTAGTATGGCAAGACGTTATAAGAATGGGGATAGGTGTACTACACCTGTCCCCTTCTTCATTTTGGGACATGACGTTTGGGGAGTTGAGCTTGGCGCTAGAGGCCAACCGAGAAACTGCAGAGATGCTTGAGCGTTTTGAATGGGAACGCACAAGATGGCTCGCCACTATCTTCATGCAACCTCACCTGAAGAAAGGTCGTAAATTGCGCCCAAAGGAACTAATGCAGTTTCCGTGGGAGAAGCCAAAACGCAACAAGGATAATTTAACCACGGAACAATTGTTTGAACGAATAAAGGAACGCGACGGATGGCAAAGCTGAATGATCTCATAGTAACGATAGGCACTAAAACTGCACAGTTTGACAAATCTTTGAATCGAAGCATGCGCAAACTCAAGGTGCTTGGTAGCACTACTAAGCGCTTGGGACGAGATTTGACGCGATCGTTGACGGTGCCGTTGGCAGGTGTTGGTTTTGCTGCAGTTAAAAGCGCTGCAGACCTCGAAGCACTTGAAACTTCCTTCATCTCATTGACAGGCGGTGCAGAGCAGGCAGCCGACATGATGCGCAACCTAAACGACTTTACTGCAAAGACACCGTTTCAAATTGAAGCAGTAGCCAAGTCAGCGCGTCAGCTTATTGCATCAGGTACAGGCATCGACGAGGTCAACACGCAGCTGCAGTTCCTTGGCGACATCGCAGCAACATCAGGATCAAGCATTGACGAGATAGCCGCCATTTTTGCTAAGGTTAATGCCAAGGGCAAGGTGGAGCTAGAGAACCTCAACCAACTTGCAGAGCGCGGCATACCAATCTTTACAGCGTTGGCTGACGCAACGGGCTTACCAGCCGACAAGCTGGGCGCGGGCCGTGTAAGCGTTGAGGAGTTCAACACGGTCCTCAAGAGCTTTGCCGAGGAGGGCGGCTTTGCTGCGGGCGCTATGCAACGCCTCAGTGAAACGGCAGCTGGTAAGTTCAGCACGGCGCTAGACAATTTAAAGCTCGCAGGTGCCGAGCTTGCAGAGGACTTGCTGCCTGTCGTCAAAGATTTGATTGACGGCTTTACGTCATTCCTGCAGCGCATTCAAGCGATGACGCCTGAAAGCAAAAAGCTGGCGCTGCAAATTGCTGCGGTGGCTGCTGCGATTGGACCGCTGCTCGTGATCGTGCCGCAGTTTATCAGCGGCTTGCAGTTGGCACGGACGGCGTTCCTTGCGCTGAACGTGGCAATGATGGCCAACCCATTTGCAATCGTGGCAACTGGTATTGGGTTGGTAGTTGGTGGGCTGATTCTGATGAACAGCAAGACCGAGGACGCAGTCACCGCCATTGACAAGTTGGCGCAAGCGAACAAGGACCTTTCGCTGGAGGAGCAAAAGCGCAACATTGAATCGGCCATTCATAATCAGCAGAAGCTGGTGGACTTGCTCAAGGCTGAGAAGGAAGCAAAGGATAAGATTGCTGAGAAGTTTGGAGGCAAGGCGATCAAGGAGCAGAAAGAAGCAAACGCAGCTTTTGAAGCAGCAAACGAACAGCTGCAGAAGATGCAGGAAATGCTTGCAGGTGTGAAGCAGAAGTTTGGAGACGAAGCAGCGGCGGCAGCAGCAGCGGCGACGGCTACCGAGCAAGCCATGCAAAAAGTGCAGGCTTCATACATGACGGCCATGGAGCCGTTGACTGTAGAGGTTGTAGAGCAAAACGTCAAGCCATCACTACAGAAGATGGGCGAAGCGCTTGGCGGTCTTGCACAGCAAGCGCAGGACAGCCTTAACGCAAGTATGGAAGCCGCCCGTAACTTTGGTTTTCAATTGGCTAACAGCTTTGAAAGCATTTTCACCTCGATGATGAACGGCACGGTCAACTTTACCGAGGTGGTCATGAATATGTTTAAACAAATGTTAGCGAAAGCGTTAGCGCTTCTGACTGCCTTTGCATTAATATCTGCTTTTACTGGTGGTGCAAGTGGTGTGTTTGCAGAAAGCGTAGGCGGCCTAAAAGGATTCATGAAAATGGGCTTTGGCATTCCACAGATGGCGTCAGGTGGACTTTTTACCGGCGCAAGTTTAGCGATGGTCGGCGAGGGTTCAGGCACTAGCAACATAAACCCCGAGGTGGTAGCACCGCTTGACAAGCTGCAAAGTATGATGGGTGGGCAGCACGTGCAGGTGACTGGTAAGATTTCAGGACGCGACATCTTGCTGACCAGCGAGCGCAACGCAATTGACCGTAACAGAGTAAGAGGTTTCTGATGGCTGACCCGATCCGATTACACGCTGAGTTTCAAGACGACCTCGGCACAGCGTACAAGCTCAACATACACCAAGCTGGGTTTGTAGGCAGCTCGACTGAGTTCAACCTTGGCGCCGACGGCTTTACATTACGCTACAGCGGCAACAACGAGGACCGCATGCAGCCAATTATCGGCAGCGAGGTCACGTTTACCTTAATCGAAAACGTAGCAGCGCACACTACATTCCTGACGGCGTTAGCCACAAGCGAGGACGCTGACTTTACCGTCAGCATATTTAAAGACCCTGACGGAGCCAACACTTTGTTTTGGACGGGCGTGTTGCTGCACGAGCAGGTTGAGCTGCAAGACGAGGCCTACCCGATACAAAACACCATGACGGCGGTGGACGACTTGGGTAACCTTAAAAACATTCAATACGATAACAGTGGAACCTTCTACACAGGACAAGAAACCATAGCGGCACACCTCACCAAATTGCTGAACAAGACACGAGCGCTGCACGTATTTGCCAGCGGCGACGTGTTTCTGAAATACGCCAACGATTTTAAACCGACGACGTTTGTAAGCGCAAACGCCTTAATTGAACTACAGGTTGGGCACGCAGCATTTTACAACCTTGACGACGCAGGCAACGCGCAAGGCATGGACTGCTTTACCGTGCTGAAGAACTTTGCCATCACGTTCAACGCGCGCGTGTTTCTGCATGAGGGCTGCTTTTACTTTGTGCCTGTTGGTGCGGTCATTAACAACACCACCGTCAACTTGTTTACAGTGACCAAAGCGGGCACCATTAGTGGATCGGCTACAGCAACTGATACACAGCTGACAGTTGACACCGATATGGAACGCATGCGCGGAGGCGTCACGACCTTCTTGCCAGCGCTCAACAAGGTGCAGCGTACTTGGCGCACCAACGCCAACCTGCCCGTGGTTGGTCCCGATACGCAGTTTCTTAATGCCATAAACAATCAAACTGCTTTAGGTACGAACATAACCGACAACAACCTACTATATGACAACGGTACCGTGTTTCGCCTGCGGTTTCGTTACAATCATTCGTTTGATGGTGACGGCACAAGCACAGGCGACGACGTGCCAGCACGCATTTTGCTGAAGATGCAAATCAAGGTTGGCAGCTTGTACTATAATAACGCAGTAACTTTTGGGCCAAATACAATGAACGTGGGGTATGCTGGTGATGCTTACACTATGGACACCATGACGTTCAGCGCACCAGCATGGTCAGGAAGTGCAGGCCATTTCTATTTTGCCGTGACGCCGACACCAGCGTATTTGAACAGGAACAACGGCCTGTTTTACAATATGACGTTCACGCCGCAAGGCTTCGCTAGCATTGCACTATACAATCAACCAGTTTTGATCGACACTGCAGCAATTACAAGTGCGCAAACAGGCGTAACAGTTACCGTCAACGTAGAAGGTTACGACCACGATGGCAACTTAATTACAGATGTGACTAGCTCAGATGCCTATGGAAAGCTGGAAAAGTTTGGTATGCACATTGTCAACGGCAATGCAACTAATGGCGACCGCGTAGTGTATGAAGCCGTGACCACAGCAAACAACCAAGAAACGCTAACGCAGGACGAGGTGGTTATTGGATCAAGTGCATTTGAAGATTACCGCAACATTTACGAAAACAACAGTTCACCAGCACAACCGATTGACAGCTTTACCAGCTTTGCAAACAGCTCGGCAACTTTAAGCATTCACCAGCTCGGTGTCAAGGAGGTAATATCAGGGCAGAACGCAAGCACGCGAGTAAAGCGCGGCAGCTTTTACAAGGCGTTCGTCAGCCCCTATCACGCGCTGCTGTTTTCAACGCGCAACTTTTTGCCGTTTGAAACTACGTTCATGGCGCGTGCCGTGCAGACAGAGTACGAAGCCTTTCACATCAGCAGCGACGACACGAACGTGAGCACGCCAACGCCTGAGGTAATTAATGATCGGCCACCCATTGACGACAGTGAGCCAGTGTACGACTTGCGCAATACGTTTACGCCTGACGTTGGCGACATACCGCCCAACATTTTCCAGCGGTTCCTGCAGAGCGACGTGCGTGCGATAGCTCACAGAGATACCTTGAGCAATACAGTAAACGATTTTGACGATCGCATATTTAACACATGGCAAGGCGGCACAGGAACGGCGACGTTGAACCTGCCAGTAGTATCAGGCAACGAAGGGCGGTTGATACGCTTTCATTCTGATACAAGTATTGCAGCAAACAAGCGCGTGTTGATACAGCCTAACCCAAGCGACTCAGGTGTGACTATTGACGGCGCGTCGAACTATGCTTTTGACAGAGATTACGACGGCGTGGCAATCTTGTGCCATGGCGGGCAGTGGTACGTTGTACAGAAGAAAGAAAAATGATTTATATTATCTTAGCAACCGTGGTGGCTAACATCATATACAAGGCCAAGCAATATGGCCGAGGTGATATTGCCGACGTTATCATACTAATTGCAGCCATCTCTATAGCCCTATTATGAGATACTTCAACTATCATGAGTTC
>VMHT01072659.1_pt1 | contig 14096 bp, 29 predicted proteins | sample 4693611 | NCBI WGS metagenome assembly VMHT01 (sample SAMN12280063, study PRJNA550983) | marine metagenome | isolation source: seawater sampled from same location over 5 years 0.02-0.2 micron viral filtrate | place: USA: collected off the coast of southern California halfway between the port... ... | reverse complement strand
CTTAGTTCAAAAGGATATAGATCCGTCAGTATGGCGAGACTATAAAGGTAACAGAACGATCCTAAAGATTGTGCCTGTTGAAATGATCCCTAGTGATCGGTCATTTAGAAACGCATGGAGAATAGTGCAATGACAACTTACATCAATATCAACGGAGATGTTCGTGAGGCATCTTCTCTAACCGTACCTACTGACAGAACATTCAGAGAGGCTTGGTCTTTCAACGGTGACGCTGTTGAAGTAGATATGCCTAAGGCTAGAGACATTCACAAAGATAATCTCAGGGCAGAACGTGCGCCTAGATTAGAAGCTTTGGACGTAGACTATATGAAAGCGTTAGAAGCTGGCTCTGGTGCAGCAGACATAGCTGCTAAAAAGAAAACTCTAAGAGACATTACATCAGATGCTAAGATAGCTGACGCATCAACCCCAGACGCTCTAAAGGCATTGGACTTGGCAACTCTACTAGGAGAGTAATATGAGTTTAGCAAGAGACATAGCAGACCTTGGTTCTTCAGCTACTAGACTCGATACTGAAGGTGCTAATTTTAAAAACCTTATAATTAATGGTGGGATGCAAGTGGCTCAAAGAGGAACGAGTCATGCAGCAGTTTCAAATCTTGCTTTTACTTTAGATAGGTTTTCGTTTTCACACTCTCAAGATGGAGCATTTACTGTAACACAAGATTCCTCTTCTCCTGATGGTTTTGGTAATAGTTTAAAGCTAGATGTTACAACGGCTGATAGCAGTTTAGCGGCAGGTCAGTACCTACTTATGGAGCATAAAATTGAAGCTCAAAATTTACAACAATTAGCATTTGGCACAAGCAGTGCTAAAAACTTTACTTTATCTTTTTATGTTAAGTCTAATAAAACTGGAACATACGCAGTTAATATAATGCATGAGGACAACTCAAGTATACTGGCTAACCTTACTTACACAATAAATTCAGCAAATACATGGGAAAGAAAAACCTTAACATTTACTGGAGATACCACTGGTGCGATAAATGATGATAATGGCAGTGGTTTTAAAATGGGTTTTGCGTTAGCAATGGGAAGCACATATACAAGTGGTGATACAAGTGCATCATTTAGAGCATTTGCTAACGCAAATTATGGTGCTGGTCAGACAGTTAATATTTTGGATAGCACCTCTAATGAGTGGCTTATCACAGGCATCCAGTTAGAAGTAGGCACAGAAGCCACGGACTTCGAGCATCGAACCTTTGATGATGAACGGGAAAGATGTGAAAGGTACTTTCAGAAATGGGACGTTCAAACTACTCTTGGCGCAGGTTTATGGTTTTCAGCCAATCAAGTTTTAGGACATTTAGGCTTTAGAAAAATTATGAGAACTTCTCCAACAATGAGCGTTTCATCTGCTGATTTTGTTAAAGGTTATTTAGCAGGAGGTGCGTCAAATTCTAATGATTCCTCCAGTCCTTTCGATGAAGTAAATATAAATGCAGCAAGGTTTAATCTTTCTATGGTATCAACAGGCACAAATGGTCAGGGGTGTTTAATTCAGCTAAATTCTTCTGAATACATATATGCGGATGCGGAGTTATAAATGGATATTACGTCAGCACAATATATTGTAGATTTAGATGGATCTACAAAGGTTTCGGTAAAAGCTACAATAGACGGCAAACAAATTGTAGTGCCTCTTGTCACGGACAACCGCCACTACGCAGCCATCCTTGAGTGGGCCGAAGAAGACGGCAACGAGATAGCCGCAGCGGATTGATGGATCTACCCAAGGTAAACATAGCTGTAATAGGCGTAGTTTGTTCTAGCTTGGGTGGCATGGTTTGGTACGCAAGTGAGCAAGCTTCTATAATATCTAACCTCGAAGAGACTGTGGCTGTTCTCGATGCACAGAATAACCAAGCCGATAAGACAAATCTCATTCGTGATGTAGAACACAACACAGAACAAATAGACGAAATAATAGAGTACATCATAGAAGTTGAAGAAGATGGCGGTGACACAATAGATGAAATCTATAGCACCTTTGATGACTTCGAAGAGCAGATCTATGAGGATCTTGATGGCGTACTGCTTCAGTTCAATCAGATCGTCAAGCTGCAAGCCAGGGTAAAGACTTTAGAAAACACATTAGAATTTTTAGCAAGACGCCCCACACTATCTGATGGGAGATAAAAGATCGATCCTATTAGTCTTCTCTCATCCATTAAATTAGGCGTTTCCGCTGGCAAGTCTTTAGCTTCTTTAAGCAAAGAGATTGGTAATTTTTTTGATGCAACCGATAACGCCAAAAAGAAACTACAGAAAAAAGGTGTTACCACTTCAGACGTAAAAACCGCAGCTTATGAAAGGTGGTCATCCGAAATTCAAGCGGCTCAGGCAGAACAGGATCTCAAAGATTGGGTTTGTGACGTAAGACAATCTGGCCTGGGCCCATCTCATTGGAACACTCTGTTAAAAATCCGTAGGGAAATTCTAGCAGAAAAGCGCGAAGCAGAGCGTATAGCGAAGCGTGAAGCACAAGAAAGGGCTGACTTAGCACTTACCCTTACATCTATCATTTTGCTTATCACGGCCTCGTTTATTGGCTCTACTGCCTACTTGCATCATTTGGGTTGGATAGATTTCTGGGATTATTTTAAATGATTTATGTTTTAGTTTTCTTGCATTTTATTAATACAGACAATCTAAAGTATTATCAGATCGGCACATATTCGGATAAAGAGCAATGCCTAAAGCAAGCAGAAAAGGCAAAGATAATGGTAACGCACAACAGCATGAAGGTAGCTTGCCTGGAAGTGAACAGCCAACAATAGTAGAGCATGGTAAAAAATGGGCGGCATACGATAAGTTTGGCAAATTAATTATATTAGGTTATAATCGCCGCATAGTTGAGGAATACGCTAATGACCAAAGAATCTTATGATTTAAATAACAACGGAAAAATAGATCCGGATGAGCGTGAACTTATGCTAGAGTTTAAGAGGCGTGAGCTAGAGGACCAGGACAGTAAAAGAGACAATCAGTTACGCATGACATGGGTAGTATTGTTAATTATGTGCATCACTACCATTGCGGTCATTGCACAACCAGAGCGCATGGCATCTGCTGATGCTGTACTAATGATGATGTACGGATCTTTGTCAGCGGTTGTTGGTGCGTTCTTTGGGTTCAACGCATTGGGGGGTAAAAAGTGATACAGTTTCTAACACCAATAGCAAACCTTGCAGGTAGTTATTTACAAGGTAAAGCTGACAAAGCCAACGCAAACGCAAAGTTAAAACTTGTTGAGGCTGAAAGCAAAGCCGCCATTCTTATGTCAAAAGAAACATCAACTGCTGACTGGGAAAGGATCATGGCAGAAAGTACAAAGAACTCTTGGAAAGATGAGTTTATAACTATTGTTGTAATGATCCCAGTTATTCTTTGTTTCATCCCAGGGCTAGAAGATGTTGTTAAGAACGGCTTTGATCGTTTGGCTGAGTTACCAGAGTGGTATACCTGGTTAGTTTTTGCTGTATGCAGCGCCGCTATAGGAATAAGAGGTGGCAAACAATTTATGGGTAAAAAATAATGAGTGACGCATTAAAAATACTACAAGCTAAGTGTGGTGTAAAAGACGATGGATCGTTTGGCCCTAACACAGCTAGAGCTATAGCGAACCATTATGAGTTATCTGATAAGCGTGGGGCGCATCTCCTGGGCCAAGCGCACCATGAGAGTGGTGGTTTTAAGCGCACGAAAGAGGGCTTATACTACAGTACTCCAGAAAGATTAATGGCTGTGTGGCCTAGTCGGTTTAAATCTGTAGAGGACGCAATGCCTTACGCAAAAAACCCAGAGGCATTAGCTAACAATGTTTATTCTGATCGCATGGGTAATGGTGACGAAGCTTCTGGAGATGGCTTTGCATTTGCTGGCAAGGGTTTTATACAGCTAACAGGGCGCTCTAACTATAGATCATTTAGCAGTGATATGCGTTTACCTGATGTAATGAAGCACCCAGCTTTTGTTGAAACTGAATATGCTTTTGAATCTGCCTTGTGGTTTTTTAGGTCTAACAAACTCTTTGCTATATGTGACAAGGGCGTTGACGATGATACAATCAAGGCCGTAACCAAGCGTGTTAATGGTGGTACGCATGGTTTGAAAGATCGTATAGAACAAACTAAAAAGATTTACGAGTGGCTTAGTTAAAGCTACATTATGGGTTAACAAATTAGGAGATAGTTATGCCACACGGAAAAAAGCACGGCCTCTATGAGAATATCAGGTTAAAGAAAGCTAGGATAGCAGGGGGTTCTGGAGAAAAGATGCGTAAGGTGGGCTCGCCTGGTGCGCCTTCTGCAAAGAACTTTAAGGATGCGGCTAAGACTGCAAAGAAAAAACCTAAGTCTATGATGAACAGGTAAGGCATGAGCAGGTCACCGGAAAGCACAGGTAACAGCGGTAGACGCGCAGCGTTCTTGCAACGTATGGGTAACATGCCTGGGCCAACTAAAGATAAGAAGGGTAGAGATACGCCGTTGTTAAAATCTCTTAAAGATTGGGGTGCATCTTCTAAGCAAGAAGCCGTGCGTAAAGGTAAACGCATATCGATGATTAACAAAAACAAAAAGAAAGCGTAAGGTATGAAGTCAGAAAAACTAGAGCGCAGCCTAATGAACCAGGCAAAGAAGAAAGGTCTTACAGGTAAGGCCAAAGACAATTACGTTTATGGCACAATGACAAGAGTTGCTGGGCCAAAGGGAAGTCAACAAGCAGCAAGGACAGGAAATGTACGGAAAAAAACGCAAGCCTAAAAAATCTATAATGAATGGTGGGTACGGTAAGTAATGCCTGGTCAACAAATGACACGGTTAATAGACCGGTTCAATAAAGCTAACGATGAGTTTGATGAAAAGTTCCCTCGACTTGGGGAGCGCGTTACAGACGGACAAATGCAAGACCAGTATGGTTTGTCTAAGTTATCATCTAAGTTAGTTAGAACTGCTATTAACACACGCAATGAGATACGTGACGAACGCACAAAAAAAGATCCGGAATATAAAAGACTAAACTCTTTAATAAACCGGTACGGTAAAATTCTTAGTGAGATTCAAGACCCTTAACTAATAAGGTCTAAGTTTTGGTTTTACAATTTTAGATGGTATGTGTGACACCTCACAGTAACCAGCTTCGCCATTGATCTGGTCATAGATTGTGTCAGTGTTTAACAATACGTTCCAGCAGTCATCCTTACTGGCAAACAATATCTTTGCTTCTAACGGCTGACCACCCATGACGTACACGATAGTGAGCATGGTAAAGAACTCCATGCCACCACCTATATGAATGGCATTGCAACCCAGTACAGGATTACAATAGTCCAGATAACAAACACAAACATATCGAAAAGATCTCTAGCTGTTATGTGTTTCAGTGCCTCAATTATTTCTTCCATTTTTTTTAATAAATTCCCTTGTAAGCGCAGTTCCATTAAATTTTTTCTCTTTTCCCCACGAACAACAATTTGATTGAGGGTCAAAAATTTTATTTAGCAATTTACAAAATTCATAAAACTCTTTTGCGTTATGTCTTTTGTGCATATGAAAGATCCAATCTAACATTTCTGCACAGCTATTTATTTCTTCAAGATTTACATCACTATATATGCTATTATCTAAAAAAGCATCAATAGTAAGCTTTGTTGTATTAATTTTAAAAGTGTATTCTCTATTTTCGTCCATTTTTTAGTTCTCCTATTGATATACTTTTTATTTTATTATTAGTTGTCGTGGGGCAGGGCGGCATTCTATCCCAGTCTAGCCGATCTATACCTGTAGACCCTGCCTCACCAATTAGTTACTGCACGTATTGTACGTGCGTTCCCAGGGTGCAGTAGATAACGAAACATCTGTCCTGTAGTTTTTATACTTAACAGGATTTTTGTTTACTCTTGTTAATCCTTCGCTTTTTGTTCTCTGGAAACCAACACCAAAGTCATACGCCATTTTCCGTAAGCTTCTTTTTTCAATGCCAATTAGGTTACTAGCTTCTGTTATTGTCATATGCTTATGATCTAACAACAACTGTTTTAGCTCGTTGTTATGCCTACGCCGCATCTCTGCGTACAGTTTTAAATGACGCTTGTTTGTATTATCGTTTGTCATAGCTAGGTGGAACCGGTGGAAAAGGTGGAGTTGATTGCGGCGCATAAGATTGTTGCGGCATTGGCGGTGGCGCATACTGCTGTTGAGGTGCAGGTGCATACTGTTGCGTTTCCTGTTTAGGTTTGTTGGGAAACAGCGGAGCTCTACCTATCTTAGGAAAGTTCTTGTAGTCATCGCCTACCTTCACTTCATATAAACAATAAATAGATATATCATTATCTAATACTAATTGTTTGATCTGTTCCATAATCGCAAGCTTTTGAGGGTTATCGTTATCCTCTTTGCGTGTGCTTAACCAGCCAGTAATCCTCATGTTTACCGGTTTACCCTGATCCATAAATCCATCTAGAGTAAAATTGTTGTTACCAAATGTGGGTGAATTGCTCATTGTACTTGCTTCTCCTTGTTTTCATAGTACTCGGTTAATTCTTTAAATAAGTCAGGAAACTGATGCTTCAGTGTATCCATCGCTTCGTCAGGTAAGTTATCATTAACCTTATATAACTCACGCATACTTGTGGCTGTGTCGATCATAGCCTTACAGCCGTTAACATACTCTCGCCATTGCTTGTGTATATCAACTACGTTTTGTTGTTGAACTGGCTGCTCTTGTTCTCGTTGGGTTATTACCTGGTCATTGTGCTGCGCTACATCTATCTCAAAACTAGATGCGTAGCTGCCACCATGTAAACCTAATGAACTTAGAGCCCTACCGATTGCACTTGTTTCTCCGTTCTCTATTGCAGAGGTGCGATTAACATTTGATGATCCCCTAATTTCTTCAGCTAATCCAGAGCCTATAACAGCGCCGGTCTTATCTATAACCTTTGCTTGGACAACTACACGCTGCCCATCATCAACTATTATACTTGTATCTATGCCTAAGTCAGTACCAAATGCTTTACGAAAAGCTTCTACACGTACAAATACTTCTGTATATTTTTTACCACCACGTTGCGTAACGCCGTGCGATCTGTTGAGGTTATTAACCTCAGACATTGCATTAATTAATTCTTTCATTTCTTACTCCCAAATAGTTGTTTAGCTTTTATTAATATATCTGGGTTGAGATCTCGCCATACAAAACTCTCGGCAAACTGTGGGTCTGTTAACGATAGTAGCTCTGGCAAATCATCTGCAACCTGCATTAGTTTTTCTCTACGTTTACAGGCTTGCACAATGTTATCTAAAGCAAACTGAAGCTCATCAATCGTAGGCTCCAGTATTACATAGCCAAGTCGATTTGCATACACAATTTTAGGTATGATTTTAGACAAGTGCCAGTAACCGGCAATCTGCATAAGATGCGGTGCTTTTATTTTCTTTGGCAAAGAGTTTGCTCTAGGACTATCTGTATCAGCAGCCTGATCCCATTGTGTCTTTAGTTCTACACGGCCCTCGCCATAGTCTGGTTTACCAAAGTAAGGTAGCTGACAGTGCGGTAAGTGACCGAATAGATCTATCTCACCTACTATCCTGTTAGAGCCCTGCATGGCCTCTCTCACGCCTTGTACTGAGTTCTCACACACTAAAGAAAACTCTGCCTGTACAAGGTCACCCTTCTTACTACGCTTACCCTCAGCGTCATAATAGATTCTCTCGCGGTGTGCGATAATAAGATTATCTTTGTCAGCGTCACGCCAGTGACCACCCTGGTAACCTTGCAGAAGGTTTATTGCATCGCCCATAGCTTCGTTAGGTGAAGCATCATCTACTAGTAACCGGTCAGCATAAACTTGTGCAGCGCGTCCGGACACCATGTTTGGGTTATCTTTGTACTGCGATAATCCTAGGCTATCTTTGTAATGCCCAGAATCACGCAATATCTTTCTAGCTTCTTGTTCATCACCCTGTATCTTTCCAGTAAGTATTTGCCACGCTTTATTGTGCTGTACACGCAAGTACGCCTTATCAAAAAACGTCCATGCATCTGGCGTTGATGGATTACTGTGATGCTTATAATTGAACCTGTCGGCCCATCCTGTTTTCTTCAATCCCATATCTATACCCTTGACATATTGTGTCACGAACATATGCTAACGATAATTTTTTGCAAGGAGAAATTTTATGAAACTTGAAGAATGGCGCAAAGAAAAGGGTTACAGCTACCCTCAGTTGGCGCAAAGATTAGATGCCAAGCATGGCACTGTTGTGCGGCGTTGGTGTTTAAGTAAAGATCATAAAGATTACAAGATACCATCAACTAAGTATATGTTAATTATACAAGAAACTACGATGGGCGCTGTAACACCTAACGATTTTTATAGGTGATTTATGGGTGGCAAGGCGAGTAGAGATAAGGGTGCAGTGTTCGAACGCGAGGTTGTTAACTGGCATCGAGAAAGAAATGTAGAGGCAGAACGCATACCTTTGTCAGGAAGTGTCAAGGGTTCGTTTGCAGGTGACTTAATTATAGGACCGGAGAAAGCGTTGCTTGCAGAATGTAAGAGAAGGGCCAGGGCGTGGCAAGATTTGTATGATGCCCTGGACCAGGATGGCAGCGATATGTTGTTTATCAGAAAAGATAGGGAGCGCACGTTGGTTGTGCTACCGTTAGAAACTTATGAAGCATTCCTAGAATGGATAGGCTGGAAGGAGAACTAATATGCCATATACACAAGAAGGTGTCGGATACCAAAAAACAGATACTAGTCGTGCAGCAGCACGTAGTAATTACCCAGGCAAGCTAAGTGCGCGTGACCGTGTGTTGCAGTTGTTACAGAAAATGCAGTTGTCTTTAACGTCACATGAGATTGCTGATGTACTACAAATACCAGAGGTTACAGTGCGTCCAAGGTTGTCGGAGTTGCGTAACGATGACAAGATTGTTGACAGTGGTCAGCGTGGAGAAACGCCCTGGGGCAAGAAGTGTATCAAGTGGAGATCTGCATGAGATACGGTGGTTTAGAAGTAAAGGGCAGTGAGGCAAACTTTGTATTCTACAGCCCAGACGGACAAAGGTTTTATGAACCTGCAAAGAAATGCCCTGACTGCGATGCAAGCGGTCAGGTGCTAGGCGAGAAAGCTGTCATTGATTATGTCAATGGTGGCTCACTTGTTGAGATTGTAGCAACATGCCTAGAGTGCGAAGGTCTAGGCTTTGTAGTGGATGACAGCGATGACTAACCCTTATCAGTTACCTGATGGCAATGTTTTAATAAGCTTTAGTGGCGGCAGAACGTCAGGCTACATGCTTCATCAAATACTATCTGTAAATGGAGATTTACCAGAACGGTGCAAGGTAGTATTTGCTAACACTGGGCGAGAAATGCCAGAGACTTTAGACTTCGTGCAAGAATGTAGTGAGCGTTGGAATGTGGTTATTACATGGTTAGAATACAGAAAGCAAATGCCTAAGTTTGTAACTGTTAGCCACAACTCTGCTAGTCGTGATGGTGAGCCGTTTACTGAGTGCGTAGATAGCGTGACAAAGTTTAGGTATTTGCCTAACCAAGCGCAAAGGTTCTGCACTCAACAAATGAAAGTTTTAACAATTAAAAGGTTTTTAGTAAGCCAGACATGGAAAAAATGGGTTAACACAGTCGGCATTCGAGCAGATGAGGCTCATCGAGTCAAACCATCTACCGATAATAGATGGGCTAACTGGTTTCCATTAAACAATGCAAACGTATCAGTGTATGACATTCATAGCTTCTGGCAACACCAACCATTTGATTTAAAAGTTCAAAAGGGTCTTGGTAATTGTGATGGTTGCTTTCTTAAATCAGAGGCAACTTTGGCAGCAGTGTGGCGTGAGCATCCAGAGCGTATGCAATGGTGGTCTGACCTAGAAAGTAAAGTCGGTGCTACGTTTCATAAGACAAGAAGTTATGCAAAACTAGGAGATTTTGTACAGCGACAAGGCGATTGGATCTTTGATGATGAGGCTTATTTGTGTCAAGCAGATGACGGAGAATGCACTGGTTAATTAAGGGATTGACAAATGCCACTAAAGAAGTACGCTAACGCGAGCCCACCAGGGCGAGATAGTAACTTACAAGTTACTACTACCAGTAACTACAGTAGTTACTGTAAAGAAACTAACAATAACTATATAACTAGTAATAACTACAAGATCTTACAGGAGACACTGACTCGGATGTCACCGGCTTACAAGATGGGTAAGAAACGTAGGCAAGAAGATCCGTTGTCCTGGCGAATACAGAAAGTTAGCAGTAAGATGAGGCCTATGATGTCTGTAGATAAATTTTTAGAAGTTTCTAAAAGTATCGCAGTGGCTAGCCCAATGGAGCAAGTAGAGATTATACATCGATTAGAAATCTGGCTAGACAAGGTGCATGGGATCAAGTTATAACAAACTAGAAGTATGAGTTTCATCGCTTGTAAACTGCTCACATACTTCTCCTGATGGGCCTTAGTTCTCAACCCATCCGGTCAACTAGCTCTTGCTCGGACAGACACGGGAACTTCTTTACTGTACCAGCAAGGGCGTTTTTTTAAAAGGAAGACACATGGGCAAGAGCAGAACAATTAACACACAAGTAATGGAAAAGATTGTTGACCGATTAGCTCAAGGCGAAACACTTGTAGATATTACAAGCGATAACAACATGCCTACGTACAGAGCAGTAACAAGAGCAGTCGCTGGAGATGATGACATGTTTGAGTTGTACAGGCGTGGACGCATATTACAGGCAGAGTTCTACAGCGATAGAATAAACAAGCTAGCAATGGAGCCCTTACCAGAAGATGGTGATGTCAGGCATCTCAATGCAGAGGTCAATAGACGTAGACTAGAGATAGATACATTGAAGTGGACAACAGCCAGGAACCAGCCGTTCGGTATACGTGACAAGAAAGAAGACCAGCCACAATCACAGCAGTTTACCATTAGCTGGCAAGGTGGCGATGTGGCAGTCAACGCGCTGGAAGAGGATGAACAAGACGTTGTGGTTAAGCACTAGGTTATTATGAGCGATAGTATCCAAGAAATTGAACAACGATTAAAAGCAAAGTATCCTATCTTTGCAAACATCGAAGTAACAGACAAAAGAGAATCTGGTGTAGCTGGGCAAAGAAAGCTTGAGTTTTATCATCCAGAGGATAGTCCAACAGGTAAACCGCTGATAGAAGTGTTTGACCAATCAATGCAAGGTGTTGAACTAGAAAATGCAATACTCGGTGACATGCTGCACAACGCACCATATGTAAACGAAAACTTTGCAAAGCTAAGAAACAAACTTAAACAAACAAGAACTCCTGAGCAAATCTTAGTAGACAAACAAGCATACGAGATTGCAAAAACAAAGCATGGTGAACAACGTAGCTTTGATAAGTGGATGGAGTACTCAAGACTTGATGCGTTTGTCCGTGGCTATGCTGTTAACCAATGGAATGAAAATTACTACACAAATGAGCAAAAGCTTATGATTGATACAATGATGGATGAGCTTAAACCGGAAGGACCAGCAAGATCGATGATGAGTAAATGATGTTGTATTGTGTGTGTAAGAGACATCCTGAGCGTCCGATCTACGCGCGTGAAATTCATACATTCGTATATTTGAATATGTATAGTAAACCAAGCAGATCTGAGACAAGGCAACCACTACATCTTGTGGTTTGCAAAAACTGCATAGCTCGCAAAACAACTAAGTGATTGTAATGATTGCACAATATCCAAGAGTTAACATAATACTTATTATGCGAAATAGGATTTGCTATGCGTTTTAAGCATACCACCCCCCCCACCCCCCGACATTTTTGCCGCCGTTTCTATACACGTAATATACCTGCGGAGCAGGGAGTGTGACCCACTCTGACTTAACTCCTAACCAGCATGCTATGCTTGGACACCTTACAGAGCTACGTAGGGGCGTTGTGAGTAGCGACAGTGCGTCTGAGCAGTTAGAGTGTGCGGTATTGCTTTTGGACTTGTACGAGGCTATCTTGGAGAAGAACGGCATATTGATATACGAGGATCAGGATGAGGTATTGCAGCATTGACGCATATTGAGATACCGTATGAGCCCAGGCCGTTACAGATGTCTTTGCACAATGAGATGCAGTTAAAGCGGTGGGGTGTTGTTGTATGTCATCGTAGGTTTGGCAAGACTGTATGGGCTATTAATCATTTATTAAGGGATGCATTAGTTTCTGGTAAGACTACCCCCCGATATGCTTATATGGCCCCCACCTATCGCCAGGCGAAGAATGTAGCTTGGGATTATATAAAACATTTTGCTGGTGGCATACCGAATGTAAAGTTTCACGAGACTGAATTGCGGTGTGACTTACCTACTGGGGCTCGGATTAGTTTACTTGGTGCTGAGAACCCTGATAGTTTACGTGGTATATATTTAGATGGTTGTGTCATGGACGAGGTTGCTGACATGCCTGAGAATGTATTTCCGGAAGTGTTACGTCCTGCATTATCTGATCGTAAGGGGTTTTGTATCTTTGTTGGTACGCCTAAAGGTCATAATGCTTTCTATGATTATTATGAGCAAGCTTCTTCGAGTGAGGATTGGTTGAGCGCGGTGTATAAGGCTAGTGAGACTGGTTTATTGGATAACGAAGAGTTGGAAGCTGCTAGGGGTATGATGACCCATGATCAGTATCAGCAGGAGTTTGAGTGTAGTTGGAATGCGAATGTGCCAGGTGCTATTTATGGCAAGGAGTTAGAAGAGGCTACGACTGGGGGCAGGGTATCTAATGTACCTTATGATCCAGCGCACAAGGTAGACACCTGGTGGGATCTTGGGATTGGTGACTCGACATCGATTTGGTATACGCAGACTGTTGGCAGGGCTGTGCATGTTATAGATTATTATGAAAATAGAAATCAGGGTTTGCCGCATTACTGTCAGATCCTTAACTCTAAGAATTATTTATATGGTACGCATAATGCGCCGCACGATATAGAGGTGCGTGAATTGGGTAGTGGTAAGAGCCGAAGGGAAGTAGCCTGGGATCTAGGATTAAATTTTAGGGTGGTTCCCAAGCTTCCTATAGAGGATGGTATACATGCGGCGCAGATGTTGATACCTAGGTTGTGGTTTGATCGTGAGAAGTGCAAGCAGGGTTTAGAGTGTTTGCGCCAGTATCATAGGTCTTATAATGATAGGACAAGATCATTTAGGGCTAATCCGGTGCATGATTGGTCATCACATGCGGCTGATGCATTTCGGTATTTTGCTGTAGGTCTTAGGGAAAGTGGGCCAACAATGAGGGCTCCACAGATGCAAGCAATGTCAGATTATGATCCGTTCGCAGCTTAAATATAAGATTGCCAGGTATACTGACGCTGCTGAGGTAACAGAAGTTTGTGCAATGTTTCAGTCGGAAAGCTGGCAAAAATTTGCAACATTTGATTTTGATAGAATGCAACAATGGATAGAAGAAAGAATTGATACAGATGACAGTGATATATTTACTGCATGGGATAATGATTTATTAGTTGGATGTCTTGTAGGAATGGCCTATTACTACCCATATTCAAAAACACTAGTCGCAGGTGATTATATCTGGTATGTTATCCCTGAGTATCGAGGCGGCATGGTGGGGGTGCGGTTGATGAAGATGTTTGAAGAATGGGCGCGAGGTGTTGGTGCGGTTAATATTTGTACTGGGGCAACATCTGGCATAAATAGTGAAAGGGGCGCGTTACTATTGCAGCGCCTGGGTTATAGTCCGGTAGGACTTTCTATGCAGAAGGATTTAAGATAATGTGTTTTGGTGGTGGCGGTAACAATATAACAACAAGCAGTGGTGGGTCTTTACCTGCTGAATCATTTACTATGGATGTGCGAACTTCAACAGCACCTAAAAATTCAGCGCTTGATGATTTACAAATGGATTTAGGTATGAAACCTAAAAACACGGCGTACTTTCGTGATTTGCCAGATCGTCAGGAACGATCCCAAGCTGCTATGAAAAATATTGGAAAAGATATATTTGGTAGACCTGCTTCTGATGATAGTCCGGCTCCAG
>VMHT01157214.1_pt1 | contig 14097 bp, 9 predicted proteins | sample 4693611 | NCBI WGS metagenome assembly VMHT01 (sample SAMN12280063, study PRJNA550983) | marine metagenome | isolation source: seawater sampled from same location over 5 years 0.02-0.2 micron viral filtrate | place: USA: collected off the coast of southern California halfway between the port... ... | reverse complement strand
CTAAACGAGTGGCTGCTAGCCGGTTGGCCCGCGTGGATAGAAGACAACGACGGCAATCTGATTCACAGCGTCCAGCAAGCGAGCGTTGAGCTTAACTAGCTGGGTGTCACATCTATATAACATCTAACTATTCCAATAGGCTAGGGAACGCACACAGGATATACATATAGGCACGTTACATATGCCATAAGCAAACGGTAGCGAAAGCAGGCAGTTACGACACTGTATTTAATCTACCCACAGCCTAGACATTGTAAATGACGTTCCTATATTGATATATGACACAGGAGAATGACAATGACATACCCCTAGACAATCTGATTGACTTCACAGCGTACAAGCTACGCAACATGGTCGAGAGCATGGCCGCAGTAGGCCAGGCAGACCTAGCTATAGCGTTGCAAGATGCGCTTGACATGTACCTGCTTGGCACTATCGATATTGCCTGGCAATCTGGCTGGCCATATATGACAACGCCAGAGGAGAATGACACTTAACACCATGGCACATACGTGCTAAACTCATATAGCATACCGATTATGCTTGACAACAAAACTCCATGAAAACAGCAACATAGGGGGGGGAGGGGGATATCCCCGAATGTATGTCCCACCTAGGGAATATGCCATGGCAAATGCGGGCTAGATACGTTAACGATGCGCATACAATTTTTGAGATTTTGGTTTCTACCTCCGTTAAGAGCAATGTTAATTAACCTCCTGTAATTATTAGTCATCTTTAAACACCGCATATAGTATTGCTAATGCAAAACCTAGGTACATAGTCAATTCTAATAGCAACTTCATTGCATCTAACTTGTTCATAGTAATAATATAATAACTTTTTGAAGATTAGAAAATTATACCTGGTAATTTTTTCGAAACTAATTAATATAAACCATGGGATGAAACTTAATGAATATTACGAAACAACGACTTAAACAAATAATTAAAGAAGAATTAGCTAGCTTAGCGCAGAGCGGTAAAACAGAAAGTACTTTAAGTGAACTAGGGCCGCCGGTAGGGCCGTCGGTACCGGATGGTCGGGCAGATCCTGATGGCCCTGTAAAAAAGCAGCCAGTACTGGCCAGTGATCAAGCCATGGCAGCATGGAAGGTTATTTATAATAAACAAGAAGACATGCTTAACCGGCTTAAGTATAGTATGTCGGTCATGAAAAAGATCTTACCACATGAAGGTCGCATATCTATTACAGCTGAAGAGTCAATGAAGCTAGCAAAAGAGGTATATTATGATAATTGGTCTGTTTATGAATGGCAAAAAGTTTTATTTGACCGGCTTCGCTCCATGTCAGGCGGCGCGGAATTTGACCGCATAATGAAATCTAAATCTAAGCATGGCCTGCAACATACAATAACCCCAGAAGAACATGACGCGTCGACTCGCCGCAGTGCCCATGCGCGCGGGAGGCGCGCGGTTCGGCATGGTGAAAAACCAAAAAAAGTAAGAAAGTAAAACGTTAAATTGCCGGCTGCATAAAAAACACATGTCACCACCAGCATTCTGAATCAATATATTCCCATTCACAGGTGTCCCAATAAAAACACCATTCATATTCGCAGATCCAGTCGTCGTTGTGCCATTGTTCCCACGTGCAGCATTCAGCATTTGAGTATGTATCGCAATAGCGCATCGGGAAGTCAAGGGGTAGCGGGTCGTACATACAATAAGCATGCTCTATTGCTGCATCTTCGTAATAAACCGGCGTCCCGTGGTCTGGCGATTCAACTGCAAATGTGCAACCAGGCATAAGCAGGCATAGCATGTAAATGATTAAGTATTTCATATTATCAATATAATAACAGTTTAAAACAAAGAAACTAGTTATCTACGTGAAACGCAGTACCTCCATGATCATAGTAACTGTTCTTTTGAACGCTTTGCTTTGTTTTTCTTGCTCCTCCGAGCTAAAACTAGCTATTACTGATGAATTAGGTATACCCCATTGTTTTTGAGGAGGCTACTGAAAATTGAGCTATAATGAGCTGCAAAAGAGGAAAATTATCGCGGAAAAACCGGCGCCGCGAATTTTGAGATAACTATTTATTAATATGAAGTTATTATTTGAAAACTGGCGAAAGTACTTAAATGAAGGTGTTCCCACAAAATCGCACCCATGGGGAAGTGGCTATGAGCCATATACACCCGGTACCTTGGCATATGAGGCTAGCGAAAACAAAAAGCCAATCCTTGATATAACCGGTAAAGGATCCAATGAGCTTGGCGATCCTCATGAGCCAGGATCTATAGCTTGGAAAATTACCAACAACCTGGTTACACCTTGCACTAGTTCAGCTGATTGTGCAGAAAAGAAAAAAGACGATCCTGGCGTTGATCAGCCATGGGAGCCAACAGAAGACTGGCCAGAAGAAGAATACGGCCAATGGTACCAAGAAAACGAAGAAGCTGTTAATAAAGCAGAGTTTGATATTAACCAGTATTTAGCAGTTAAAAAACATGGCCCAAACTCACAAAGATGGGAAAATTTCTTTGATGAACAAATGGAATTCGTTAATAGCGCTGTTAACCAAAAACAAGCAGATGATGCTTTAAGACAAGTAAAAATGCTTTTAGATCGTCAAGAAAAGCTAGCAGCGCACATAGAATCTACCGGTACTGGTCTTCTAGGCGGAGATGCCACAGAACAATGGTTGTGGGATAATAGATGGTCTCCGGAGAGAGATTAATATGAAGCTATTATTTGAAAACTGGCGAAATTATATAAATAAAATGCTTCTTCTAGAGGGAAGTGCAGAAAATTTACGTATAGCCAAAAAAAATATTATTAGAGATTTAGAAAATTGGCCTATTATTGTACAAATATTTCAAAGCAATATTGAAGAAATGAGCGGTGTTGGTGGTAACCAGCATCTTCCACATCTTGCCAAATTATTAAATAATCGAATTATGACTGAAATATTCGATCAGCCTGCATGGAAATCGTTGCAAGCATATGCGAAGGCGCCTCCACTTCCGGGAACCGAAACTTCAATCGAGAGACTTCAAAAAAATATTACCAATAGATATCAACGCGTTTTTCAACATGCAAAAGAATTGCTTCCCGAATATCACAAATATACTGAGCGAGGTATAACGTTTAAGGAATCTGATCAGGCTCAGGTTCCAGGAGCTAGAAGTATTGAACCTGGGCCAATAAAACCAATTAGTAAGTGGCCATATCTTAATATGTGGTTTGAGGTGGTAAAGAAAGCAAGGTATATAGTAGCGCTAAAAGATTATAAAAAAGACCCCGAAGTCATAAGCAAAGCGAAAGCAACAACCAAAATTGTGCACGCCGGTGCTCATCATTCAATTTATCATCCAACTACAACTGAAGGGTCATGTATCTTCGGTTGCAGTCCCTGGTGTATTTCACAAGTACCAGATCCGGATCCGGAAGAAGAAAAATTAAATCCAAAGAACTGGTTCATGAATCTGACTGAAGAAGGTAAACTAATATATATTGTAACCTTTAAACATTTGCAAAGGACTCCAAATAAATATAAATCTGTAGCCCTGATATACAGAAAAGGCCAAGGAGGGCCGCCGGAATCAGTATGGGATTGTGGCGGGAATGAAAGCGATAGAGAACGACGCGAAAATGGTCTTGAGATGGCTGTAAAGTTTAATCTCCTTTCATATGCAGCTGCTAAAATTGGTCGTGTGTCACCAGGAAAAGGCGCCCGGCAGCTGTTAAAAAGGTTCGAGCTTTGGTTGGAGCAGTATGGAGGCAAAGGCGCCTTTACTGATGAGCTTACTACTACTTTTCGACAAATTGCTTTGGAACTAGGAATAGATCTGGAGCGATCCGAGTTCAGCTCGAAGCCATGGAGGCCACTGCCACAATGGTACCATATAGTTGGTGAACAGCGTGATGCTATTTTAAATCTTTCTTCTACACATATTACCAAAATTCATCCCTTAGATGAATATCAAGCAGTTGTTAACATGCTGTTTGATGATGAAAAATATCCCTTTTATGGTATTTGGAAAACGATCGGGCCAATGGACTCAGACTATTTCGCGAGTCCAGATCCTGGAATTGCCGGGTTGCGGGCAGGAGAAACCTATACGCTTCGATATCTCGTTGGGGCTCATCTTAAACAGTATAGACATCATTTTAAAAAGGTCCAAGAAAGACTTCAAGTGCCACAAGAGTCTGGAGAGGTGAATGTGGATGCTGCAAGGAGCCTAGTATGGAAATATATACAAAAGGGTGGAACAGTTTCTCGTGGAGCTTCAGACAAAATTATAGAGAAACACTGGGAGTGGGATAAATTCGAAGAAGACCCCGTCGAATGGTTAAAAAAACATGAATGGGATATAAAAGAAGAAATTTTTAAGGTTATGTTAACTCCTCGACTTTCGGGGCCTGAATGGCTTAAGGATGAAAGCAATAGAAAATGGTTGGCCTCAGAAATACGCAGGTTTATGGATCAAAGTAGAGAACAAACAATGGAATTGATACAAGCGATCATCTCAAGAAATCCCACGCTGGTTGCTGAAAAGACTTGGAAATTAGTATATGGAACTGCTCGAAGAGAGCTTGGGCATAAAATAGAAGCGTTTCTTGGAGGCAGTGAGGGTGATCGACGTCGAGCGTGGGAACTGGCTAGACAAGCAGATGAAGAGCGAGAAGAATTGGCGGCGGAACAGGCCGAGGCGCGCGGGCTGCCACCGGGCGCGCCTATAGCCACGCCCGGCGAAGAGGCTAGGCCTGCTGAACAACCAGTGCCCTCGTTGCCCCCGGGGGCGCCGGAGGTCGAGACCGGGACAGAAGAGGTGCCGGCACCTGCAGAACAACCGGCTCCAGCCGAGACGACGGCTTTTTCTCGTTCGCCGAAACGACGTCGCATTCGGATCGGCCGCGGGGTACCTAGACGAGGGCGGGTAGCTCGCAGGCTTAGCGAAAACAAATCTAATATTAAAATTTTAATCAAATCAAAAAGGAAATTATAATATGTGTTTAATATGTGTTGAGCTACAAAGAAATAAATTAACTTCTTTGGAAGCACGTAATAATTTAAATGAAATGCAGGAATCTATTGAAAAAGATCATAGAATTGAAGTTTTGCGACTTATTTGGTGGAAGGAAGACGAGGAATGGCAATACTTGGCTTCTGAAGAATATTTGCCTTCTGAAGATTTATCTGATGTTGGTTCTGATTAAACAGTACTATTTAATATATTAGGCGCGTGGGAATAAAGGATAATAATATATGAAAAAATTATTTGAAAATTTTAGAAAATTTGTAAATGAAGATATTGATAGTAGGCCTACCAGTATCACTCATGAGTGAATTACTCATGGGCATCCCGTCGGGGCGCCCCAGAGAGTTGGTGAGGTTTTAAATCATTCTCTTACAGAGGATGGTAAAATTGAATTTTATGAAATTAAATTCAAAGATGGAATAGAAATTTTATCAGAGGATGAGTTTGCTGGTGTTACTGTACAGGAACATACTCATGGGCCCAAACCTAAGCCAAAAAAGAAGAAGAAAAGAAAAGTAGATGAATCGTGACCTGGTACTGATGAATCCTAGTTTAAGATTCAAGAAAACAAAAATTTATATACCAAGCGATTATAACTATTTATAATAGAGTATATTTATTCCAGGAGTAATATATGAAAAATTTCAAATCTAAATTTGAAAAGATCATTACTGAAGAAGTTCAAAAACTTTTATTAGAAGAAGACATTAATATGAATTTGGTTGCGCCCCCGTCGCATCCGAGCGTAGCACAGGTGCATCCAGATGCTGCGGAAGAGGTCGCATGCAAACTTGTTAATCCACTGATTGATCTACGAATGACGGGAGTTACTGACGAAGATCCTATTGCTGCAAGACGTTTTAAAGAAGATGCGTCTATGAAAAAAGGCGAAACGTGCTTAGCATATTTGGGGCGTCGAAGCGAGAGGCCGTTGCTCTCGGATTTAACGACTTATTATAGAGTCTGGCTTGAAAATTATAAGAAATTCGTTGAGATAGGAAACACTCCAGGATTGGTGCCCGGGCTAAAACGAAAAGAAGCCGAAAAATGGTTTCAATTACGTGGCCTAGACCAAAAAGTACTTGAAAAAATTGAAGAAGAAGTTATAGCAGACTATAAGGCGATTGAAGAAGAAGTAGAGGAATATTTAAAAGTACCTGGCCATGGTGGTGGAAAAACCAACCGAGGGGCCTATACTGATAGGAAGGGACGCGTCTGGAGGCCCACGCGGAGACCGATTGAACAACCGGGCGGGGGTATCAAATATAGATTAGAAGATAAAGTTTGGGAAGATCCGCGGCAAAAGCCACTATGGCTTGAAGCGCAGAAGAGTATGAAATGGAGTATGAAGCAAAAAGAAACAGCCAGAAGAATTAAAAAGTATTCTGGTCCTGCTCCACATGATTTGCTAAAAAAGGTATCAATAAACGAACTTTTTCTTATATTAGATACTGTTGCATACAGAATAACAGGAAAGAAACAACTCGAAGAATGGGGTAAGGGTCGATTCTCTGCTGAGGATTATAAAACAAAACAAGAACGAGAACTTGAAGCATTAATTAGAAAAAATACAGATAAATTAAAAACTGTATATAGAAGTATTGGTCAGTTAATGAAACGGGCTTCTACAAGAAAATATGCGGAGAGTGATGAGAAATTCCATCACCGCGGCCTGGCGGGCGTAGATGCGAAGAAATTGATACCGTTACGAGAAAAAGCAGAAAAATATGAGACAAGAATTAAACGCTTAAACGAAAAATTAAGCATGCTTCAAAACGGTTTATCGCTTTTATATTCAAAAGATTTATTGAGCGGAAAAGGAATAAAAGAAATATTATTGGATCCTAGTCTATTATCCGTTGTTAAAGATCAAGAAGTAATATCTACTGATGAGGAATCTTTAGAATATCCTCCACCAGATGCCGAAACACCTGTAAAAATAGAAAAAATATTTGATGTATTATTTCCAAAAAAATCTAATGATTTTCTTGAAGCCGTGTCAATGCCTGAAATGTTGAAAAGCGAGGTATTGGAAGATCCACGAAAAATGAAAGAAGAAAAAGGCGGCGCTGCGTGGGCCCAGAAAATGTATTCGACTTCGCCCTTTCATAAAGCAGAAGCAGAGGCCCTTGCGGCGGCACTTATGGCAAAGATTAATTCAAGATCGCTTGCAGAAGGAGGATCACTAGACACGGGAGAACATAACGAAGTAGCTATAGCTTTTAATAAAAGATGGAAGAAAAAAGTAAGTAGAGCGCCCGGGGACGTGAAGGGTGTCCAATTAACAGAGGCAGATAGAAAAAAAGCATGGTATTTGTATAGTCAACAACTTTATTTGCAAAATATTGCTAATGCTATGAAACTAAGGATTCGACACTTAAATAAATTTGGTGTAAAACCACGGAAAATAACTTATAGAGATCCAACAGAAAAAAGAAGCTTAAGTACTTTTGATGAAGAATGGGCGTATAATTTATATGGAGATAAGGCCAAGGTTTATACTGATTTAAAACCAGTGAGCTTGGCTGAAGCAGAGGCTATAAGATTGGCCGGATCCGCGAAAGCGGAAAATAATGAAGAAGAATTTAAACGACAAATGGAACGCGCGGCGGAGCTGCGGCGGCGCTTTCTCTCCCGCCAAGGATGGAAACCTGGGCCGGCGGCGCCCGTTAGAGATCCATGGAACGCTCCATGCCCAGAAGGCACTTCGAAGCCAACCAGGCGATCTCAAGCTGAAGGCGGTGGTTTTAAGATTCCAATTCCTCCAGGCTGTGGAATTAACTCTATAAAAAAGTTACTTAAATCAAGGGGGTGGGATCCTATAAAGATTGAAAAATATTTATTGGATAACGAATATATTCAACCTCCTACCGAAAGCCAACCATTCAATATTGAAAAACATATGGTTGAACCTGTTATGGAATCTTGGGGCCATGGATTACGAGCGAGGGTGAACGCGGTTATGAGCGCTGCAGCTAGAGCAATTGGTCGAAGGAGAGAAGCCATGGCTTTGGGCGCTGCACGGCTGGCGATGCCAGGGGCGGCGCGTCTCGACGCCACGCGAGCGCGTTCTTATGGCGGGGTGGAAGCACCAGCTACCCAAGGAGGAGAAACCGCAGCAGAAAAATTAAGCACCGACTGGGACCGGAGTGTTGATAAGAGCTGGTGGCAGCAGGTGCTGACCCCTTGTACACCGGCGTACGAAGGCATGTATGGCGGACCACTCGCTATTAAAACAGAGGTTAACCCGTATTACCTTAGAGCAAAAGAATCTCCCGAGCAAAGAGTTAACTGGGCGACATATGTTATTAATACCAATCCAGATTGGCAAACTATGTTAAATTATACGCTAAAAGAAAGGGCGACGAATGCTCTTAACCTTAGAATAAATTTAGAAATAGCGGAAGCTGAATTAAGATTGCATCAAGGAAGTGGTTTATTAGATAAGCCAGGAGATGATGAAAATACTGCTGCTAAAAAATATGGAGAACGTGAGAGTTCAGTGGTAGGAAGAACTTTTAATAAAATAAAAGAGCGATTCGATATTGCTTGGACGATGGATGCCGACACGGCACAGGCATTGAAAGGATATGCTAGCCGTATGGGAGATCATGTCGCTGGCCTTAAAGCTAGAGCAGAAGTTAGTCTTCCTTCATATTTAAATACATTATCATTAGAAGAATATGAACAGTTAAGAAAAAAATCTTTGTTTGGTGATACACACAAAGATTTAAAATATGGCACGGGCGCTCAAAAACTTAGGGAAGAAATGGTTTCGATTTATAAGGAAAAGATCGGGTTTGTACGAAACAAGAGAATTAACCTTCCAGCAGAGATCCCGACTGTGGACGGACGTGCTGTACACACAATGAAAGATGCCGATGGGGTCGTGAGCGAATTTGAATTTAAAACTAATTTTGATCTAATAACTGCATCTGAAGAAATTCTCGCAATTGCATATGATAATGTGAAACGTCGGAGTGTTCAACATATTGAACATCCGACCAAGGCGCAGTATGCCGCGGCCGTGGTCAAGGCTAGCAAAAATTGGATCGGTGGTGTGGATGAGTTGGAGAGGAAGATAGTATTTTCAGCTCTAGAGATTGAGAAACAAATTAATGAAATAGCTAAAGAAGTTCGATATTTAAGGTGTCGGCAATTTAATGCTCGTACGCCAGACATAATTAAAGGTATAGGGGAACGTTCCGCCGCTTTTGCGCGTCATAAGGCCCAGATGGCTAGCCAGATGACTGATCCTGGAAGCAAGGAGGCCCAAGAAAAATTAAAAACTGCAGACCGGAAGTGGATCCACGGGGATGCATGCAATACTGAGGATGCTAATTTACTTTGTATAGCAGAAACTGAAGATGGTAGTACGGAGGCTCGGAGGCAACGTCAAGACGAAATTGCTGGTTTAGGAGCATGGAATGTTATAGCAAAGTATCCAGAAGTTTTTCATGAGTTTTGGGGCGTCCCGATGTCAGAAGCTTTCTTTGAAGTAGGAAAATTTTTATATAAACACTCATTAGGATATTTTGTGCCTGAGGAAGTTGAGATAGATGATGAAACACGAACTGCTTGGCGATCTTTGGCTACAGCAGATATGTTGCATCGAAGATCGGTGGCAGGAAAAAAACTACGAGACCAACTAAGACTTTATTTGGGAGAGGGCCCTGTCCCAAAAGACCGGATGTTTGGGGGGCCTAAGGTCGGTGCAAGATATGGTGTGCACTATGCCATGCGAAAAGTGATAAAAGGAGCTGTCAAAGACCATGAGAAGTTCTCTCGCGCTTGGCCTGGGACGGAAGAAGCAAAAAGATTAGAAGGAAACCGAATTAAAATTTTAGATGCAAGAGAGGTTGAATTCTTATCAAGAAAACCACCATATAACGTTACAAGAGGCCGAGTAGTTATTGTAAGAATTCCAGGCATGCGAAACATAGCCTTCATGCAATTGGGGGCAGGTGCCTGGTTTCCAGTAGGCGGACAGGCTTTTGCAGGTATGGAAGTTATAACAGTACGCGTGGCTGGGCAAACTACATCTCGTGTGGTTTCTAATGCTGTGACTGTTGGATATCCCCAAATGGGTGGTTCCAAGGGACATCCATTTGGAAGTATATCAGAGTGGCTAAATGCAGAGGCCTCTCTCATCGATGAGGAACTCAGACTGGCACGGGCAAGAGGAATAGATATTATTCATTTACATGCTCCTGCAGAATCTGCTGTTTTTAATGAATTTTTAAGCAAGAATAGCGCATTAAAAGAAAGATGGTTGTCTTGGTGGAATGATGTTTATCGTACGCTTACTGAGCCAGCCAATAATGTGTGGTATAAAAAATATCAAAAATATCTTGATGATGTAATGAGCCGAATGCCGGCGAGTGCACGAGCGACCGAGCAGGGCTTTATCCATTGGTGGAACACGGTCGTCCTCGGACAAGGGGCCCCGGCTGGATTAGCTAGAGAAGTGAATCCTTATATACTTCATGCGCAGTTACCCGATTTAGAGTTTTATGATGCTAGCAAGCATACAATTACTGCGGAGAATCCGAAGCCAAAAGGCGCGTGGAAAGCACCAGGATCAAGTCCTGCAGATGTTGACAGGTTGACTGGCAGGATCATCGACGGTCAGCACGTGCACGGCGAGTTTGGCGCGCCGACGGCCGGCGAGGAATTGCCGGGGAGAGCTGCGAGAGAAGTATGGGATGAGATACCAGAAGCTCAAGATGTAAGAAATTCTCAGCTATCTCAAAGACCGGAGGGAATGACAGAACATAATTGGCGGATTCAGCGCCGAGCGAGATTAAAACAATTAGAAAAACAATGGGTAGAAACGACTAAGGGGAAAAGGAGCCCATTGTGGTTGTGGTTGCGGCGGAAAGGTCGTGATCCGAAGACCACTCAAGCGTCAATAGATAATTTGTGGAGAGAGCTAGCGGAGCTAAGACAAGAATTCCATAATCCTCCTCCAGGGTTTGAGCCGCCTTCTGGACGAGCGTACAGATGGGCCAAACAATCTATGGCAATGTTCGGGATCGCTCCCGGGCAGCCGATGGACATGCGAAAAGGAGTGTTAAGATTAGCGATGGTGGGTCTGATCCCCTTTACTATGTTTCTGGATTTTGTACAATTGCAAAATGAAATTGATCCGGCAACTGGTAAAAAATATCCAGAAGGGTCACTTTGGCCCTGGATTGGAATGTTTGTGTGCGCACTGCCATGGGCTGACTGGACAATCGTAACTACTACACTTGTATTGCCAATTCGAGGCTTTTGGTTTGCAAGTGCTAGGAATCCGAGAACTTTTTTGGGTGCTCGTTTCTGCTCTACGTGGGGGGAAGATTTAAGAGAAGATGGCCATTTAAAATATCCACAATGTGCGATAACGGCTGAGGCGAGGGCGAAGGCGCCCGAGTCTGAGGAGCCTGGTACCCCTTACCGGCCGACAGTTGCGGCGACGAGGGCTGGAGAAATAGAGGGAGAAGGCGTACATGTACTATTCCCATATCCAGTTTTTGATTCCGAAAGAAAGGTCTCATCGACTGTAGTAGATACATTCTTTCCACACAAAACTTTCGAAAAATATAAAAGTATGACTGAACTTTCTTCATGGATCACGATGGACCGTGCAATATCAAAAGCGAAAGAAATAGGTTTTGATGGGTGGAAACGAAGGTGCCTATACCCCGCCGGGGATGGCGGGGATCTTTGTAAACCTTATTCTGCTGTTATTAGTCTCTGCAGAAAACAGTCAGGAGAAACTATACCCGAGGCGCCAGGGATGGAGTGGGCCGGCACCAGTAACGAGGAGAAAAAACGTAATCGAGAAGCGTGGGATGAAACGAATGCCACGTGTCATGATTGGGTTCGGAATAAGACACGTGTAATGGGATTTGCAATTGGTGCCGATACAGGAATAGCCATAACTGATAAACAACTTAATGATGAAAAGAAAAGAAGACATAAATCAGTATATAATCATTACTTTTCCATGCTAGAAGAATATACTGGAAAACGTCAAATACCAAAATTTTTAGATACAGGAGAACTCAAAGACGCTTTAGTTGAAGTTAGAGATGTTGTATATTATTTTGAACTTGGACAAGATTTGACTTTAACTAAAGCTGAGCGCGCGCAGGCTAAAGAACTACTGTATCGTATGGCCACAGGGGATGCCCGGGCCGGTGCAGATTCATCTACTTTTGTTTCCCGCAAAAAAGCGAGGAAAAGTATATTAAAAGATATTGAACAAAAAAGCCAAAGGATAAAGGAATTTTGGCGACAGCATGCTAAACTTAAAAGTGAAAATAAAAATACACATAGTTTAGATATGGAAAGAAGAAAAGTAGAAGTAGAAATGAAAAAACTTCAAGATATATTCAATTCTTCTGAAGCTAGAGAGCATATATATATAATAAAATCAATTTCCGCTCATAAATTCTGGCAAATTTTAGATAAATATTGGGTGGAAAATATTAGCCACGTAGAGAAGCCGGTTAAAACAAAACCAGTAACATCTAAGACGAAGCTTGAGCCGGCCGAGCAGCCAGTGCGAAAAAAGAGAAAGAAAAAGTCCAGAAGTAAAGATTTCTTTAACTAGATTTATTTATGTACTTTCGCGATGAGTTCTTCAGCTCTTCCGTCCTTTATAGACATAGAAAACTCAACTCCACTTTTATTATATTTTAATTTTAAGATACCTTTTGGGCAGCGCTTGATCATCCTTGCAATGGGCGCATGGGTTGAATAAAAGCTCCAATATCCTAATTTCATTTCTTGTTTTGTATAATTGATAATTGTTTCCGCTTCTGAATCGCCACCGTTGTGATGATAGTGGTTTTTCAAATATTCTAAGACCTGTAAGAAATCTTCGTCGTCGCGACTGACCTCAACCCAACCATTCTCAAATTTTCTATTAAATGTCCTAAACTTTGACATCTTAGCTCCTTAACAAAAATAAAATTTTATTGTACCTTTATTATAGACACTAGTTATTAGTATGGAAACAGTTTTATTAGTGTCAGCCATGTTTGCAGTTTTTTTCATGGGAATTATAATCGGGATAATTGTAGGAGCAGCAATCTATAAATGAAAATAGGTTTTAAAAAATATGATGATGGCTTAAAAAATGAAGTTTATGTTAATAATAAGCTTATCGGCCATGTTGAAATTGACATATGGAATCAAAAATGGAAGATGCATCCATATTTTAGTTTTAATTCTAATCAACAATCAATATTATATGTCGAATATGAATCCTTTTACAAAGCCGGTAAAGCAATGGTAAAAATATATAATGGAACGTTAGAATCTTTTGAAGATATTGATGAGAACGACACAGATGAATTTGATATGAGAGGTTTTATAAATTTGCAAAAATTAAAACCATGAGGATATTCTAAATGAAAAAAATAGCGTTAGCTTTTATAGTATTTACTTTTTTGCAAATCGGTTGCAGCAATGTAGAACAAAGCTTTGGCGCTAGCGATTTAGATGTTATAGAAAATATTTCTGAAGATGTAGAAGAAGAAGAAATAGTTGTTATGCCATGGGAAGAAGAAGAACCCGAACCAGAACCAGAATGTATTGAGTGTGCAATGTATTTTTGTCCTCCATTGAATGCAATTTGGAGAAAAGAAATATGCATGAATATCTGTGACGACCCGCCGACACTTTATTCTGAATCTGAATGTATACAATATATGGAATGCGATCCAACACAATATCTTATTGATGAAGTTGAATGTGTTACTGAAGATGGATATCCTGGTACCCAAGAGAAGGTATGCAACAAAGGATTAATACAATATACAGATTGTTCTACAGTTTGTGAAGAAGAACTATGTAATTACGAAGATGATGATTGCGACGGTGAAGTTGATGAAGGACAATTAAATGATTGTGATGAGTGTGGTATTGTTCCTACAGAAGAGTGCAACGGCTTTGATGATGATTGCAATGGCGATACTGATGAAGATTTAATACAAGCTTGTGCCACGGCCTGTGGAGCAGGATACGAAATGTGCTATGAAGGCAATTGGGTATCTTGTACGGCGCCGCCTGAATTAGATGAAATATGTGATGG
>VMHT01050224.1_pt1 | contig 14098 bp, 15 predicted proteins | sample 4693611 | NCBI WGS metagenome assembly VMHT01 (sample SAMN12280063, study PRJNA550983) | marine metagenome | isolation source: seawater sampled from same location over 5 years 0.02-0.2 micron viral filtrate | place: USA: collected off the coast of southern California halfway between the port... ... | reverse complement strand
CAATTCTCGGGGAACTGTAACACCTTTTTCATGATAGGCTAAAGCAGTAATTTCGATTGCTGATTTTGCTAATTGATGTAATTCTTCATCTGATAGTGAACCGGTTTTACGATAAGGACTGATGCCCGCAGCAAACAAAATCTCACTTCGTAAATAATTGCCAACACCTGCCAGAAAACCTTGGTCAAGCAATAAACCACTCAGTTGTCTTCTGGCGAATTTAGGATTTGACACTTGAGCCAGTACATCGTCGTACCTTACTTCCAAATCCGCTACATCTGGGCCTAATTTTGCTAGATATGGATGGCCGGGTAATTCCCAAGGCTCTAGTATTTCGATATCAGTCGCTGACCACAGCCTTGCAGTGCTTTTGTCATTGCTAAACAGCACTCTTAGAGATCTATTGGTTTGACGGGGTTTTGTAGTCGCTCGATTTACAGTCCACCGGCCATAGAGTTGATTATGACTATACATGACATAATCACCAACTGAAATAAGCAGGCCTTTGGAGCGCGCCTTGACATATTCTACTTCCTTGCCGATGAAATAATGCTCTAGTCCTTCGACAGTCTTGTAATGAAATTCTACCTTGTCAAGTGTCTTACCGACCAATGCCTTAGCAATCCTGTTAGCCGCCCGATGAATTTCTGGACCCTCGGGCATAATGTGAATTAATCCGCCTTGGGTTTAAACAGATGTTTGGTGACAATACACTATGCGCCGACGATGGAGTGAGGAACGGCGTAATAATCAACAACAAGCAGAATGGATTGTTACCTGGTTACGGAATAATGGTCCCGCAACTATCCGCCAGATTGTTGGCGCTCTGAATGATGCTGGGCGTGAGGTCAAAGCCCATATCATTCAGCGTGCGCTCATCAAATCTCCATTCGTAGCCAAAGCTGGCGAGACCAGCGTTGACGGGGAAATTCATTCCCTCTGGGTATTCTCTACCGACTAAGTTCACAGAACCTTGTCGAAGATCCAACCGAAGGTCGACATATCTCCTGGACCAAGGTAGAACATGGTCATGAAGATAGCAATACCATACATGATTGGTCCTGGCTCATCGAACTTGCCCATACCCATCTTGATTAGTACGTAGGAGATTACACCCCAAGCGATACCATCAGCGATAGAGTAAGTAAATGGCATAAGTACCATAGTCAAGAATGCTGGTAGAACTATCTCTTTGTCATCCCAGTTGATTTCGGTTGCTTGCTTCATCATCATAGCACCAATGATTACTAGAGCACAGGCAGCAGCGAAGGTTGGAATTGCCATGAATATTGGACCAAACAGTATGCCTAATAGCATCAATACGCCAACAACGATAGCGGTCAATCCTGTTCTGCCACCCTCTTCGACACCTGCTGCAGACTCGATGTAAGTTGTTGTTGTGCTGGTTCCGACTGCTGCACCAACTATTGTTGCTGCTGCGTCAGACATGAATGCCTCTTCAGAGTCTACTAGGTTGCCTTCTTCATCAAGGTCTCCAGCTTGACGGCCTACAGAGTAAAGCGTTCCTGCAGTATCAAAGATATCGACGAACAGGAAGGCAATCATGACTAGCATGAATCCTGCTAGGTCGTCACCAATGTCGCCAAATGCGCCGAAGGCTGCACCCAAACTCTCCTCTGGAAGACCATTCCATTCGAAAACCTTTGATGGCCAATCTGCTTCTGCGGCAGCCCAGCCGGCTCCACCTGCCAAGAAATCGTTGTATGGGTCGTAAGCGCCTACTAACCAGCCGTAAACCGATGCTGCAAGAATACCATAAATGATGGCACCTTTGATGCCTCTTGCCATCATTACTGTAATGGCGATTAGAGCGACCATTGAAATGATTGCCCCGTGTTGGTAGATGGCATACTCGCCTGAACCCCAAGCCTCGGTTGTTGCAAGGTTAACTAGTGTTGCACCGTCATCCTGAATCCAGCCCATTTCTCTTAGACCAATAATGGCTAAGAACATACCAATACCAGACCCGGTTGCAATCTTTAGATCTCTTGGAATGGCGTTAATCATCTTAGTTCTCCAACCGATTTGTGGCAGAGAAATAATTAGGAAGATAATACCTTCAATGAATACTGCTGCTAGAGCGACTTCCCAAGGAATGCCCATAGCCAGTACCACTGAGAATACGAAATACGCATTCAAACCCATACCGGGCGCCAATGCATATGGTTTGTTAGCCCATAATCCCATAACTACACAACCAACAAAGGCTGCGATAGCAGTTGCAAATAATGCGTCATCAAACGGTATTCCTGCCACGGCCAGCATTGATGGGTTTACCACCAATATGTAAGCCATAGTCAGAAATGTCGTCAGACCTGCTCTTAATTCTCCATTCAGCGTTGCTCCTTTTTCTTCGAACTTGAAATAGTTCGCTATATTCTTTTCAAAACTCATGTTTTAACCCCCCCCATTATAAACGGTTAACTGTTTTATAAATCGGCGACCTTATATATGTTTAGAGCCAAAAATGGTATTTTGAACAAATTTAGAGGGTTGTACCAATTTACCAACTCAATAGTGGACTAAGGATTTGCAAGGCGCTGATAGATTGTTTCTACCATACAAGAAATCCAGTTCAATAACGACGCCGCAGCCGACAACTTCGCCGCCGACTTTTTGGCAGAGTTTGATAGAGGCTTCTAAGGTTCCTCCAGTAGCGAGTAAGTCGTCAATAATCACTACTTTTTGTCCAGCTTCTATTGCATCGGACTGAATTTGAATTGCATCAGTGCCGTATTCAAGATCGTATTCGTAAGTAACGACTTCGCCTGGAAGTTTGCCAGCCTTTCTTATCATCATCATTGGAAGACCCATTTTCAATGCCAGGGGAGTGGCAAAAAGGAAACCCCGGCTCTCAATTCCGGCTATAATATCGGGTTGCCAATCCCTGATTTGGTTGTGCAATAAATCAATTACGTATTCCATCGCGTCATTACTTCGCATGATGGTTGAAATATCATAGAATAATATACCTGGGATTGGGAAATCCGGAATCCCGCGAATGTGCTCCTTTAGGTTCATCAAGCAACTGTTTGAATGCCGGTTGATGAATTTGTCTCTTGTTCTTACTCTGAGACTGTTGCACTAGTAATTATGATTGGAATTACTGGGCGGTCATAAGCTCCGGTTTCAACCTCTGATAGTGTAGTAACATACTCACAGCCTGAGATTACCTTACCAAATACGGTGTGTACACCATTCAACCAATCATGTTCTGTAATGTCATCTGGCATTACGAAAAATTGTGAGCCCCCAGTATTAGGTGCTGAGGTTTTGGCCATTGATAACATACAAGGAACGTGTGTGAAGTTGTTATCTGCTTCATCAGGCAATGTGTAAAGCGTCTCACTACTACAATCGGATGATTGTTCCATAGCTTCCCCGTTACAATAACCATACCACTGAACAGCGTAGCCTCCAGTGCCGTCGTGCCTTTCAAAATCGCCTCCTTGTATCATAAAGTCATCAATAATTCGGTGAAAGGTAACGTTATCGTAATTGCCTTGTTGAGCATGCTTTCGGAAATTATCTGTATGATTTGGTGCAGCGTCGTGGTATAATTCGATTTCAATAGTGTAAGTCGCTGTTGCATTAGCAACCGATTCGCCGTGAATTATTTCCATAGTAACTGTACTAGTCTCTCCTTGATACAGTTCTATTTCCTCCACCAAGTCTTCTAAACAACCAGGTGTGCTGAAGGTGAATAATAACAATACAAAAAATACTACTGCTCTATTAATTGCGCTCATAGATATCCTACACGGACGGTGTATAAAATCTGCAGGGCAGGCAATCACAACAATTCAAGCAGATTTTGTGGTTGAGATAATTACTGCACCAATCTTGTATGGGTCACCATTTGAGGCTGGTCGGCGATCTTCCAATCTACCTACCCAGCCGTCAGTTGGTACTGATGCAGGAACTCTAATCGATGCCCCGCGATCAGAAACTCCGTAAGAAAATTGATCGATTGATTGGGTTTCGTGAAGTCCGGTTAGTCTCTCCTCATTATGTGCACCATATACTGCCATGTGCTTGTCGATGTTTCTACCAAATGCTTCACAGATTTTGTCAAACAACTCTTTGCCGCCGACATCTCTCATCTCGCCATTAGAGAAATTTGCATGCATTCCAGAACCATTCCAGTCGCCCTTGATTGGTTTTGGATGGTACTCGATGTAATATCCATAGCTTTCAGTTAGCCTGTCTAGCAGGTATCTGGCTACCCATAATTCATCGCCAGCACGCTTAGCACCCTTAGCAAAGATTTGGAATTCCCACTGCCCACATGCAACTTCTTGGTTGATTCCCTCGAAGTTGATTCCTGCCTCAAGACACAAATCTGCATGTTCTTCAACCAATGCCCTTCCATGAGTGTTCTTTCCACCAACGGAACAATAGTACAAACCTTGAGGCCCTGGATATCCGCCAACTGGGAATCCTAATGGCAATTGGGTTTCAACATCCATGATGAAATACTCTTGCTCATAGCCAAACCAAAAATCATTGTCATCATCGTCAATAGTTGCTCGACCATTTGAGGGGTGAGGAGTCCCATCTGGATTCATTACTTCACACATTACTAGGTATCCATTCACTCTTTGTGGGTCAGGGAAGATTGCCACTGGTTTCAATAAACAATCTGAAGCGCCGCCTTCTGCTTGACGTGTTGAGGAACCATCAAACATCCACATTGGGCATTCTTCTAATGTTCCAGTGAAATTTGAACGAACCATTGTCTTGGATCGCATGTTCTGTGTTGGTTCATATCCATCTAGCCAAATATACTCTAACTTTGCTTTGTCAATCATAGTTATCATTCGCCTCGAAATGTGGACGGTATATTAACCATACGCTCAGTTTTTTAGGTTATTTTTGTGCTTTTGTAAGACTTTTGTGTAAAAAAATTATTCATAAGAATATTTTGTTGGGAGTTTTTCTGTATATTTTAATCATTTGCGCGAGATTTAATCAAGATTTGAACAATTGAATAAAACATAGTTTTAGCATCGATTTGTGTAAATTTAACCGGCGGGGCAACATCTATGATGCGTCTGAATTTGGTAAGGGTATGGATGATAGTGTAATGAGTATTGAGAACAACCCGCAGATGAGGCAGTTTATCCAACTGTGGATGATGAGTGGTGGTATGGTCTTGTCCACTGTTAAAGAAATCCTTGATGATGGGCGGCAAATTGAGATGCCTGAAATGATGGGGCGGGATTTCAAGGCTGAGATTAAGGAATTGAGTGAATCGTTTAGTGAAATAGTTTCGAGGTTTAAGTGATGGAAGTACCAACAGGAAGTCATGTTAGAAGATGGCGAAAAAGCCTCGGTATAACCCAAAGTAAACTTTCTGAAATGTGTGGTGTTGCTCAATCAGTTATTGCAAAAATAGAGAATGAAGCTGTTGATCCAAGAGTATCTACTCTACGTAAGTTAGTCGAAGCTCTTTCTAGATTTGAAAATCCGGATTTATTACATACTGTTCAAGACATAATGACTACTGATGTTGCGGCCTTGAAATTCGAAGACACTATCCAAGTAGCTATTGATAGGATGGTTAAGGATGGCATAAGCCAATTACCCGTACTATCTAACGAAGGGAATATTTTGGGTATCGTTTCTGAAGACAGTATTTTGCAAAAAGGAGCCCAAAGAAATGGGGTAGTTGGCCAAGTCATGCATACAAGTCCTGCGATTGTAGATATTGGACTCTCTGTTTCAGAAGCAAGAAGAAGGTTGACTGAGGTCGAAGCCCTGCTTGTAGTCGAAGGAGACTTGCTGGTTGGCTTGGTAAGTAGAATGGATTTGGTAAGAGCACTTAGGTTGAATAGTATCGCTTGATTACTGATTGTTTGCGGCGTCTTCGCCTTGAGGAGTAATTAGTACATTGCTTCCGTCGCGGTAAATCACTGGTATTTCTACTGTTGATACGCTTGGAATTATGTGCATTGAACAAGAAGGAGTGCAGGCAGGAGGGAGATAGTCCTCGCCGGACTCTGATAGAACAAAGGTTATTCCATGTCCTGCTGGAAGTATTGCATCAATCCCTTGAAATTCCATTAGCATGGTTATGGTTTGTCCTGGAATCACTGTTTGTGCATCGTATCCACCTGCATGGTAACGTACATCCATAGTGGCATGCCCTAACCGAATGCCTGTTTCTGAATCTTGCATTTCAATGAATACTTGCCCACCATCAAAAGAAGGCACTACGGTTAGATGGAAAGTGGCTAATCCAGATATGTGTGTAGCATTATCCTCAGCCATGGCCGGGCAGGTTGTGGTAACTGTAGCATCGCCACCAAGAACTAATCCACCTGAACCAAGAAATGCGCCTGATGATTGGCACTGTGACATATCAAGTTGAATGCGTTCTACATCTTTTGGAGGCCATGTTTCTTCAATCCTCCATTCACCATCATTGCGTTGAATTTGAGCGTGCAGAGATGGTTTTGGCCCTACGCCCTTTAGGTAATATTCCATCCATTCGAAAAGGTCTTGCCCCCAATCCCAACGAGTCATATTGTGAATTGCTTCTCCGCCGTAACCCGAATCCTGTGCATTATGTTTAGACCATTGGTCTGGATAATTGTGCTCCCATTGACCTAGCATTCCGGCTACCTCATAGCCAGCATCAATGTACGCTTGATACCAATTTGTGCCGGGTGGACCACCAAATACTTGATGCGGATCTACATTCCAATCTTGCATTCCTTGAACCCAGTATATACTTCCGTTGTAAGTGCCTAGAGCTTTGTCTATGTGGCTTCTTTCATCATAGTAATTTGCCATATACGGGTCTAATTCACCAAGACCATATCTTGTTGGCCCAGCTAGAAAACCTTCCACTACATCAGAACACAAGTTATCTAAATCGTCATCATCATAATCTAAGATGCTACTGCCATAGTTAGAATGCATTATCTGTGACCTCGCTTCAGCACTGCCATTTTTGTAGAGTAGTGGCGCTAATGCGGTAGTACCTGAAATTGGTACAATTGTCTTCAAATGCTCACTTCCTTGAGCGGCCGCTTCCCATGCAGTGGCGCCTTCATACGATTTACCATAAATTGCGACATTACCGTTGCTCCATTCTTGGTCGCCAAGCCATTCAACCGCTGAATGAATTCCAAGGCCTTCTCCGTCGCCGCGGTAATCGAAGCAGCCCGTACTTTCCTCTGTAGCAAACACGGCAACTTGGGCCAGTGCGTATCCGTGTGGAATAAAATTGTCATAGATGAATTCGCCACGACCAGCGGCAACGACATTGGTAGGATTTGATTCGTCGCCAGGTTGGCCATAGGAAAAATATGGGCTTACTACCGCAATAACTGGGACTTGTTCGCCTGCTTCAGTATTCGAAGGTAACCAATACGATAGATGGACGTCCGCGCTGTTGGGCCCACCCCCCATACGCCTGTTGTATCAACGGTTATTGTCGCCTCTTGAACATCTAGTGCTTCATATGGACCATTTTCAATAACCATGGCGTAGGAACCGTCCCAATTCCATTCCATTTCATGTCTATCGTATATGTTTGGATAGATTGAATTATCAATGTTTGATTCACTTGATTCAGCCGGTGAAAAACAGCCAGAAAGGGGTAACGTCATGCACATCACTGCTAAGAGTATTGCCTGACGCATGATTGAGGGGGGTATGTTCTCTTTCAATAAACTGATGTCTTACTGAATTAATCCGTAAGTTATGTGTTATAGCAGCGTTTGGACCTAATCATGCAGGCGGCTGAGGCATGGGGTAATCGGTGGAAAAATGCTGTACTTCCCATGGCTCGCCGATATATGGAAGTGGCTACTGAGAAGCAAAGTCTTGTTTGTTTAGCTGCTGATAAAAATACCATGTCGGAGCTTTTCCAGTTAGTAGCGGAAGTTGGGCCATACATTGCCGCACTGAAGACTCATGTTGACCTTATTGATGACTGGACTCGCGAAGAGTGGGGAAAATTTTGTCAGGTCGCCAAACAGCACAACCTGTTGATTTTTGAGGACCGCAAGTTCGCTGATATAGGAAAAATTAGCCAATCTCAAATGGGTGGAATTTATGACATTCGCTCTTGGTCTGACATAGTAACGGCTCACTTGATTTCCGGGCCAGACATTGTCGAAGGATTACAATCCGCTTGGAAGGGGGTTGGCCGAGAGGGCGGGGTTTTGCTTCTAGCACAGATGTCAAGTCGTGGAAATTTGCTAACTGAAGATTATTCGCAGAATGTTGTCGATAATGGAATACAAAGCGATGGTGTGTTGGGATTCATTGGGAACGGATCTCGTCCTAATGAATTGAAAGATTTGCGCAGACGTGTTGGTGAACAAAAAATGATTTGGACTCCCGGGGTAAATATTGCTGTGGGAGATGGTGAAATGGGACAGAGATACGGCGATCCATATGAAGCAATTACTGCTGGTTCTGATTGCATAATCGTAGGCTCTGGTATTCATCGGGCAGATAATCCCGCTGAAGTTGCAGAGCAATATGCTAAACTTTCTTGGCAAGGATTGCTTGACAGGTGATGAAATGATTGAATTATTTCTTTGGTTTATTGCCATTATATGTCTTGGAGTACCAACATGGCTAATATACAACTCGTGGAATAAAAGCCGATTACTCAATGAAAGATTGGCCCATTGCGACAACACTCTATTAACGGACTCTTCAGTAAAAGTGACTCGTATCGTATCGGCTCCAATGGGAACAATAGTGACTGAAAATGCCACCTTGGTAGTCGCTCCAACGAATTCAAATCAGATTCGATGAGTATATCGCATAACCTGTTCCAAAGGCAATAAAGAGTATTATTGAAAATAATAACTTTCGAGATTTTTTTGGTTTATCTGCTGGCTGGGCTATCGGTAAAGGCGCGCTTACTTCCAAAGGCGGCAATCCTCCAGCCACTGGAGTTGCTGGGTTTCCAAGCGCTGGTAGTTCTGGGAGTGGCATTCCTGGTAAGGCAGGTAATGGTATTGGGCCATCATCTTCTTCTGGCTTTATTCTATCAACCGGATATAATTCATCCAAGTCTTCAAGACCTGGTGCTTCAGGAATGGGCCCGAGTATTGTCTCCCATTTTTCATCCAATACTGCAGCAGTAACGGGTTTTTGCAGCCATGCGACTGCTCCTGCGGAAAATTTTGCGTCTGCAGCGACATTCGCCAACCTTCTTGGTGCAACGAATACAATTCTCGCATCGCCGCCGTGTTCACGCATCTCAAGAGCGGTTAAATGGCCGTCTAATGAAGGAATATCTAGGGAAATTACCACTAGCTCTGGGTCTAATGTTATGTACTCGTCAACCGCTTTATCACCATCTTGACAAATCTCGATATTGAAATCCTTGATCTTAAATATCGAAGTAAGCCTCTGAATTGACATAGCATTTGATTCAACAATGAGAACTGTAGGGGACTCTTCGTCAGAATTATTCGAGACGTAAGCCATGTCAATCACCCTATCCGAAAAAGAACTAACAAATCAATCAACCGGATAATTCTCCTTATTCTTCTTCGTTATTACTAGAAATATCCTCTATCGGGCCTTCTCTAGGGTTGGCAAAGGTTTCACGAATGGTTTCTGATTGGGCCGCTTCGTCGTCTGATTGTCTTTTTACGGCAGGGGCACGAGTAAATTGTAACTGTAACTCGCTAATCACGCTACGGAAAAGTTGGGTTTCTTTGTCTGACAGGTTGCCTCTAGTTTTATTTTGTAGCATAGTGAGTAGGTCTATCGCTTCCTTGGCTTCTGCTAAATCAAAATATTTGTTGCCGTTTTGGTCAGGGATATATCCCATATGAAGTAACGCACTACGTTGAAACATGTGGACTAATTGGAATAATCTTGTAGTATCCTCGTCAGAAAAAATATCTGTCATCAGTTGGCCTAGTAGAAGTCCCCAAATTAATTAATTGATTATTCAAATAATTGATCGAGTAGCCAGTCTGGGTCGAATTGTTTCAAATCATCATAACCTTGGCCAATTCCAGCAAAGACGATCGGTCGGCCGGTAGCAAAGGCAATTGAAAGCCCTGCTCCGCCCTTAGCATCCGTATCCAGTTTTGTCAAAACTGCCCCATCAAACCTCATTATTTCTTGAAACATTCTTGCTTGGTCTACAGCGTCATTACCAGCCAAGGAATCTCCCACGAACAATGTTAGGTGGGGGTTTGCAACTCTTCTTACTTTGTTTAGTTCATTCATGAGGTTAGATTTGTTTTGCATTCTTCCAGCCGTATCAACCAGCACTACGTCAATTCCTTTTGCTTGAGCTGATTCTATTGCATCCCGAGCGATTGCTGCAGTATCGCCGCCTCTTTGGCTGGAGATACACCTGATTCCAAGATTTTCACAGTGTGCTTCTAATTGCTGAATTGCCCCCGCCCTAAATGTATCACCGGCTGCCGCGATTACAGAAAGTCCGTTATTCAATAGACGTTTAGCGATTTTCGCAGCAGTAGTTGTCTTCCCTGTGCCGTTGACCCCGACTAGCATGACAACAACCGGCGTATCCTCGGCATCGATAAATGACTTGATAGAAGCATCGAAATCCCAGTACCCGGCTTTCAAAATATTTCGTAAGGCCCTCTTTAACGCAGCTTCTACAACTTTTGACAAATCTGCACCCTTGCGTAACCTAGAACCGATTAAATTATTTCTCAATGCATCAATAACTGCCGTAACAGCATCACTTGAAATATCAGATTCTAACAGTACCCATTCTAATTCTTCTAGTAAGTTATCAAGAGCAGTACTTGATTTAATCAGCTTCCCACCAGTTTCAACGACTCCACCGCCGAGTTCCACTTCTATGGTCGAGCCTGTTTCTGTTTCGATACTCGCTGACTTAACTGAGCCTTTTGGTGCTTGAGCGACCTCGACTAGTTTTCTCCCGGTTGTTGTTCGCATCATAGATAGATCGACTTTTGACCCTGCTGGCCTGGCAACCTCCATTGCGCCACGCTTTTTCATAGACTTCTCATAGGCTTTTTTTGCCTTTTCCAATTGTTTTTGTTCTTTCTGTAAACGCTTTTTTTCTTTACGAGTAAGTTGTTGTGGAAGGTATTCATCCTCTTCGTCAAATTCTTCCCAGTCATCATCTGGGTCTTGTATCTGAGGTGTTTCGGCCTTTTCGTCATCATCAAAAACTTCCCAATCATCATCATCGGTTTGAATACCATTATTGTGAGAATCAAATTGTATCTCGGTGGGACTTTCCAGTGTTTCTTCTTCGGTTTGAATTTTTGTAGATGCCAGTTGTTGTCCCTCAACCGAGTCCGCTTCTACGGTTAGTTCGTCTGTATCAAATTCATCTGATACCTCTTTAACGCGACGTTTGAATCTGTCGAACAATCCCATATTATTCACTCAGTCATCTAGTGTAAGTTCATTCCCAAACATTCCACCACGTCGGCGAGATTTTGGTTTTGCTTCGCTTTCAGTTGTTTGATTTGACGGTGGTGTTAATTCTTGTTGGGGTTGTGGATTTGTCTCAGATTGTAGTTTTTCTGCAGCTTCGTTGAATTCTTGCGCGAGTACACCCAGTTTTGCTTCTATTGCGCCTGCCTGCTTAAGTAGGGTCTCGTGTAAATCATTGAATTCCTCTCTTCTAGCGGTTAATAACTCAGCGATGTCGCTCCACTTACGCTCGCCAAAAATTCCCGCACCAAGGTCAACTATTGCAGTACCTTCTTCTGAATCATGGTGTTGGAAATTAAGTGTGACTCCTGCACCGATTGAGATATGTGCCTTAGCATCGCCCGATTTTGACATAGTTGTTAGACGTGACAAAATTTCTTCGGTTATCTGATGCTCATTGATTACGCTGATAATTTGATCCATGCGGCGTTGTAACTCTTCCAAATGTTGCCGGTGGCTCTCGACGAGTCTAGCCTTGTTTTGTAATTCACTGCGGTCAACCATGTCTTTCAACCCGTGAGCGGAAGTGGATTAGAAAAAGGCGTCGGCTACTCTTCTTCTTTAGTTGGAGCAATAGTTCCGCCAGCCAGTTCTATTTCTTCTCTAAAAGCGTGTAGAATTCTTGGCTCGGTCGATGTTCTTGGATCTATTTCTTTTACTGAATCTATCTTTATTGCGCGACGCTTTGCTTTATGTCTTGAACCCAATATGGAGTAGGCCATGTGCTCGGCGGCATCTTTTGATTCTGCTGGAAAGTCAAGTGTGAACTCGTTCCTTACGCTACCGAATGGTGCAATTCCGGTTACTCGATATGCCTTCATCGAGTCGCCGACTTCCATGATTGGTTTAAACTTCCCGTCGCGTCAAAATATGAGATTTCATGCGAGAGATTGACTAATATTGATGGTTTGAGGGTGTTCATGCGGGGCGTAATTCTGTGCGTTATGATGGCTCTAGTCCCGTTTGCAAGCGCTTTTTCATCGCCTACAATATTTGATGAAAATTATCGGCTTGAAACTTGGTATGAATCTGTTGTTTATTCCGAAGACGAAATGTGGGGCTCAGTTGGGTGGCAAGAGGTTATTGATGCTGGTGCATATCCACTTCGAACAATAGATAGAAACCGATTGCTAATTTGGCAGAATGATGATTTTGATTCAAATCATAAATGGTCTATTATAACCCCAGATTTAGGTACATGGAAATCAGATTTATCAATTGATAATAGTAATTTTGATATGATAAAAATTCTGTTTGAACCTCGTTTACCAGATAGTGCATATTCTCAAATTGCGTATGATTTACGTCAAGTTGGCGTTTTTATTTCGGGTATGGAGTCTTGGACATATAGCCCTATGGCGCACAAAGTCATTGTCGAGAAACCTCCCTCGTTGGATTTGCTGCTCAAAGTGCCGGGGATTTTGTGGATTGAACCGGTGCTGCCAACCTATGCGCGTAACCTAGCCGCTTCTGCTTACATGAGTGATGGGGACATTGCAACACAGAATCACTGGGAATTTGGCTTAAATGGTGATGGAGTGGTGTTAGGTGTTGCCGATAGTGGTTTGGATATCGATCATTCTTGTTTCCGAAATGGTAGTGAATCCATTGGAGATGTTGGGGTAAATCACCGTAAGGTGTTGGTGAACAATGTGAGTCTGGATGCTGGTGACAACCCCGGAGAAATGGATTATCGTCACGGAACCCATGTCGCAGGCTCACTTGTCTGCCATGATGTGTATAATTATCTAAACGATGAAAAGCCACAAAATGGCACTACGATGGCTTATGGTGCTAATCTAGTATTCCAAGACATAGTCTCAGCAGATGGTTGGATTCCTCCAGAAAATGTTACTGATTTACTGATTGAACATTCACTTTCAAGAGGGGTAATACATTCAAATTCTTGGGGCGATGATACTACTGCTTACACCGATAGAACGGCAGATTTTGATATGTGGGCATTAGAATATCCTTGGTCTCTCTCGTTTATTGCGCCTGGCAATACGGGCGGACAATTGTTAGAGCCCTCGAATGGTCGAAATGTTGTCGCTATTGGAGCTTCGACAAAGGCGACTAATCCGGAACTTTGGCAATCTTCATCGGTTGGGCCAACCGAGTTAGGGACTCATGGAATCTTTGCTCTAGCTCCGGGTGTATCGATTAGTTCTGCCAAGGCAGATGGTATAGATGACTCGATGAATAATGCACTAAGAGCATCTAGCGGCACGAGTATGGCTACACCGATTGCCGCATCCTACGCTGGAATAATCCAACAGATGGTTGAGCAAGGTTGGATCATAAGTGCTAATGAGCCAGTGATTCAATACAATTTATCAGAAATTAAGCCTTCATGGTCGGCTCTACCGAATGAAAATATTAGTTTAGGTGAAGGTTTTACTCCTTCAGGCTCATTACTAAGGTCATTAATGGTCATTGCATCAAAAGATTTGAGTGTTGAGAATGGGTATTTCACGAGGAATAATGAGGCCGGATGGGGCGTCCTCTCGCTTGATGAATTGATAAATTTTCAAGCGCTTGAGCGATCGTTAGGACCAGATAGGCTAACACCAACTGCGAATGTTTGGATTCATGATAGTTATCGTACCTCATTCGATACTGTTGAGTGGTTGACTCAAAGAAT
>VMHT01144917.1_pt1 | contig 14099 bp, 30 predicted proteins | sample 4693611 | NCBI WGS metagenome assembly VMHT01 (sample SAMN12280063, study PRJNA550983) | marine metagenome | isolation source: seawater sampled from same location over 5 years 0.02-0.2 micron viral filtrate | place: USA: collected off the coast of southern California halfway between the port... ... | reverse complement strand
TAAATTTTAATACTTTAAGATCAGATGTTAGAAATAATTTAAAAAACTTTGAAAATATAGCTATGAGAGGAAGTTCGTTTAATAATACTGTAGCATTAGAAAAAATAGATAATATTGTTGAAACCTTAACATTTCTTACTTTAAGTAATATGTCTGCAAATACAGGTAAAAGCGAATCTTCTGCAAGAACAGAGTCTGTTGATTTAATTAAAGGAAGTTTTAATATTCAGGAAACTTTTTTTATACCTTTAATTTATGATGGTAAATCTATTGCATCAAGTGCAGATTTTATAGCTGAAAAAGCAAGTCTTATAAAAACTTTTTATCTAGAAGATTTTAATCCTGTAGCTTTTCAATCTATGGATGAGGATGTTACAGAAGTAGAACTTACTGAAGCTATGAAAGATCAAATGAAAAATTTTGGTGAATGGAGAAATACAGCAGATGGTACAGGTTTAATTTATGGAATTGTATTTAATGATGGATCTTTTGGTCCAGTAGTTAATAAAGATGGAGAAAATTTAAAATTTAATTTTGATGATTTAAGCCTATCTATCCCAGGAACTGATAAGAATATTGATGTTGATATAAGAACTAAGTCACAACAGTTTACTCCAAGAGGAGCATATCCTTTTGTTTCTGAATTAACTGAAAGACAAGAAAAAAACAAACCAATTAAATCAACTCGTACTAGATAATGGCACAATTAGGTTTTGGATTAAATATAAACGAAACAGCAGCTAAAACAGGTTATGATCAATATTCTGTAAGATTGGGAGAAACATTAGGAGCTGTTGCTGCTGATAACTGGAACTTTAATCCTCTTTCTTCTATTGGCACATACTATGATATGCAATCTGCTAGAAATCAATCTATGGAAGAAGATAAAAATCGTGTATCAAGAGATGAACTAAATAAAGAGTATTCTGATCTTGGTTTATTTTTTAAAAAAGACGAGTTTCAATCTGTTGTAGATATAATGGTTAGAGAAAAAAAAGAAGAAAGACAAAGACAAAGTGTTATTGAAAGAGGTCCAAAAGGTTTTGCTGTAGGAGCAGCTAAATTTGCAACAGGTTTAGGTGTTTCTCTTTTTGATCCTATTAATATTGCTGCATCTTTTATACCTGTCTTTGGTCAGGCAAGATTTGCAGGACTTGTTGCACGACAAGGTTTTACTAGAGCAAGATTAGCAAGAGGTGTTACGGAAGGTGCTGTAGGTGCTGCTGTGGTTGAACCTATTGTTTATGGTGTAGCAAAAGAAGTACAAGCTGATTATGGTTTAGCAGATAGTTTATTAAATATAACATTCGGAACTATTCTTGGTGGTGGACTTCATGTAGGTGCTGGTAAATTAAAAGACTTACGAACTGCTAGTAAATTTAAAGAAAGAGTAAAAGAAGCAGGAACACCTGATCAACAACTAAATTTATACAAAGAATATTATCCTGAAAATTCAAGAATTATGAGAGATTTAGAAGTAACTAATCCTCAAACTAGAAGATTATTATTAGAAAAATCATTAAATGATTTATTATTAGAAAAACCTGTAGATACATCTCCTGTTGTTAGTGCTGATCCTGTTTTAAAAAATTCAACAGATACAGTTGCTACTTCTCAAACACGAAGTAAACCTCAATCAGAAATAGATCAAATAGAATTAAATACTGTTGAACAAAATGTTTCAAACAAACAATCATCTGATTATGATATTGAAAATAATAATTTAGAAGTAAGATTAAATTCAATAAAAGAAAATCAAAAAACAAGAAAAATAGAAATAGAAGATGATGTTGAAACTCAAACTACCAAAGAAGATCTTGATGAAGTAAATACAAGATCAAAAGATTTAGATGAAATAATAAAAGACGCAATAAACTGCGTTAATGGTAGGTAAGTATGTCAAAAAAATGTTTATTACGAGTAGAAAAATTACTTAAAGAATCATCTATTACATCTGCTAAAAAAGATGAAATTATAAATCAAATTAAAATAGCACAAGCTGAAAAAAGAGTTACCTCAATAGATGAAATAAATGTTGATAAAGTTGCAAAAGAAGTATCAGAACAAATAAAAATAGAAAAAAAAATAAATAGAAGAAATGCTTTAGAAAATGAAATTAAAGGAAGAAAATATGTAGAATATATTTTAGATAATTTTAATGACGATCCGCAAGAAGGATTAATTTCAATATTAGTAGGTACAAACAGAAGAGTAACAGGTGCAAGATCAGCCGTATCAGTTCAACAACACGCAAGTGTTAATCAACTTATTGCAGGATTTAATCAAAAATTAAGGAAAAATAATGTAACAATTTTGTTTGATGAAATGGATAAAAAAACTCAAAGAAGAGTTGTTAATGCAATGTATGAGTTAAATCAAAAAAAAACTTATATAGAAGAAATGACAGGTTTAGAACCTCCCGTGAAAGAAACTAATCCTGATATTTTAAAATTAGCAAAAATTATGGAAGAATATTCTGAAACAATAAGATTAAAATTAAATGATCGTGGTGCAAACATCCAGAAACTTTGGGGTTACATTGTTAGACAATCTCACGATCCATATTCTATTAGAGATGCAGCTAAAAAATTAGGAAAAAATTTAGATGAGATAGAAGCAGATCCAAATTTAAAAGGTTCTGATATTAATTATAATAAAAACTTTACAGCTTGGAAAAATTTTGTCTTAGAAAAATTAGATAAAGAAAGAACTTTTGCAGGTGTAGATGATATTGATCAATTTATGGTTTTTGCTTACAACAGTCTTGTAAAAAACGAAAATTTAAAATCAAATGGTTCAGATTTTAGTTATGGAGCAAGAGCAACAAAAGATGTTGCAAAATCAGCTAAATTTAAAAGAGTTTTACATTTTAAAACTGCTGATGATTGGTTTGATTATAATGATGTATTTGGTGTAGGTAATTTAAAAGAATCTTTTTTTTCAGGTCTACAAACTGCTGGAAGAAACATAGGTATTATGGATACACTGGGTACAAAACCAAATGAAAATTTTGACAAAATTAGAAAAGCTGTAGCTAAAAGAATGGTTATGGAAAAAAGAGATCCAGACAAAATATCAGAAAAAAAATTTAATAAATTTTTATCAGTTGTAGATGGGTCAATTTACACTGTAGAAAATTTCGGTGTTGCAAAATATTCTGCTATTGCAAGAGCTTTATCTTCTATGGCAAAATTAGGTGGTGCAACTGTTTCAGCTGCTGCAGATATAGGTTTGTATGGATCTGAAATGAGATACCAAGGAAAAACATTTTTAGGAGGAATGTTTGAAGCATTAAGTAGTTTAACTAAGATTAAAAATACCAAACAAAAAAAAGACATAGCAGAGATGCTTGGTTTTATAGCTGATAATACAATTTATGATATTGCTGGAAGGTATCAAGTAGGAGATAATTTAAGTAAAGGGTTTACTAAAGCACAAAGATTTTTTTTTAAAGTTAATTTACTATCATGGTGGACTAATACTCTTAAAGAAGGTGCTATGTTAGGTATGGCTAATTATTTTGCAAAACAAAAAAATTTATCATTTGATTCATTAAATCCACAACTAAAAAATTTATTTAAAATTTATAATATTGATTCTACTAAATGGAATGTAATTAGAAAAACAGCTATGGAAAAAGCAGATGATGGAACGGAGTTTATTAACATAGGTTTGCTAGATCAAATATCTGATGCTGATGTAAAAAAAATTACAGGTATTGATGATTTAACTGCTAGAGAAATAGGAATAGAAAAAGATAAATTTAAAGCATCTGTGTCAGGTATGCTTTTAGATAGATCTATTTATGCTGTAATAGAACCTGATGCTAGAATTAGAGCTAATATGACTCAAGGACAATTAGCAGGAACAGCTGCTGGAGAAGCATTAAGATTCTTTTTTCAATTTAAAGCATTCCCACTATCCATTGTTCAAAAAGTTTTAGGTAGAGAAATAGATTATTTTAAAGGACCAAATAAAGAAATACAAAAAGGGATTGTAGGTTTAGCAGCAATAACTGTTACATCAGGATTATTAGGGTATTTAGCAATGACAATAAAAGATTTATTAAAAGGAAGATCACCAAGAGATCCAACAAAAATTAAAACTGTTATGGCAGCTTTTTTACAAGGAGGTGGTCTTGGTATTTACGGAGATGTATTATTTCAAGAAACAAGAAGTGGTGGAGATATTATAGGTAACATTTCAGGACCAGTTCCTTTAACTGCATTTGATCTTGTTCAAGCAATTAAATATGGTATAAGAGGTGAGGGTGGTAAAGCTGGAAGAACTGCTTACAGAGCTGTTAGTCAAAGCATACCTTTTATGAATTTGTTTTACTTAAAAACTGCTTTTGATTATCTTATTGGTTATTCAATAATGGAAACAATGTCTCCAGGTACTTTAAGAAGAATGGAAAATAGAATGAAAAGAGATTATAATCAAGAATTTTTATTGACTAAACCATCATCAACATTTAAAGGTTTTTAATATGACAGTATCTTCGACAACAGTTAAAAATTCATACTCAGGCAATGATTCTACAACCGAGTTTGCTTACACTTATAAAATATTTGCAGACTCTGATCTAGAGGTAATTATTAGATCATCAACAGGTGTTGAGACTGTAAAAACTTTAACTACTCACTACACAGTAGCTGGTGCAGGAGTTGCTTCAGGTGGAAGTATAACTTTCACATCTGGCAATGTTCCAGCAACAGGTGAAACAGTGGTGATTAGAAGAGAAGTTCCGCAAACTCAAGCGATAGACTATATCGCCAATGATCCATTTCCTGCGGAATCCCACGAAGAGGGATTGGATCGTGCTACTATGACCATCCAACAAATGCAAGAGGAATTAAATAGGTCATTTAAAGTATCAAGTACCAACTCAATTACTACACCAGAATTTACAGATGATGCAGCAACAAGAGCATCTAAAACTTTAGGCTTTGACGAAACAGGACAAGTTTTAACTACAGTTGCAGACTTTCTACCAGCAGGTGGAGACAGTGCAATGTTTCAATATTCAACAACCACAGCAGACGCAGATCCAGGATCAGGTTTCTTTCGATTAAATAACGCAACGATTTCTAGTGTAACAGAAATGTACATTGATGATTTAGAATTTAATGGAACAGATGTTGCTGCATGGGTTCAATCATGGGATGATGTTACAGGTAATGATACCAATAGAGGTAGAATAAGAATTTCAAAAGCAAACACATTAGATACTTGGATGGTATTTAAAGTAACTGGTGCAATTACAGATGCTACTGGTTATTCAAAAATTTCTTTAGTGTATATTGATAGTGCTGGAACTTTTGCTAACAATGATAAAACATTTGTTTTTTTTGTATCTTCTGGAGAAGATGGAGCAATACCAGGATATTTTTATAAGTTTGATACAGGTACTTCAGATGCAGATCCTGGCGCTGGTGAGATTGCTTTTAATAACGCAACTTATGCAAATGTTACAGAAGTTTACATTGATGATGCTGATGCAAATGGTGCTACCACACAAACAGATACTGCTACATGGGGATCTTCTACATCTACCATCAAAGGATTTTTACATATTGTAGATATTAACGATAGCCAAACTTATGCTAGATTTAAAATTACTGCTGCTGTTTCAGATGAAAGTGGTTATAATAAAATTACAGTTGTTCATCTTGCTAGTAATAATACCTTTAGTGCAGCAGATGAGTTATCCGTACATTTTACAAGAACAGGATTAAAAGGAGATACAGGTTCAACAGGATCTACAGGAAGTACGGGGTCAACTGGTGCTACTGGAGCTTCGGGAACAAACTCTCAACTATCCATGACATTCAACAACTCTACTTCGGATGCTGATCCAGGTGCAGGAAAAATTGCTTTTAACAATGGCACATTAGGTTCTGTATCTGTTTTATTTGTAGACGATGCAGATGATGCTGGAGCAGATATATCTAGCTTTGTTCAAAGTTGGGATGATGTATCTAACTCAACAGCTAGAGGAATTGTAACTGTAACTAAAGAAGGAACTGCATCTACTTATGCAACTTTTAAAGTATCAGGTGCTGTAACAGATGCTTCTGGATATACCAAAGTTGCAGTAACACACATTGTATCAAGCGGAACATTCTCCAATACAGATGGAGTAGGAGTACACTTTAGTTATTCTGGAGCTGATGGAACTGGAGATATTGAAGGAGTAACTGCTGGAACAAATTTAACAGGAGGAGGAACTTCTGGAACAGTTACTATTAATTTAGCAGACGCTTCAACTTCTGCAAAAGGAGCAGCTTCGTTTAGTTCAGATAATTTTGCTGCTAGTTCTGGAGCTATCACTATTAAAGATGGTGGAGTTGTTACAGATGAATTAGCTGCGGATGCAGTTACAGGAGCTAAGATTGCTGATGATGCAATCTCAGATGAACATTTAGATCCAACTGCTATTACAGGTCAATCAGCAGAAACATCTATTGCAGATGATGATTTAATATTAATATCAGATACTTCCGCTTCAGCAGCTTTAAAGAAAATGACTAAAGCAAATTTTGTTTCTGGTATAGGAGGTGGACTTACAGTTTTTGATAATTGGAGATTAACATCAGCCGTATCGCTAGCAGCAGATAATAATGATTTAACTGCAAATTTAACTAATACTCAAACTTCTGGAACAACTATGACTGAAAGTTCAGGCATATTTACTTTCCCAGCAACAGGATTTTATTTAATAATATTTCAAATTTATGTCACTAGAACAAGTGGCGGAGCAGAACAAGTAGGACCTGTCATAAGAGGAACAGTAAATAACTCAAGTTATTCAGATCTTGCTGAAGCTTATACTCATGTTGAAAATGCTTCTGGTCAACATACAACTGCAATAAATAATATAATATTTGATGTAACAAATACAACTACTCATAAACTTCTTTTTACTGTGCCAAGTTCTGCAACTGGAGTTACTTTAAGTGGAGATTCTAGCACAGATAGAACCTGTATTAAATTTATTAGATTAGGAGATACTTGATGGATAATAATGGTAGAGCAGATCAGATAGAAGATTACTTAGTTTCATTACATACTGGACAATGGTTTGGATGGAGTAATCCAGAAAATAAAATTTATGCAAATTTAATTATACATGACGATAGTAAAACAAAACCTACTGAACAAGAATGTATGGACGGTTTAGCAAATTTACAATCTAATTTTGATACTGAAAAAATAAATAACGAAAACAAAAAAGCTTCAGCCATATCTAAATTAAAAGAATTAGGTTTAGATGATGATGAGGTTAAGGCAGTTTTAAAATTGTAAAAAAATGCCTAAGCAATCTCCTACAGAAGTTAAATTAGAATTTATTTGTAGAGAAATAAAAGAATTAAAAGAAGAAACTAAATCGTTAAGAGCAGATCTTAATAAAGGTAAAGGTGGTTTAATAGCTTTACTTTTTCTTGGTAGTGTTGTTACATCTATTTATCAATATTTTAAATAAAAATTATGAAATTTTTTCTTGTTTTTACTATGTGTTCATTAATACATAATGAATGTACTCCTTCCTGGAAAGAACAATATGAAATAAAATTTCAAAATTATTCAGATTGTCAAATATATGGCAATAGACTTTCTATTGGAATCTTAGAAGAATTAGATAAAGATGTAGATCGAGTTAAACTTAGAATACATTTTAAGTGTGAAGAATTAAAAGAAAAAATAAAAACATAAAATTGTTCCTAATCAACATTTAGTAGCTAGTCTTTACATTTATACTATATATAGTTATACAACTTGTAGTATTATGGGTATTAATCATAAACAAAATAAAGGTGTTATATCAGAATTAATTGCTTTAGCTCAACTTGCAAAACAACCTAATACAATTGTATTTCAAGCTATTGGTGGAGTTGGTCCTATAGATATTGTTACTTTTAATATTAAGACAAAAGAGTATACTAATTATGATGTTAAATCTGTGTCTTATAGAAAGAATAAAAGCTACTCTAATAAAAGAGGAGATAAAATTAATAGATCTCCCTCTAAAAAACAAAAAGATTTAAATGTACAAATACTATATGTAGATGATGATTGGAAAATACAATGAAATTTATTTTAATATTAGTTAGTTTACAACAAGTAGAATTGCCTATGATTAATAATGATTGCGAAAAAACTTTTTTAAGTAATGTAAAGTTTGTTAGAAATATTAATCATAAACCAATGCAACCTAGAACAATTGTTTTATATAAAAAAAAACCTGTAGCGGGTTATATTTGTAAATGAAACTCTCAGCTAATTTTCAGCTTTCAGAGCTAACCAAATCACAAACTGCGGAACGTAAAGGTATCCCTAACAATCCTTCTCCTGGTCATATTGATAATTTAAAAAAACTTTGTATGAATGTATTACAACCCATTCGTTCTGAATTCGAAAAGCCTGTTATTATATCTTCTGGTTATCGTAGCGCGGAGCTTTGTATTGCTATAGGTAGCAAACCTACGAGTCAACATTCAAGAGGAGAAGCTGCTGACTTAGAAATTTCTACTATAGATAATAAAGAACTGGCTTGGTGGATTAGAAATAACTTGGAAGTAGATCAACTTATTTTAGAATTTTATAAAGAAGGAGAACCTAATTCTGGTTGGATTCATGTATCTTATAATGAAGAGAGTAATAGAAACCAATATCTTATTGCTTATAGAAATGAGAATGGTAAAACCACTTACAAACCTTGGTAATAAAATGATACACTTATTAAAATTATTTAACAATCCATTAACTAAAATGGTTGTTAATAAAGCTACAGATCACTTCAAACATAAAGCAGAAAAAAAAAGAGTTATTAGAGCTGCTGAAATAGAGGCAGCTAAAGACACAGATATTGTTAGAATTAAGAGTCAAAACAATACAATCAAAGATGAGGTGTTAATGTTCTGGCTGATTGGTATGCTTACAACTGGCTGGTTTCCACAAACAAGAGAGAACTTTAGAGAGTGGGTTTCTATTATAAATGACCTACCTGATAGCGTATGGTATCTTGTAATTATTGTTTTTACAGCAAGTTTTGGCTCTAAAGTTTCTGATAAATTAATGAATCGGAAAAAAAAATAATGTCAAAAACTATTGCAAAATCCTTTGTAAATAAGTATGGAAAGAAAGTAAGTTTACTTTCACAACAAGGATTAAATTATGGCAAAAAAAAATCTTCTAGGTCTAGTAAAGTTAGAAAAAAAAAGAACTAAAAGACCAGGTAGACATTCAAAAAAACATAAGAAGGCAAAATTTAGTAGAGGTCAAGGAAAACCAATATGAGAAAATTTTGTGGTTGTAAAACAACAAATGTTTATGATAAAATACGCAACTTTATTTTAAAAAAGTTTTTAACTTTCTTTAGTAGAATGGAAAACAAACTATGGCGTGAGTTATACGTTTTAAAAGTTTGTAAAAAATGTGATTGTAAATACAAAAGATCAACAATAGATTTTGCAAAAAAAATAAAGTCTCAATCTCCTAACCCCAGTATGTTTGAATGAAAGAAAGATTAAAAGATTTAATTGTTAAGAAGTATGAGGAAGATAAAAAGAATTATAGTAATAAACTTTTAAATAAATTTAGAAAAGAAGTTAATATTAATGGTCATGGTACAACTGGTTACGTTATTAAAGAAGGTTCTCAAAAAGGTAAAGTTTTAAAACACATTCGAATAGAAAGTAAAAATATATAATGGAACAATTATTAGATAAAATAGCATTTTTATTATTACCTGCTAATTTTGCAAAAGTTGCACCGTATTGCTTTTGGTATTGGGTTATGTTTTCTGTATTAATTATTTGGATTATGAGAAAGAAATGAAAATATCTGAAAACACATCTGTAAGTATGCCACTTAAAAATATGGTTGCTATTGTGTTTGCAGTAGCTATGGGAGTTTTTGGTTACACAGAAGTAACTGCTAGACTTACAAGTTTAGAAACTTCAAGAGAATTATTTGAAGCAGATCTTCTTAAAAAATCTCAACAAAAACCAACCGATCAAGAACAGTTTATGTTGTTGGAAGACCTTTATAAAACAGTTGAAAAAATTGAAAAAAGAATAGAGGATATGATGCACAACAAAGTTAATATACAATTTTTACAAAAACAAATGGAAAAAGCTCTAATTGACATAGAGGTGTTAAAAGATAAAGTTAGAGCAAATGGAAAAGGAACACATTAATGGAAATGGTAATAGCTTTATTAATGTTTGTAGATAATGAACTTAAAGAACATAGATTACAAACTTCTATGAGTGCTTGTTTATCAGGTCAAAGAGTAGCTAGTAGAAATGTAGGTGATAATATTAAATTTCAATGTCTTAAAAGCAATGCTGAATTAGAAAAAAATATTGATGGCAGTCAAAGCATTAAAAAGATAATTATTACAAAATAATATTTATGATTACTTATAGAGGAGAAAAATTTTCTGGTTACAACAAGCCTAAAAATGCCAGAACTAAAACTAAAAAGTTTGCAGTTTTAGCAAAGTCAGGCAAAAAAATTAAACTGATTCGTTATGGAGATGCTAATATGACGATTAAAAAATCCAGTCCAGCAAGAAGAAAGAGTTTCAGAGCAAGACATCGTTGTGCTACTGCTACCAATAAACTAACTGCCAGGTATTGGAGTTGTAAAAAGTGGTAACAAGAAAAACAAAAGAGTTTCTTGTAGGTTATTGCGGTATTTGTAATCAAGAACATAGAACTACCAATGGTGGTTGGATTATTAATGCAGAGAAAAAATTGTTTTGCCACGAAACTTGTTTTGACATATACATTAACAATAATCAATTAGGAAAAAGGAGAACACAATATGATGTACGGTAAAAAAAAAGGTATGATGAAAAAGCCTATGAAAAAACCTAAGAAAAAGAATAAGAAAAAGTAATGCCTGGTAAGGGTAAAAAAAAATACACGAAAAAACAAATGAAGATTGCACGTGTTGCTGAACCAAGAGATAGAATAACTAATAAAGATTTTTCTATGTTAAGAAAATATGGCAAAAAAAAGTACAGTTAATAAAGCAGGTAACTACACAAAACCTACTATGAGAAAGAGACTGTTCAATAGTATCTTGGCTAGAAATGTTCAAGGTACTGCTGCTGGAAAATGGTCAGCAAGAAAAGCTCAATTATTAGCAAAGCAATATAAATCAAAAGGAGGAGGATACCGATGATGAAATCCGTTAAAGCACCAAAGGGTTTTCATTTTATGAAAAGTGGATCTAGTTATAAGTTAATGAAACACTCTGGAAAATTTGCACCCCATAAAGGTGCTTCTTTATCAGCGAAGTTTAAAGTTCAAAAGAAACATGGCTCTAGCTAAAACACAAAAAAGTTTAATGTCTTGGTCCAAACAAAAATGGAGAACCAAGTCTGGTAAAAAATCATCAGAAACAGGAGAACGATATTTACCTAGTGCTGCGATCAAGGCATTAACACCTGCAGAATATGCAAGAACTACTGCAGCCAAAAGAAAAGCAAAAAGAAAAGGTAAACAGTTTTCAAAACAACCTAAAGATATTGCTAAAAAAGTAAGAAAGTATAGATCTATTTTAAGTTAGATTGAATAATACTATAATCATCCCAAATTTTATTAGACAGTTCCCATAAATTTGTTTTAAAATGTTTAGATTTTAAATGATACAAAACACTGGTGTGATCTTTGTTACCTACTATCCTTCCTATTTTTGGCATAGATAAATTTAATTTCTCTCTTAAAATATTAATACAAACAGATCTTGCAATAGATAAAGAAGTATATCTTTTCGAAGAGCAAATATCTTTAAATGCAACATGATAATGTTTACAAATACAGGAAGTAATTTGATTTAAAATTTTTGGATCAACATGATAAATGTTTTTGTCTCTAGTTTTTTTAACTACGTTTGGTGATTTTTCTTTTATAAAAACTTTTTTTCTTTTTATGTGTTCATTTGCTAAACGATAGCCTGTTTTAAAACCAATACGAAACATAAAATTATCTCCCATAGATTGATTGTAACCATGATATTTGAGTCTTGTTTTAATATCTTCTATTTCTAATTTAGAAAAGTGCATAGTATCCCTTCAGTTGTTGTTACAACTTATTGTTGTTTTTGTTTTAACTTACTACTTATGCAGTAAGTAATTCACGAACTCTCTCAGCTTTAAAGGTAAGACTCTTAGCTTCTTCAAGAGCTTTTTTACCTTTTGCAAGACTAGCATAACCAACTTCATATTTTTTTCTTGCTTTGTCCTGCAACTTCTGGAGTTCTTTTTTGACTTCCGTCATCTTCCTCCTTGGTTACTTTGTTAAAATGAACTTTATTATTATTCATTTTTACTTCTACAAAATCTCCTTCTTCAAATTTTGCAGCTTTCTCAGCAGTGTTATGTTTAGATATATAAACATAATCTATACTACCATGAGCATATCTATAATACTTTTTATCCATATTGTCTATATCTTTTTGTGTAATTCTTTTGCCATATCTAAGTAGATACTAGCATCTAAATAGCTGTCTGATTTATATTTTTCTGTGGTTCGAAGAACTTTTAACATCGCCATACACTGAGCTACTTGATGAGGTTTAATGTCTGTATGTAAATTATCTTTTAAAACTACCGACCAAAGTATGCCAAGTAAATTAAAGTTTACTTCGTAGTTTCCATATTCTCTATCTTTTTCTTCTCTTAATTTTTTTTTTATTTGTTCTTCAAGATTAATAGTTTTGGTCATCGGCTATTTCCATTTGTGTAAGTTTTGCTTCAAGAGAACTTAAAGTAGCAAAGCTTGTATCATCACTAGGTACATCAGTTTTAGTTTCTATTGCTAGACTTATTAAATATTTTAAAACTTTAATATCTTTTCTACTTAACATTTTGATCCTCTAGTTTTACGTTGCAGGAGAAAACAACTGAGGGAAAGCCAAATAGAAAGGTACAGATGGCTAAAAACTCCTGCAACATTTTATTTATATTATTTTTTTTAACAATTATCTACCAAATTGTTTACTCGCACCATATGCAGGTTTAGCAGCAAATGTTTTTTGCTGAAATCCTCCACTCCCTCCAGGTTTGGAAGAAGATTGAGATGGCGTAAGAATAATAGTCAATCCCCCCACTTCATCTTTACTTGTAAATGCTGCTTGATTGTACCAGTCATCTCCTATTTTTACACCAATACGCCAATTTTTCCCTTCGGGTGCATTGGGGTTTGCTGGTCCTATCATTACAGGAAGATTAGATCCCTGGGTATATTGTGGATTGTCCACAAGATTAATGTACAGTTTGTCTGCCATTATTGTTGCTCCTTTATTTGTGCCACTATTTATGGCTGTTTAATTGTTGTTCACGAGTCTCAAATATATCTGTTACTTGACGATAATCTCGCAAACTATTTTTGAGAAGATAATTAAGTTGAGGTTCATATACTTTTTTTAAGTATCTCAACCTAGGAATATGTTGTGCAGATGCAAAACTATTCTTCATATCTTCTATACTAATGCTGTTGTCTCCTGCTTCTTGCTGAGTTTCAACAGCACCACCACTTGCTTTTGCTTGTGATTCTTTGGTAGACTTGAAGGGTTCAGCTTTGTAACCATTGTCACTATCTAAACCTGTCTTTAAATTAAGTGCATTGAGGAACGCATACTTTTTTGAATAAGACATGGCATTGCCTGTCCCAAATTTATCGAGTTGTCCCATGGCACTACAACCCTTAAACTCCATGAAAGAAGATGGATTTTCAATATCATAAATTTTCATGTTGCAAATAATAAAAACAAAATCATCTTTTATTTCATTTTCATAAGTCCACTCCGGGTATAAATTATTATCTAGCAAAGCCTCCATTGCTACTGCTTGAACATCATCATGTAATAATGGATTAAAATGCATCCCTTGTACTTTTTTTCCTTTAGCTACACCTTTTGCTTGACACGAAGCAGAGTGCATTTTTTGATATATGTTTGTTTTCATTTGTTTCCTTTCTTTTTTAATTTGATCTTAGCTATATTGCTAAAAACATTATAATCGTAAGCATCATTGCACTTATAAGTATAATTCTGTTGATTATTTTTAATTTTTGTGTTGCATT
>VMHT01002133.1_pt1 | contig 14099 bp, 21 predicted proteins | sample 4693611 | NCBI WGS metagenome assembly VMHT01 (sample SAMN12280063, study PRJNA550983) | marine metagenome | isolation source: seawater sampled from same location over 5 years 0.02-0.2 micron viral filtrate | place: USA: collected off the coast of southern California halfway between the port... ... | reverse complement strand
ATATGATTTGTACTTCTATGTATCAACCACTTAGAAACTTTTTTGTAAACTATGGTGGTTATAATGCTTTTCCAGTTTCAAGTGCAGCAAGTGATGCAAATGGATATGGTGTTTTCGAATACGCACCCCCTTCAGGCTACTATGCAATTTGCACTAAAAACTTAGCGGAGTACGGATAATATGGCTTATACAAATATAGACGACCCATCTGCATATTTTCAGACTGCTTTATACGCTGGTAATAATACAACTGACCACAATATAACCAATGATGGCAATAGTGACTTACAACCTGATTTTGTTTGGATTAAACAAAGAACCTCTAATAATCCTCATGTCTTACAAGATACAAGCAGGGGTTTTGCAGGAAATGGTGAAATAAATCTTTTGGTCAGTAACACCACAGGAGCAGAAGCTACTAACGGAGCTTTTGAATCTTTTAATACTAATGGTTTTGGCGTGGGTGGAACTAATGTGGCTTCAGGAGCATACAATTTAAGTGGCTCTAACTATGTAGCATGGCAATGGAAAGCCAATGGTGGTACGACCTCAAGCAATACGGATGGCAATACAACCACTACAGTTCAAGCCAATCAGGATGCTGGGTTTAGCATAGTTACTTACACAGGCACAGGCTCTAGCAGTCAGACAATGGGGCATGGACTGGGAGTTACTCCTAACATAGTTTTGACAAAAGCTAGAAGTGGTACATCTAATTGGTCATACAATTCAAATGTTGGTCCTATGACTTATGGTACAAACAGACTTCTTTTTCAAAGCTTTAACGCTTTAACAGCAGATACCAACGAAGTTACAGCAGCTAGTTCTACAACTTTTACTGGCGGTGGAAGTGCTGGTGTAAATTCTAATGGTGCTACTTATATAGCTTACTGTTTTGCTGAGAAGCAGGGCTACTCAAAGTATGGTTCTTATGTCGGCAATGGGTCTACATCAGATGGAGTTTTCGTATATCTAGGATTTAAACCTGCGTTTATTATTACAAAGAAAACATCAAGCACTTCGTCTTGGAGAATGTATGATAATAAAAGAGATGGTTATAATTTAACCATGAGATATTTACTTGTAGATCAGCCTGATGCAGAAGGTACAAATAGTTATGGTGTAGATTTTTTAAGCAATGGGTTCAAAATGAGAAATAATTTTAGTGAATCAAACTATAATGGTGAAACATACATCTATATAGCATTTGCGGAGAACCCTTTTACGACCTCAAGTGGTATACCAACAACAGCAAGATAATATATAATAGGAATTAATATGTGGGCATTAGTAGAAAACAATCAAGTAACTCAGGTTTATACCAGACCTAAAGCAATAACCATTGGGGATGTATCTTATCCACAAAATATCTTTATGCTTTGGTCTAGCGATGAACTTGAAGCAATAGGCATTTATGAAGTGGTTGTAGATAACGACAACTTTAAAAATCCATCTTATTACATCAACACCAATCAATCTTTTGATTTCGCTAACGATGTGGTAACTGCATCTTATGGTACAGCTACAGCTAAAAACTTAGACGATACAACTGATCCTGATACTGGTGATGTAACTCATGGTCTTAAATGGAATCACAATCAAGTGATTATCAATCAAGCCTATGGTTTATTACAGCCTAATGATTGGTATGTGGTCAGAGAGACTGAAGCTGGTACAGCTATTCCTGCTGATTGGTCTACTTTTAGAACTGATGTCAGAAGCACAGCAGCAGATATGCAAAGCAAAATTGATGCTTGTACCACAGTCGATGAGTTAGCAGCCTTGTATGAATACAATGATGTAACTCCACCAGTTAGACCATTAGGAGAATGGCCAACACCTCCATCTAGTTAATGACTAATAAAGCGAGGTCTTATACAATAAGGCTATGGCATTATTTCCAATAACACCCCCCGCAGGAATCGTAACCAATGGTACAGACTACGCCAATAAAGGGCGTTGGGTCGATGGTGATTTGGTGCGTTTTGAAAACGGATATCTAAAACCTATTGGCGGGTGGGAAAAACTTAAAGCAACAGCATTAGACGGAGCTATCATAGGTCTTTATGGTTATAAAGATAATGCTGGTAACAATGTTCTAGGAGTTGGTACAAGAGAAAAAGTATATGTCTTGTATGACAATACTTGGACAGATATTACACCAGTAGGCTTTGTTAATGATGCAAATGATGATCCATTAGGCTTTGGTGCATATCATTATGGTGAAGAAGACTATGGTGATGCCAGGAGTCAATCAGGCTTAGTTTTACAAGCTGGTTATTTTTCTTTTGACAACTGGGGTGAAGATCTAGTCTTTACTTTTTCTAAAGATGGCAAGATCTATAAGTGGCGACCAAACTCAGGCGGTACAGCCGATACCATAGCAACAGTTGTAACCAACGCACCCACAGGCAACTTATCAACCTTAGTGACCAATGAAAGACATTTAGTGGCTATAGGCTCGGCTAGTGACCCTAGGAAGGTTGCTTGGTCAAACAGGGAAGATCGTAACAACTGGACATCGAAGGCCACAAACACAGCAGGAGACTTACAAATACCTACAGGCGGAAGAGCCTTGTTTGGTGTTAAATATAGATCCGATGTTATCATTTTTAGTGATACTGGTATTAACAGAATGTTCTATGCTGGATCACCTTTTGTTTATGGTATAGCCGATGCAGGTACTAACTGTAAATCAATTAGTTCCAGAACAGTTGTATCTACTGGTAACTTCCTTGCATGGATGGGTGAAAACGCTTTTTATATTTACGATGGTAGTGTTAGAGAATTACCTTGTGAAGTGCATGATTATGTCTTTGACCAAATCAATGTAGCAGGCAGGGGTGCTTGTTGGGGTGGACACAACTCTAACTTTAATGAGATATGGTGGGGATTCCCAAGCGGTGACTCACAGTACACTTCTAACAAATATGTTATATGGAATTACAACTCTAATGTTTGGTCTATTGGTTCTATGGACAGAGGTTTTTGGATTGACCAGGGAGCATTTACTTATCCGATAGCTGGTGACTCTCAAGGCTTTGTCTATGAACATGAATCAACCACATTAGACAATTCACCTAACCTAAACTCACAAGTACCATTTTGCGAAACAGGGCCTATACAAATAGGCAATGGTGATAACTATGTGCAATGTAATCAAATATTACCAGACGAAGAGGCTAACTCTTTGCCTGGCGTTACCCTCAGTTTCAAAGGTCGATTTACTCCATTAGGCCCAGTTACGGACTTTGGATCATTTACTTTTGAAAATGATGGCTATACTGATGCTAGATTTACAGCACGACAAGTACAAATGACAGTCACAGGCAGTACCACACAAGACTTTCAGGTGGGTAATATACGCTTAGATGTTAAACAAAGAGGCAGAAGATAATGGATCTATCTGCACAAAGACAGTACATACAAAGGGCAACCAATGTTAAGTATTCTTTTACAGCTACCACACAGCAAACTATCTATACAGCACCTAGCGGTGGTGACTTTGATTTTGCTATTGTTAAAAGTTTTTTAGCTTGTGACCATGGTAATCAACAAACCAATTTAGATGTATCTATAACAGATACTAGCTCTAATGAGTTTTTTATCTATAAACAAAAAAACATAAGCGCACACGCTACCGAAGAATTACAAACCAATGCTGGAATTATTTTGCAACAAGGCGAAATCATAAAAGCACAAGTTAATCATGCAAACATTCATTTGGTTTTAAGTATTATTGAGTATGGAAAAGGCGACTAATAAAGTCACACCCATTAAGAAACAACCCGAAGAATGGGAAGTTCAATGGGAACGCTGTAAGCCATTGCTTGTTAAAGCCATGAAATATCAAGATACCTATACAATTGAAGACATAGAAGATAAAATAAGAAGTGGAATAGCCTTATTATGGCCAGGTAAAAAATCAGCCATGGTTACAGAGTTAATACCTTTTCCGCAGATGTTATCAATGAATATATTGGTATTTGGTGGAAACTTTGAAGAATTTGAAGAAATGTTAAAACACATAGAAAAATTTGCAAAAAAAGCTGGCATCAAAAGATTATATGGTGGCGGCAGAAAAGGGTGGATTAGGAAAACAAAACCACTTGGATTTAAGCAAGAAGTTTTATTAAGCAAAGATTTATAGGAAAAGAATATGCCACAAGCATTACCATATATTACAGCAGGAGCAGCGGTTTACGGAGCAACCAAGGGCGGCGGCTCTAAACAAACATCATCTACACAAGTCGATCCTGCACAAATGGCTATGTACGAAGACCTTTACGGCAGAGCCAAAGGTATTGCGCAACAGCCATTCGTACCATACACAGGATCAAGAATTGCTGGATTTAACCCAGATCAACTTAGACAATTTCAAGCCACTCGTGGTTTATTTGAAACTGGGATGCAGTATGATCCATTAACAGGTTTACAAGGATTAGCTCAACAACAAGCACCACAGGTAGGTCAAGTTGGCTCATTGTTAGGAGCTGACATAGGTGCATATCAATCGCCCTATCAACAACAAGTTATCGATCAAACCATGGCTGATATTCAGAGAGAATCTGATATTGCCCAACAACTAGCACAATCAAGAGCAATTAAAGCTGGTGCATTTGGTGGTTCTCGTTCTGCTTTATTGGAAACTGAAGCAACCAGACCTTACATAGAACAAAAGGCAAGAACTTCAGCCGCATTAAGACAAGCTGGTTTTGAACAGGCACAAAGAGCCGCCGAATCAGATATCGCAAGACAACAGCAAATGGCAATGTTTGCTCCAGAGTTAGAATTAAAAGCAAGAGCGCAACAAGCAGGATTGCTTGGGGGCGTGGGTTCAATACAACAACAAAGATTGGGTCAGCTTGGTCAAATTGGTTTACAACAACAAAGATTACAACAAGGTGCGTTGGATGTTCCTTATCAAGAGTTCCAAAGAGCTTTGGGATATGGCCCGCAACAACTTGGTTTATTGTCGCAAGCTGTGTTTGGACAACCACAAAATGTTACTAGAACCGACAGAACCAGCCCGTCTTTTCTTGACAAAGCATCTGGCGCTGTAGATTTATATACCACTTTATCTGGATTAATTTAAATCATGGCAGTAAACGATTTATCAAAAGTATTCGGCATCCCATCTCCAACAGAAACATTGGATTTAACGCCGCAATTTCAAACCTCTCCAGAAACAGGTGCTCTAGGCTTAGAGCAACCAAGCACATTAACAAGGGTTGGCAGCAGGCTATCTAATAATTTAATTAGAATGGGTGGTTATGATCCCATGCAATTAAGCGGAGAACAACAAAGAAAACAGGCTAGAATGGCTGGATTGCAAGAGCTGTCTTATAGACTATCACAGACAGCTGCTAAATTATCTGGTGATCCAAGAAGGATGCAGATAGCGCAACAGCAAGAGGCTGAGAGATTAGAGGCTAAATCCTCCAAAACAACAGACTTTAAACCAGATCTTGTTGAATATAAAAATACTACTGATAAGGATATAAGAATAGGAAATATTATTATACCAGCTGGTGCAAAAATGCCTTTTAATGTTTCAATTCCAGAAATAGCAAATTCAATTAGTGGTATGCCTGGTTTAGAAGAGGTTAAACAACAAAGTGTTTATACAAGACAGGGAAGTTTATACACTACTCCTGAGGGCGATTATCGAGAAATAATAACTGGAGATCAAAGGATTTTTGACGGCCCAGCAGGAAGATTTGATGCTGGTGAGTTTTTTGCAAAATATCCAGAATCAAGAAGTAAGACATCTGGTGAAGAACAAAGATATATTCCAGATTTCAAAACATTTACAGGTTTAAATAAAGACCTTACAACAGAAGAAAGATCATTAAAAAAACTTGATAGTTATTGGAAAAATATAACCGATACTAATGTTGGTGTTCAAAGGCTCGGAGATCAAATATCTACTTGGTTTAAAACTTTGGCTGGCAGACAAGATCTTAAAGTAGAAGAATTGGCTAGAGGAATAGCAGAAGGAAAACTTCAAGGTCTTATTGGTGCTAATAGAATTGATACTGTCGGTGGCGGTGTTATGACTGAAAAAGATGCTTGGAGAATTATATCAAGACTTGGTGGAGATGTAGATGCTTTGCAAAATCCAGCTATTGTTGGCCCTCTTTTACAAGAAATGTATCAAGATAAAGTAGATGCTTATAATGAAGACATTAAAGGATATAACATAGGAGTAGAAAGCAAAAAATATACTGGATATAACAAAAGATCGCCCATTTCTTCAGAAGATGTGGCGGCTAAATTTTCACTACTTCCTGAGGGTGTTCCAATTGGAAGCATTAGGAAAGTTACTCCAAACGGAGCTGTATATTATCTTGACCCCGAAACAAACAAAAAATATATTATAGAAGATTAAGTATGGCAGTCAGAGAAATTACAGACGAAGAACTAGAAAATATTATAGTTACAGCGCCTGCTCAACAAACTATGACTGCTGGACAGGTTGCAAAAGAATCTTTATTTAATATACCATCCAGCGCATTACAATTTGGAAAAGATATTGTAACTCCAATATTAGATCCAGTTGGAACTGTAAAATCACTTGCTCAGTTAGGAGCTGGTATTGTGCAATTAGCTACACCTGGAGAGCAAGCAAATGAAAAACAAGCAAAGGCTGTTGGAGAATATTTTGCAAACAGATATGGCGGTTTTGAAAATTTGAAAAAAACTATTGCCGAAGATCCTGTTGGCTTTTTGGGAGATGCCTCAATTATTTTAACTGGCGGAGCAGGTATTGCTGCAAAAATAGGTCCTTTAACAAAAACTGCCGAAAAAGTTAAAAGCATTGGACAAGCCATTGATCCTTTGACTGGCAAGGTTACACAAACTCTTATAGGCGCTCCAATTTCTGCTGCCCTTGGTTTAACAACTGGAGCGGGAAGAGAAGCTGTATCTGAGGCATATAGAGCTGGAGCAGCTGGTGGAGAAAAGGCCAAAGAATTTAAAGGAGCAATGAGACAAAAAGATTCACTTGAAGATATTGTTTCTGAAGCAAAAAAAGGCGTTTCTGAAATGGCAAGCAAAAGAAAAGCAGAATATTTAGAAAGCATGGAAGGTATAAAAGCATCTCAGAAAAAAATTAATTTTGATCCAATAAAAAAAGATATTTCAAATATAAGAAAAGAATTTGAATTTAAAGGAGAAACAACTTTAGATGCTTCAGGGTTAAAAAAACTAGACGAGATAGAGGAGGCAGTTAATGCTTGGGCTAAAAATGATAACTTTCATACTGTTGAAGGGTTAGATGCTCTTAAAAAGAAAATAGATAATTTGATGCCAGAAGCAGATACTTTTGGCAAAACATCTGGAAAAGGCGCTTCTGTTGTTACTAAAGCTAGAACAGCTATAAACAATAAAATAAAACAAGCATCTCCAGAGTACGCAAAAACAATGAAGGCTTATGAAGAAGCAATTAATCTTGAAAAAGAAATAAGGCAGTCATTAAGCTTAGGGAATAAAGCATCTGCTGATGCAGCATTAAGAAAACTTTTATCAGTTATGAGAAATAATGCTAATACAAATTTTGGCGTAAGATTAAATAATTTAAAAAAATTAGAACAAGCTGGTGATGTCAGCTTGACACCATCTTTAGCTGGTGCAAGTCTTAGCCAATTAACACCGAGAGGAATACAAGCAGCATTATCTCCTTATGGACTGGGTGCAGTGGGAGCAGGATTTGGATTTACAAGCCCGCAACTTTTAGGATTATTAGCAGCTTCATCTCCAAGACTGGTTGGAGAAGCCGCATACTACGCTGGAAAAACATTACCCAAAGCTGGTCTAAGTAGGCAAGCGGGAGTTTTAAGTGAACAGGCTGGTCAAGATAGCATAAATCAAACAATGGAGTTTCTAAGAACTCTAAAATAACCCATGCCCCAAGCATCTGAACGAGTTGGTCGTTTTGGTGAATATCTCACAGCAGCAATCCTCTCTCAAGTTTCTGACACAGTAACCATCGTTCCACACAACGCATCCGCAGACATTATCTTTGAACACAATTTAAAGCTGTATAAGTGCCAGGTTAAAACTCAATCACAAATAGAAGAACACAGAGGTAATTGGCGGTTTGATATGCGCAAAGGTCAAAGAGTCAAGCACAGAAAATACAAAGATAATGAGATAGATTTGTTTGCTTTTGTGGCAGTACCGCACAGAAATGTGGTGTTTTCTAAACCTTTAGACCAAGCTCAGCTAACCATCAATGATGAGCACATGAAGAACAATGATGCTATAAAAAACATCAAAGATATATTGGAAGACTTTAGTTAAAGACTTTCAATATCAAATACAACTTCTTGATCCTTGTAATGCTTAACAGAGTGTATTCCTACTTGTAGGAAATACTCCGCTAATGCTTGAGGATCTTTATTTTCCAACCCAGCCACATCTATCAAAGAACGCGCAATGTGTCTGTTTACATAAACAGGCGTATTGTTGTTCCTCTCATTTAGAACTGGATCTTCAAAATCAAACAAGTTCATTGCTTTACTCCTAGACCTTTACCTCCTTGGTATATTGGCCTAATTTGTTACCCTCTCCGTCTACACCATGTACAAGCTGTAGTTCAAGGTCAATGTAATGCTTGGCTTTAAGTAAGTCTTCAACCTTATCAACCTTATCTCTGGTAATAAGCTTCAATACATTACCCATCGACCATGACAATCCATTTGCGTAAATATACTCAATGGGTTGTATGCCATTGCCTTTATAATGATTGCCACCTACCTGGTTATTGATCGCAAGCATATCAATTGCTTGATCCCATTCCTCTGGGGTTACATTATCTATACTCATATTCTTCTCCTTTTTTATAAATATATTTGCATATCATATAACTTTAGTGTAAATTTAACAACATTCAGATACAAAAAGGGAGTATTAGGAAATGACAGACACCGATAGAGTCTTTATAGACACTAAGCAACTAGCTAAAAGGTGGGGCAAAAATCCACACGCGCTATCAAATTTAAGGCGCAAAGGCGGAGGCCCTAACTATTATAAGATTGGCGGTAAAATTCTTTATGATCTAGCAGAGATCAAGCAATTAGAAGAAAGCTCATACGTTTCCAATGGCTCACGCAATATTTAGTCCTTCATCTTCAGATCGCTGGTTTAAATGCCCAGCGAGCGCGTACCTAAACTATTCAGCAGAATATAAGGTAGGCATCCCTGCGGCTACAGGAACACTTATCCATGAGATGTGCGAGATGTTATTAAAAGGCAGACTCAAGGACATGACCTTGCGTGATTATTGGTTAGGTAAAGTTCAGGTGGTCGAAGACTTTGAGATAGAAGTTGATGAGGATATGATTGCGTGCGCGGAAACTTATGTAGAGTACATTCATAAAAGAAAGGAAGAACTCAACGCTAAGATGTTGATAGAAGAAAAAGTCTTTATGGATGAGATATCCACAAAGTGTTTTGGTACTGCTGACACAATTTTAATTGGTGAAGATCGCATCGCTGTTATAGATTTAAAGTCTGGTAAGTGGGGTGTCGATGTCGAAAGGAATAAGCAGTTAATGATTTATGGTTTGGGTGCGCTCGCGCGGTATGGGGATGAGAATACCACCATGGAGCTGACCATTGTACAACCACGCGGTTGGCATAAAGATGGCCCTATAAGAACATATGAGATTTCAGCTACCAATCTGGTTGATTGGGGCTACAACGATTTGAAACAAGCTACTGATGCTTGTGACGAAGAAAACCCACAATATGCTGCGGGAGATCATTGCAGATTTTGTAATGCTAAAGCAGATTGTGATACTTATAAAACTACTCTTGGAGAGAAATATGGTTAAACCAAAGAAAGAACCCGTCTTGTCTTACAACATAGACGATAAGGAATATACCCTATACGAAGAGGATATAACTCCGACTATAGACCCCTTGTATCAGAAAGTGTCAGCTACACTTAGATTACAAGCTACTAACGATGCTTTTTTTAATAGCATTGTTGATGAAAAAATTAACGCACTACATCATCTAGTGCATAACACTAAGGGAGGTGTGTAATGTCATTAGCTGCAATTCAAAAGAAAGGTAAAGTAAAACCACCAAGGCTTATATGTTATGGCCCAGGCGGTATTGGTAAAACATCATTTGCCGCAAGCATGGATAAATGTGTAATTGTACAATCTGAAGATGGTATCGGAAAGATTGAGTGCGATCACTTTCCAGTAGCCAAAAGCTACGAAGAGTTTATGACTAACTTAAATTCTTTATTGACAGAAGATCACGAATTTCGTGTTGCCTGTATTGATTCATTAGACTGGTTAGAAACTTTGTTATGGGATCATGTCTGTAATGAAAATGGTTGGGCGCAAATAGATACACCTGCATATGGTAAAGGCTATGTTGCAGCTCTTGATAAGTGGAAAGAGTATGTTGAAGTTCTTAACAGACTCAGGGATGAAAAGTCTATGACTGTGATACAGATTGCACACAATCAGATTCGCAGATATGAAGACCCATCTAATGATCCGCATGATCGACATGAAATCAAACTACATCGTAAAGCTGCTGACTTATTGGTAGAACATAGCGATGCAGTCTTTTTTGCCAACTACAAAGTTGGAACTGTACAAGTCAAAGGCAAGATGGGTATGACTACCAAGACTGTTGCTGGCGACAGAACTATTTTTACTGAGCAAGCACCTGGTTATATGGCCAAGAATAGATATGGCTTGCCTAGTGAGATGCCTTTTGAGTGGGCAACCATAAGAGAGGAAATGTTGAAATGAGCCAATTAGGAGAAGTTGAAAGAGTAAAGAGAACCTTAAAACTGTTTGATATGATCTTGAATAAACACATAGATTCTATTAATCCAGAGGACAACTCTTTACCTACTGACGGATTACATTGGCTTATTTCAATGCAGGCGGATTGTGAGGATTTAATCAAATACTTATCTGATTATGATTCTTACGATCCAGGTTAATTAATATATAGATATAAAGGGTATCAATATGGATATAAGTAATTTTTTCGGCGATGTGGAAGTTGTCGAACAACAAACGGATATAAAACCAGGAAGATATGATCTTGAGTATGTGAATACTAATGAAGAATTAAGATCGGGTCAGAATGGTTGGATGGGTATGCAACTTAACTTTAGGATTGCGGGAACAGGATTACAAACAGGTTTTACTGTAACTGTTGCGCATGACAATCCTAAGTATGTTGGTTTTGGTATGAAAGAAATGGCAGGTCTTGCAAAAGCAGCTGGCATTACTGGAACTTTAAAAGACACTAACGAGCTTAATGGTAAGACAGTTAGTTGTATGTTAAAGCTAAACGAAAACAACTACCCAGAGATCGACTCTAAGTTTGGTAGCAACTGGCAACCAGCAGAGGGTAAGAAGGTAGAGGCAAGTGCGCCGACACCTCCGAAAGTAGAAGACGATCTTGGCGACAAGATCCCTTTTTAATCCATTAATAAGTAAACCATCGCTGTGCGCTTTTTGTAGAGCGCCAGCGAAAGGGTTTGTATATGGTAAAGATGACACTTGGTTTGGAGCTTGTAGCATGGATCACCTAGACAAAATAAAAAAAGGTGAACGACTCAAGAACATGGCGCAGATGAGCAACGAGGGCTTAGACTACGCTATCAAACAAACCAAAGACACCTATCTTGAGATAGCTAAGAACACAGGTTCTTATGTGATGCACGAATGGGATAGAGAAAAAAGAGAACTGTTATTTGGTAAGGCTGTAAGAGAATATCTCAACTGGGCCAACCATCAAGCAGAAACAGGACAATTGGAGAGAACATTAAGAGATGGAACTGACTAAATGGTATGGAGAGAAAGGCTTAGTCATTGATGATAACTTTGCTTTTGCCAGTCAAGGCAACAGCACAGATGATTTAATACGCGAGATGAATAACCAAGGGTTGTTTGTCAACTCATTAGATTTAACAGGGCAGGTAACAAGAGTACCCGTGCAATCTGCGCCTGGTGTTAGACCAGACAAAGGCAATGAGCGTAGCGGTTGGTATGTTATCAATGAGCTAGACGGAAATTATTTTGCAACTTTCGGTAACTGGCGAACGGGTGAACAGCACAAATGGTCAAGTATTAATACCAATCAACTATCAAACATTGATAGAGTGGCGCTACAAAAAAGAATGGAGGAAGCTATTGAGCGGGCCGAAGTAGCGAAGAAAGTTAGGCATGATGAAGTAGCTAAAGAAGTAAAAGAAAGATATAAGAACTGTCAGCCCGTGATCTCGCATGAGTATCTAAATAGTAAAAATGTTAAAAGTTATGGATTGAAACAACTGAACGGAAGTTTAATTGTTCCTGTTATCTCTGCGGTGAGCGGAGAGGTGCGTAGTTTACAGTATATCGATAAGAAAGGACAGAAGCGTTTTGTGAGCGCGAGCGAAATCAAAGGTAATGTATTTCTCATTGGGTGCGAGCCATCAACATTAGCCACGCAAGAAAACTTAATTATTGTTGAGGGATACTCAACCGCCGCGACAGTTTATGAGTCTACGAAGATACCGACAGTTTGCGTATTTTCGGCGAACTTTACGTTAGAGGCTGTTACTAATATTAGGAAGATATCTCAGGCAAGATTATATATAGCCCTAGATAACGATGAGAACGGCGTAGGAGAGAGGAAAGCTAACGAGGTAGCATCTGCTATTCCTAACTGTTTTGTGCGCGTGCCGAGCGCGAGAGGAGACTACAACGATTTAGCTAAAACCCATGGATTAGATAGAGTTAGATTAGAAATATTGAATCAAGGTTTAGGTTTAACCAAACACCCTATTAGAAACCTAGTTAAAGAACCACCACCAAAAGTTTGGCTTGTGGATAAACTGTTAGAAATATCTAAGCCTGGTATTCTTGCCTCGATTGGTGGGGTAGGTAAATCCATGATGGCACTAGATTTAGCTATTAAAGTATCACAAGGCTCTGGAATGTGGTTCGATCATCCCATACTCAAAGGCGGTAATGTTGTCATACTATCAGCCGAGGATGACTTGGTTGAAATCCATAGACGAATCAATGCACTAGACAAAGGTAATAAAAGATTCGATGCACCTTATGATGTGTTTACTCATACCATTCCCGATCAACCTGAACCTTTAATACTTATTAGAGATGATTCAAAAGGTTTACAAATTACCGATCAAGCTAGAGAACTCTTAGCTGAATTAGAAACCATACCGAATTTAGAACTGGTCATCATTGACCCAATCCAAGCCATGAGTGGAGCGCCTATTAGTTCATCTAATGAAGCTGCTCAACTTTACTGTCAACTTTGCGCCTCTATCTCCTCGCGCTTTAACTGTTGCACCCTAAGTATTCATCATATGTCAAAGGCGGCTCTCCAAGCTGATGACGATCCGATGAATGTGCGCAGTAAGATACGAGGCGCATCTTCTTTAGTCGATGGTCATAGGTTAGCAATAGCCTTGTGGTTAGCGAATGAAGAAGAAGCGGAGAGAATTTGTATTGATAATGGAGTGGACTATGAGCGGTTGCGCGTGGTGAAGGGTGCGGTGGTGAAAAGTAATTCATCTGAAGTCGATGTATCAATCAAGACATTGTTTAGAAAAGAGGCCGTGCTTGAGCCTTACAAAGAGAGCAACTTTAATTTTGGAGATTTTTAATATGATTAATTACCCGTGTGGATGGTTTGATGTAGAACAATTACCTGGAGGGTCAAGAGAAAAATGAAATGTTGGCATTGTGAAACAGATTTAATATGGGGTGCGGATCACGATTTAGACGATGAAGAAGATTCAATCTTTTGTATGGTTACAAATCTATCTTGCCCTAAGTGTGGCTCTCATGTGGATGTATATTTTCCCAAAGAAGATGAGATTAGAAGAAGTGGTGAAGTATGAGCGATGCAGTCAAAGGCGTGGTCTTTATTGATGATGCGATCAATCTAAGTCAAGATGAACTTAAAAAGAAGTTTAAAGAAGCGGTTGAGAGAAATGAAATCAATCACTTTGAAATACAAACGAGAGGTAAAGAATGAAATGTTTTAACTGTAATGCCAATATGAAGCTGGAAAGAGAGAAAGATATCAGTCGATACAAT
>VMHT01160536.1_pt1 | contig 14102 bp, 11 predicted proteins | sample 4693611 | NCBI WGS metagenome assembly VMHT01 (sample SAMN12280063, study PRJNA550983) | marine metagenome | isolation source: seawater sampled from same location over 5 years 0.02-0.2 micron viral filtrate | place: USA: collected off the coast of southern California halfway between the port... ... | reverse complement strand
CTGTAACCAGACGAGCAAACTCTGCGTTGAAATCAGTATCGTCCCCAGTTACCGCTGCGGGTGTGCCAGTAAGAGACCTTAATAGTTTGCCTTTCCGAGGGTTTCCGTTTCTCTCTTCTGCTATTTCCAACCAGTATCGAGGAGCGAGACCCTCTAGTACATGATACGTTCCTTTTACAAACGCTTCTCCTCTTGTATCGCTCTTTCTGTATACCTTCGATCCAGTGGATGTAACACCGTTACGACCAACAGCTAAATAGTCTGGAAGCACAGTTCTAAGTCTGTCGTAGATGATTGTCTCTGAACCAAACGGATCTGCAAACTTTTCAAATCCCGCAGCCATAGCCGCATCCATAAGTTGTTTGGCTTCGCTTTTGCCCAATCTTCCCGCTTCGTTGTACGCTTGCAAGCCTGATCTAATCGCCTCTGTAATGTATCCGTATGGATTGTGATAGGACTGGTTAACAACTTCGATGTTACCTTGGTTGTCGTTTTCAAGAACGATGAAGTTACCACCCTTGGCAAAGTCTGGTACACTCGCTTCGATTGCCGCCATCTCTGCGTCTGTGGTTCCTGTAAGTTTCTGAGAAAACTTGGTTAGTCCCTTCGGTGCTGCAACAGCTACAGCGAGACTGTTCGTTAGTCTTTGCGCCCCGATACCTCTAATTTGTTTTTCAAAGATGTCGATTGAAGCAAGAGCTTGTTCCCTCGTCAAACCGTTACCCATTTGATCCACAATGATTGAATCTCTCTGTGCAGGAGATATTTCAAAAGAAAGTTCTTTCAGCCCCCGGTCAAGGATGTTGTATCCGTTTCTAAAGTTCTCAGAAGCAAAGGATGTAAAGTTACCAAAGATAGGCACACGGTCAAGAAACCGAAGAGCTTCTGGAATACGGTCATACATCGGCATCGTATCTTTAACGATGTTGATGGCACTCCCATCGAGCAATCCAAACTTGGAGATGCCAAGTTGACCTGTGGACGGCCTGACAAGCCCTGCTTGTTCCATGGCTTCGTAAAGAAACTTATTGCTTTGATTCAAACCAGACTTAGCAAAAGCATTCCCTAGCTTGTTTCTCTCTCCCATGTAAGCCAACGCTTTGAAGAACGCATCTGATTCGCCGTATATTTTTTCAGCAAACCGCATAAACGGAACAACATCTTCAAAACCTTGAATACCTTTTGCTAACACACCACCGGCCTTTAAATCTTTTCCCGCAGCTTGATATTCTTTCAAGGATCTGAAGATAACGCTGCTGTCTCTCAGCCCCGAATGGTTGAGAATGTCAGCAAGGCGTCGAACCTCGTCATCACCTAGATCACCAAGACCTTTTGTGAAAACCTCAAACGCATCCATAAAGTCTAGGTTTCTTTGGATGTTTCCGTTCATCATCAACATCTGAAAGTTACCAGTGATGTTTCTAACCTGGGTTGTAGGGCTAGGAACAATCGCCATCTTTTGTGAGAACGCTCGGATCTGTTGGAAGATACCTACGATTTCGCTGCTAGGAGAAAGGTTTAACGGCTCATGCAAAGCACGATATGTTTCTGGAGAAACCCACTGACCAGTAAGATCTCCATACCGACCACCAAAGATACTAAGAGATTCATCAACAAGACCTGTTTCTGGATCAGCCCCTAGCTTGACGTAGTTACTAGCGTCCAACGAACTCTCAAGTCTTTTTATTTCATCAAGAGTTTGACCTACATCCGTTGCACCTGACTTTTGACCAATAGAATCGAACAAACCTGACACTGGATTTTCTTTTGGAGAATCAACGTACCTTACACCCTGTGCCGCAGCCTTGGATCGTGCTTGTATCTCAGGCATTGTCGGAACCCGAATAACAGATGGTCTAGCGGTGCCTTGAAAAATATCATTCACTACTTCTTGTGATATGTCCCTAGCCAAAGGTGATTTAAGAATCGAAGAGTATAGTTCCGCAGCGGAACTTGTTTTGGCTATGTCCGATGCTGTTCTAACATATGCTTCAAGTGGATCAGTCACCTCTCCCATAAGGGTTCTTAGCTTTGGAGACTTGTCTATTAGCTCATTTCGTTTTATCAACATGTCCTCAACAACAGAGAGCTTGTTAACATCTTTGGCAAAAAGTTTTCCGCCTTTTGCTTCTCGGAAACCTTTTATAACCTTACCCAAAACAACGTCTGGATCTACGCCGTCGTCTATAACAGCAGGCAAAAAGATGGATTCGTTGACAACCTCTTCTGCTTTCTTTCGCACAATTGCAGGAGAAACATTTCTATACTCTTGCATGAAACCCATGTTGTTATACACTTCGTCAACAGCCTCTGTGTATGCTTTTGATTTCAATCCACCTCTTTTTTGAAACTCTCTTAAAAACCTTTCTGGGTTTTCTTTGGCTTCAAAGATACGTCTCAAGTACCCCTCGCCTGCGGCGTTGGTTTCTTTGATTACACTTATCGCATTTAGTGCCATCTCTTTTCTTTTGCCAGGACCGAGAACCGAGGCTTCTCTTTCTAGTCTACCCAACAAAAAATCTTGCAACTCCGCACGAGAGTCCAACATCTTGTCCGCAGCTTCTCTGACCTTGGGACCATATTTTATTTGAAACTTCTCACCTTGCATTGCAAGATCAAATGGCTTTCCTGATTCTTGTCCAAAATCAAAACGCAAGTAAGCGTCTAAATCATCCCGTAGTTCCGTGGCTTCTGGTTTTGTTTTCTGCCAAAACTTTGTTCGTTTTAAAACGTTATTGGTTGCAGAATGGAATTGATCCATAGCATCTAGTGCTTTTCTTTGTAAGCCGTCACCTTTGTCTACGGTGTCTCTAATTCCTTGAATCAATACAGGATCGGCACCACCTGTCGTTGTAAAGTACCTAGCGAGTTTTGCCCCCGCCTGATCTGTAACAGGTTTTATCTTTGTTTTTCCTTTAGCATACAGGTTAGCAGCGTAGGTGTCTGCCACTTGTTCACCAAGAACATCTGAAGCTTTCCTGATTACTTCCGCTGTTTTCCTTGTTCCATAGGACAACGGCGTTGAAACATATGGACTACGAACCGCAGCTTGGGCACCAAAGAATCCTGCATCCAATAATCCTGAAAGTGCGGCTATCTCTGTGCCTCTTTTTAATTTGTTAGACAGAACTCGATTTGCGTTGTCTCTACCTTTATGATTGTCGTATTGCTCTGTCTGCAAGAAGTCAGGGAGTACATCGAACTGGTCAGAAAGAGAAGGACGAGAGTCTGGAGAAGTTAAAAACTCAGTGCCGAAATGGTAAGCGGCACCGATTCCACCTGTTGCAATCCCTCTTTTGATTGTTTCTTTTGACACAAGAGGAGCATCACTAGCAAACAAACGTTGTCCCGTTTTGCTTCTGCCAAACTTCTGCAACGCTCGTCCGACTTGGCTTGCTGCAACGGGAACCACTGTTCCCGCTTTCTTTCCTTTTGCTGCATTTGAGACTAGTTTTAAACCTCTAAAGAGAGGGATTAGTTTTACTGCTTCTTCTGTAGCGAGTTGAGAAATGTTTCCCGCAGCGGTTTCTGGTCTGTACGGTTCAAGCATGTAGTCAAAAGCTTTAGTTGTAGGAGCCGTCAGATTTGTCCCAAACTGCCTGTCAACCAAAGCTGTTGTTGTTTCTGAAATCCCTTGTAACAAAGCTGTTGGGGCTGCGATTATACCCTTGCCGATATCCACCGCTGTGCGAGGGCTTTTCTTTAGACCCGAAACAATCTTTTCACCAACTGAACGTTTGGGTGCCGCTTCTCTCAAAGCGTTTAAATCTACCCCACCGCCAGATGGTTTCTTTTCTTCTGTTTTTTTCTTTGGGGCTGCTGACCTAAGAGCCTCAAGATCTATCTCCGCCACGCGAGACTCCTAGTCGTAAAACTTTAAGGCACCTTTTTTACTCAACTCCAACAAGACGTTTTGATCTTGAAGGTTCATGCCCTCTTCAACTTGACTCATATCCACTTCAGCAATGACTACTGGTTGCCCGTCAACAATCGTGGTTATCTTACCTGTTGCGGCATCAACAGTAGGCACACCTTCTGTCACTGGTGTTTTGCCAGAGGTATTTGTTCCAGTGGGACTAGCACCTCCTGCTGCCCCTACCTCTCTAGCTTTTTTCACTAAGTCTGGATAGGTTTCTTGAATTTCAAGGAGAGACGCTTCTATGTTATTGTTGTTTGTTGACATGGCAGTAGTAAGAAGTTTTGTAAAAAACTTACCTTCATCAGTTCCATACCACTCGCTTGCAGTCGTTGGATCTGTCGCATCAGCAGCGATCTTTGCTTTCGCCAGTTCCATTTCTGTCTCTGCTCTTCGAGTCTCTGTATCACGAGCAAAGGTTAATGCTTCCGTTGCCGCGTCAGCTATACGTTTACCGGCTGTTGGTCTTAGTTCCTCACCAGTCTGAGGGTTTACATAGTTACCACCAATCGCACCCGCTAGTTTGGCACCAAAGATAGCTTTGTTTAGTTGGTCTACTTCAGCTTCCGCCGGAACACGTTCTATGCCTAGATCTTGAGCAACTTTACGGAGGTCATCTCCCTTATTGCCTGTTTGAGATTCTTTGGGCAAGCTCTCGTTGATTATTTCTTCCGCTGCCTTTTCAGGATCTTTCAAAGTTTCTTTTGCTTCTTTGACTTTCTTTGTAGCATCTGGCTTGCCCAACTCTTCAGGATCTTTTGATGTCAAAGCTTTCTGTCCAAGTTCAAACATCTTGTTGTAAGCGAAGGACACAGGAGAGGTTATGGCATCTGTCATGCCACCAAGAAACATTTTCTTTACACCTGGTTTCTGTGGTGGCTGTGGTTGCGGTCTGGGCTGTGGTCTAGGTTGCGGCTGTCCCGTCTGTGGTATTCCTGCAATATTAGGAATGGGTCGAGAAGGTGGGAGCATGGATGCTGCACCTTGTGGCAGAGGCATAGGTGTTGGTTGTGTTGTGCTTGGAAGAACGACAGGTCGGCGCATAGCAGCTACCTGCATCAACTCAGGAGAAGAAGCCATGATCCCACCGACTTGCGGCATTGGTTTCTCTGGCATGGCGGCGATACCACCCATCTCTCGTAGTCTGTCTCTGGCTTTGTTTACAAACAGCTTTCTGTTAAAAACGTCTCGTTCTCTCATGTTTACCTACCTGTTTATCAGACCACCGAGGATAGACCCTCCGCCATATTGCTGTTGATATGCACCAAGACCCTGTGCCCCTGCAATTGTGCTACCTAATACGTTTTGTTCTGGTTTAGCACCCAAAGTAAATTGGGAAGCAGGAGTCCCTCTCGTTGCTGTCGCAAAGATGTTAGCCATCGAACCAAATCGAGTGAACGGTTCATACGCTTGTTCAATCGCACTCTGTCTCTGAACATCATACTCAGCTTGCATTTGTGATTGCTCTACGCCACCAACGTTCATAAGGTTTGAAACGTCTTTGTAACCGAGGTTTTGTGCCAACTGACCAAGTCCCGCTTGCGCTGTGCCCAACCCTTGAAACAACTGTGCTCCCGTTTGTCCTCGTTTCTGTGCATTCTCAAAAGCACTCGCAGCTTGTTGTTGCGCTCCGCTGAAAGCAGCAGATCGTAACTGTGCTCCCGTTCTGGCTTTACGGTCATCCGCTGCACGTTGTATTTCCTGTTCTGCTATCTCGGCACGAGATCCACCAAACGCACCAGAACCCACCGCTCGAGCAGCTTGTCTTGCTCTTTCCTGTGTGGCCTGTGTTTGTATGTCTTGTTCAGTGGTGTCTATAACCTGTTCAACAAACGGATCGTAGAAGTCTTTGTATCCACCAACTCTACGCTCTACAGAGGCTCCTGTTGTTGGATCTATGTCCATAATCGGTTTACCATCGTAACCCATAACAACCTGACCCCTTGGATCATACCGACCAAGTGAACCCTCAAGTGTACCGACTCCTGTTTCATACGTGCCCTTGGCTTCTTCCATCAAAGGTGCGTATGCGCCAATACCCTGTATGCCAAGCTGTATCGCTTGTTGTTGGGCAGGCGTAAGAGGCATAATATCTGGACGAGGAACGCCACCTATAACCTCTTGAATAGGCTGACCACGGGCGTCAAGAATCAAGTTGCCAGAATTATCTCTCTTGTATACAGGGTTGCCGTCTTCATCAAACTGCGCCTGTCCAAGGAGCGGGGATTGAGAAGCTATACCCCCAGGCACAGAACGTGTGACCGGGTTGCCCTCGTCATCAAGAACTGGATTACCCTCTTCATCTAAAACGGGCTGTTGTTCTGTTCTATATATGTTTGATAAAAGATCTTTGACAAACCGCTCTTGGTACTCTGGCATCAATTGCAGTTGTGCGGAGGTGATAATCTGTTCAGACATTATGCTCTCCTCTCAAACCTATTCATCATCTTGTACATCTCAGCAGCCCCCTTCGCTCGGTTGCCACCGCCTGCACCTTTGACTGCATCAGCCGTCATGACAAACTCACCGTCTGAAAGTCGTGCTTCCTGCACTCTGCCACCGTCTTGGTAAATCGCTGCGGGGATTGAATCGCTTTTGCCTGTGCCTGGACCAGAGATCATACCACCCGCTGCTGCGCCAATGATACCACCTCGTGCAGCCATTACAGGAGTTCCTTGGTAATTTGGTGCTCTCTCACCTGTAGCTAGTTGAGCTTTTTGCAATGGAGTAAGAGGGGTCTCTTTTGGTTCGCCCATCTGTATCAGTCCAGAAAGAATTAAGTTCTCCATGTTCAGTCCACCGAGACCACCCATTTGAGCACCTGTCTGAGCAGCCGGAGCAAGACCCGATCCTGCGGGAACACCCTGACCTATACCACCTATCATTTTTCCTATTGGTGATTGGGTAGCCATTTTTTGTGCCGCTGCAAACTTACCTGAAAGACCCGGCATACCCGCAGCAGATGCTGCGTTGCTTGCGAACCCCGCTACTCCAGGGATAGATCCAAGGCCATAACCCATAAGCCCTGCTTTCAAAGCGTCTCCTATGTTGCCACCAGAAGCAAGCGATCCGATCCCAGAACCAAGAGCCGCGCCCATCGGGCCACCCGCAGCTAGTCCTACTAAACCTCCGATTGCAGATATTAAACTCATTATGCTTCTCCTGAAATGGGTTCTGGGGCTGTTACGGTGATAGCCGTGTGCCGTTTAGTTTCGCCTGTCCAAGACTTTCCGCAGTCAGGACATTCTCCATCTGGATAAGACGCAACCTCTTCTGGTGTGTCTACCACATTATCACAGTGGTGGCACTGTAATGTATCTACGGATGTTGATGGTCTAAATTTAGAACCATCTCCTATTACTATAATATGTTCATCATCGCTCATGTTGTGCTCACTGTTACTGATCCAACTGTTCCTGTGGCTTGAGATCCACGAAGAAAAGCGGAGTGGGTTAAAGGTACTCTAACATAACCATCATGCTGAAATAAAGCCCCAGGTTCTAATCCGCTGTCATCTGTTTGTAAATCTGTAATAGTGATGTCTGTTGCTCTTACATCACCAGGGTTTTGAATCTGTTCCAAAAACACAGAGAACGCACGAATAACTTCAGCAAAATAGGTTCTTTGGTATTGATCTGGTGGTATCGGAAAGTATGGGCGGGATAAACGTCTAGACATTAACGCCTCCCATCTGTTCGTATATCAAGACGGGGCGAACCCAATCGCCAAGTCACACCAAGATCTTCAGACTCAATTTTAAAACGCATTTGTCTACCACGAAGTCTAAAGTGTAGTTGTTCTGTTCTTGCACTTACCGCAGCAGCTTGTGTTTTTACAAAAGTATCTGTCTCTGTTTTGGAATACGTGCCGTCTGGTACATTTTTTACATCCAATATTATATTCACATCAGGCAACACTGCACTTGAGTCTTTGAAATCTACATCTGGTATCATCTTACGAAGCAACATAAACTGTTCACCATCTCCTATATCAATAGGACTGGATTGAATGTAGGCATTGATTGGAGTGATTGGATTAGTTGTGCCATCATCAAATCCGATTTCATGCTCATATATATAACCGTCAGCATTTGCTGCAAAAGGGAAATCAAAAATACCCCTGTCAATCCATGCAGTTCTACCAAAAGATCCATAATACCAAACCTGTTCTAAATAGTTATAAACAACGTATCTATTTACTTCATTGCTATTCGCAGAGGGATAATACCACCAGATTTCTGAATGCTCGGTATTTAACGCAGCATTAATTTTATCTATCTGTTCTTCGTTTATATCAGAAAAAACAAAATCTCTTACCATACATGGGAGTCTTTGAACGGCACCACTGTATACATAAAACTCTGCTCGACCCATCCAATACACGTTGTCATCTACAGCTATAGCAGCGTTTGGACTAGCAATCGTAATGTTTTCTGAGAGTGATGTCACACCAAAAGTAAACGGTGGCCCAAGAAACTGCATTGAATACAACGTGGTATCTGTAAAAACGAGGATCTGTTGCCTGGTTTCAAGAGCGGTAACAATCTCTGAACCAGAACCGAGACGCAACTCTCCTGCTGTATTGGTCGCTGTGGATGCCCAGTCGGTTAAAGATTCTTGGGAAGAGAATCGTATAGCCAACGGGTCTTGGACACCCGGATTAGCCTCTGTATCACAACCAAATGCTATGATATGTCGGTCTCGGTCTGATACTAATATTTGTTTTGCAACTGTCGGTGTAGATGTAGCACCTGCCAAAGTGCTTATATCAACGGCTCTACTGGATAATGTATTTGTTTCATCCCAGTAATATATACCGCCATCTCGAACATTCATTATAAGGTCTTCACCAAAGTTGTCATGTGACCAAAGACGAAGAGTGTTCGTTACAATTGCATCTGAAGAGGCAGATCCCCAAGCACCTCGAGACCATGTTCCCGCACCCCATCCTGCACCAGATACACCAATATCTAACCCTGTGTTGATCTGATAGGCACCTACAACAGAGCCACCACCATTACCAGTGTCAGATCCATTAGCTGTTACTAATGATGGATTTAAGCCTCCATTGTATGTTATTTCATATATGGAAGTATTAGCAGTTCTTGCTTTAATCTTGTAACTGTTTGTATTTACCACTTCTGTTACATAGTATTCTTGATTAAGAACATCAGCCGTAATCAAACCACCAAGACTTGCTGCGCCAGAGTAAGTTACAAAATCATTTACAACGGCACCATGATTGGAGTGACTGACTGTTAACTCTGAAGATCCATTTGTTGCTGCAAAGGTGATTGCACCCGCAGAAGTTGTAAGTCGCAAAGGTGTGACATCATTATAGAAACCACCTTCATCAATGTAATATTTAAGATTCGTGCCAACACCAACATACTGGTCTCGATCTAAAGAAACCCAAGGATGTAATGCACGACAAGTACCAAGGAAAGAGTTCGTAGATCTCTTTTGCCAACCACCTATTTTTTCAGGATAGCCCTTTTGAAATCTAACATTATCAATATCAAACCAACCACCTTCATTAGAGTAGGCTGTTATCTCACGGTTTACTCCAGGTTTGAACTGTAGTTTGGATAAAGGCATTAACTAATCTCTTCATACGACACTATAACTTTAAAATCATTTGCTGTTCCGGCTGTAGCACTTAACGATGTTCCTGTGCTCCCGTTCTCTTCTAAATATATAGGAGCATCTTTTGTCACTACATCAAAAAATTCGTTGTTACTTACAGATTTAAGTTGAACAATTTCTGTAGCTGTACCACCCGCGTTGGTGGCATTGTGATAGCTCACAGTGCAAGTTCTAGCTGCACTACCATCTACGTTAACTAATCGCACAAGATTAACTTTAAGAACCTTGTTATTGTTCCCTGGATTATTAAGAATAGATGTTTGAGAACTGGTTGTCAGGTTGGTTACATTAACCTTACCTGTCATCGTTGTTAATGCTGCAATATTTGGTTCTGCCATGTCTGTCTCCTATCCCAAAATAATACTGAGGGCTATTGATGTGTTAGGTGCAAGGTTAGAGAACCCTATAGTCCCTGACCCGTTTGTAGTTAAAGCTCTATTTGCAGCGCCGTCAGAAGTAGGCAAAGTAAGAGCACTAACAAAACCCTGTAAGTTTGCATCGTAAGCAAGAACGTCTGATCCAATGGCTACGCCAAGGTTTGTTCGAGCAGCAGAATCTGTACTACCGCCCGTGCCACCATCTGAGATAGCCAAATCAGTAATTCCTGTTATAGATCCGCCTGTTATATTTACACTGCTCATGCCAAGATTAGCTGTTATATCTACAACCGCAGCCCCAGACCCTGCGCCATCAGCGTAGATAATCGCATTATCGCCATTTGCCACAGCCACATTTGCACCAGATCCTTGGCTAAACGTACAAGTTTGTCCTGATCCGTTGACTACAAAATATATATGCTGCCCGTCATTAGGGGCTATCGTAATTGTACACGCTTGGGTTGCACCAGACAAAACAAGTGTTTTAAACTGACCATCTGACAAAGCCCCATCACTTGTTGTAAGAGTATGAGATGCACCAGATGAACCCAAGTTGATAGTCCCAACCCCATTGGTAAGACGGTCAACTATGTTAAGATTATTATTAGTGGTTGTACCCCATGTACCCGATTGCTCACCGTTTCTGATAAGTTCAATACCACTATTTGTTGCATATGTACTTGGCATGTTTTTTCCTACGCAGCTACTATTTCTGTCCAGACAGTATCATAATCTGGAATTATTCTACCCCAAACTAACACACTTCCCACTTGTCCGCTAGCCGCAACTCCTCCAACTGTAGCAGAAGAGCCACCGCTCACGGTAACTGTACCAACGGCACCCGTTGCAGCCAGAGACACAGCAGGTATGACGGCTGTTGTTCTTTGTGTCACCGTACCAACACTCATGGTGGCGGCTAAACCTGTTTCAGGAACAATCGCATCACCAATAACGGTAACTTGATGTATGGCAGAATTAGCCTGAAGACCTGTAATCGTTGGCTGTACGTTAATAACTACATTAACAGATCCAACCGCAGATGTCATAGCAGAAACAGTCGGAAGATTTACTAACGCCGTGCCTATAATGGTAGGCAGTGTAACTTCTCCAGTTCCTGCTAACCCTGTAACACTTACGTCCACATTTGTGATTGGCGTTACATCATTCGTAGACCCTGTTGCAGTTAAACTGCCTACTGGAATAGCAATACCACCACCAACTCCAACGGCTACCGATCCAACAGCCCCTGTACCAACAAGACCGCCTGCCGCTAGGTTGTTATCTGTAACGAGAGATACAACACCAACCGTACCTGTTGCACCAACGCCTGTTGCCAGAACGCGAGTAACGGACGCATCATCGCCTATCGGTACTTGAGCTATCGATGTTGCGCCAAAAAACATTTAGGCTACTCCAAGTTTACTCAGAAGATTCCTCTTCTTCTGCTTCTGGCTCAGGTTGCGCTGACCAAGAATCTGCATCCGCATCATAAAGCCATCCTGCTTGCACTTCATTGGGACACTCTACAAATTCTCCATGTAAAGAAGAATGAAATTTATCTTTATATGAATTTACAACGTCTATCGCTTGCCCGTTTACTATTCTACAAAACATATCAAAACTCCACAATTACACATCCATTAGCACCAACGCCCTGTGATCCGCTTGCTCCTGCACCGCCGCCGCCACCAGGCCATCCTCCTCGACCCGAAGAACTTGAAACTCCACCAAATCCGCCGCCGCCGTTCATTCCGTCTCCCTGATAATCGCTTGCTATACCGCCTGGGCCAGTTCCTAGCATATCAATACAAGTTGGGATTGCTGCGGGTGAATAAAATAAATTCATTGTGTAAAGAGTAGAATTATTTCCATAACCCCCAGTTGCAACCATTCCAAATGTACCATCAGAATTTGAATTTCTGTTCTGTGCCTGTGTGGTTGTGCTTTTTGATCCGCCACCACCTGCGCCACCACTTCTAAAGGTTGGAGAATTAGATATAGCAGATGAGTTATTATTGTAACAACCACCACTACCTTTTCCAAAAAGTGACCCTACTCCGCCACCGCCGCTATAATTACCTTGGGCTTCACCCCCATAGTAATTAATAACACCACCTGCACCTAATCCTCCTAATTTGACTTGCGTATTGTTAGCACCCGCTGCACCACCTGTCGCAGAAATAAGATTGCCAAAAGAGGATGTGCCACCTGCTGTATTGGATGCACCGCCTTGCCCAACTGTAACAGTATAGTTAGTACCTGAAATTACTGTAAAAGTATTTATGGCAAAGCCACCACCTGACCCTCCCGATGAACTGTTACTAGTTGAACCGCCTCCGCCTGCGCCAAACACGCGAACTCGGATGCTTGTAGTCGTGGTTGTAAACGTATATGTGCCAGCCTCTGCAAACATTTGAATTAAGCCTGTACCGAAAGTTCCAGAAACCCAATTACCTGTAGATGGGGTTGACGCTGTCCCACCGCCGCCGTCTGCGCTTGATATTACTGTTCTAGCCATTTTTAAGTCCCTTCATATCCCATTACTTGCACAACTAAGTCATTTGTAGTGTCTGCATTATAGACAATCACTCTGTCGTTATTGCTCAAAACCAAACCTGTTCTTTCATATTGAGTTAGGGAGGTGCTCTCCTCTAAAACGCCATCGGTTCCAACATTTCCTATATTTGTTTTGGTAGCTGTAACAGTTCCAGAGTCAGATCTAATAGTGGTTACATTTTCAACAACGTTATAATCATAAGGAGAATATCTTCCTACGGCACTTGTCCAACTCTGTAAGTCCGTTGAATAAAAAATTTCTGCTGCAAGATTTTGATTGTTCTGCATGTTAACCGCTAGAAGCCAAAGACTATCGCCTATTCTCTGTGTGCGTCCTTGCATGTGTTGGGATTCAGTGGTTGGGTAGTTGCTAGTATTGTTAAAAGGTAACTCAAAATCACTATTAATAAGAGTAAATCCCGAGTTAGCATTATTACTCCCAAGTGATCCTGTTTCCACTTGACCACCACTAACAGCGCCTAGCCATGTTGATCTATCAATCTCATAAAGATAGGCTTGACTACTATTTCTAGCAACAAAATAGTATTTTTGATTATTTGGATTGTAGTCAAAATATAAGACCTGACCACCATCTCTGTTATTTGTATTACTGTCAAAACGAAAATGACTGTTAACACTTTCATTTATCAAAGCTGTAGCAATCTGTGAAACGGTGTACGTGCTGGGATCATAACGACTATCAGGCATTGTAGCAAAACCAAACCTGTCATTTTGATTGCTCATGTCAAACAAAGCAATTCTGTTTACAAGCCGTGCTGAAGGAGTTCCATAATTTGTAGTCCCTGCAAAGGAACCATTTCCATTTATACATCTGTATATAATACTATTTGAGCTACTTTTAGAATCATATCCTATTGCGTTGTTACCGCTTTGAGGGTGAGCACAAAAACCTGTTATTTGAGAAGAAGAATTGTGCATAGAAAACCCAGTAAGGACTGTTTGTTGATTATGATAATCTACACATTGTTGTCCAGTATTGTAACTTGAAGTGTATGTAGAAAGTTGTGAACCACTATTATCTCTAGCCCATACACGTTTGTAATAAGCGTCTGCTGTTGTAGGGGTAGCATAAAGAGCCATCTGTCCTCTAGTAGTTCCACCTGGAGTAGCAATCATTATAGCGTTTGGATTTTTTCTACCGTCACCTGCATCATCTAATCCTGTTGAACTATTATACGCATCAAAACGCATGGGCATAATTGTTGTAGAGGTGCTAAAATTATTGTTCCCACTGGTGGTGTAAAGGGTAGCGTTAGCCCCAGAGTAAAATTCAAAAACATAATATGGCCCTGAAGGAGTTCCTGTTATTGTTCTAAATTGAAACCTTCCATTATAAGCAGGTGCGCCTGTAGTTAAAGTTGTATTACCTACGTCATATACAATATAATTAACTTGGTATGATTCTGATGCAAGCGTAACAGCATAAGATACAGCATCGTTTGAACCATCTATTCTTAAACTCATTGGAACCGCAGTAGTAGCCTGTGCAAGTACGGAAACAGAAGCTTCTGCTCCACTTGTATTGTCATATACAACCGTTGTTGATAGGGGGCTTATTTTTGCTTTTCCTAAACGACCATTAGCCAT
>VMHT01091003.1_pt1 | contig 14102 bp, 15 predicted proteins | sample 4693611 | NCBI WGS metagenome assembly VMHT01 (sample SAMN12280063, study PRJNA550983) | marine metagenome | isolation source: seawater sampled from same location over 5 years 0.02-0.2 micron viral filtrate | place: USA: collected off the coast of southern California halfway between the port... ... | reverse complement strand
TTGGTGTTTTCTAGCCAAATTATAAAGGACTTGTTTATATTTTTGAATAGTAATGGGATATCCTTGTAATTTTATGATAAAGAACGGTAGAAGAATGAAAAATATAGGAGTTGCTAGTGTCATAATTGGTGATAATATGTTGTATAAACCAAGAAACAGTAGGAAGAGCGCGCTATTATTTAATTTATCTGCAAGCGGCCATGAATTATTTATATAACTATATTTTGAATGAAACCCGGTTTCATGTAATGTATTGTTGTATATAGATTCAAAGTTTTCTAGTTGGGAGCATTTATCAGGTAGTTTATCCGTAAGAAGTGATTGCGTATCTTTAATGTATGTTCGATCTGATGTATAATATTCACACCATTGTTTTATAAGTTTTTTAGAATATACTGTTTTTGGTGAAAATACGTGTTGGTATACACCAGAAGATATATCAAGATCTGATATATTGTCATTTTTATCTGTATTATCTTGTTTATCTGTATTATCTTGTTTATCTGTATTATCTTGTTTATCTTTAAAGTTATCTATTTTTTTGGTTCTGCTATTATTATTTGATGGTGCTTCTGCGATGCTTGTTAAATCTAAATCAGATATGGTATGCTTCTCAATCTTTGTTTTATTGCTCAAATATTGTATTGGTAATTTAAATGTATTCATTTCTATGATTATAATAGAAATAGATACATGTGTTATAACGTATTACTGTTTAATTGTTTCAGGTAGTTCTACAATATTTGTGTGATAATATTGTTCAATATCTCTCATATATTTTGAGTCCCTCCTTGTTACAAAGTTAATACCCATACCCTTTCGTCCCCATCTTCCGCTTCTTCCAATTCTATGAAGATATGTATGAATACATTTTGGTATATCAAAATTTATAACAGTGCTTACTTGTTGAACATCTATTCCTCGTGCAGTTACGTTTGATGATATAAGGACGCGCATATTTCCTGTACTGAATGAACGGAAATTTTTCTCCCTCTCATCTTTTTCCATATTACTATGTATTTGACATACCGGGAAGTTATCGGCAGTCATTGCTTCATACAGATCTTGCACTCGTTTTACACTATTGCAGTAAATAATACATTGACTTAGTGAAAATGTTCCATATAAATCTTTAAGAGTATCATATTTTTGATCGTCATTTTCTAATGCAACATAGTATTGCGTGATACCTTCTAGTGTTAGTTGTTCCGTTTGTACTAGAATCTTAATAGGGTCCCTCATGAATTTGTTTGTTAATACGTTAAGTGATTCGGGCATTGTTGCACTAAATAGCGCTACCTGAATATCTTTTCTTAAAAACTGAAAAATATTATATACTTGCTCTTTGAATCCCTGTGATAACATTTCATCCGCTTCATCTAGTACAATAAGTTTGAAATGATTTGTGTGGAGTTTTTTTCTTCTTAGCATATCATGTACTCTTCCTGGGCAACCGATTATAACATGAGGGGGATTTTTATGAAGGCATTGTATATCTGCTTCAGTTGACGTACCACCGATGAGTAACTGTGTTTTAAGATTTTTATATAATTTACCAATGGAATCAATCACATTTTTTGTTTGTTGAGATAATTCTCTTGTTGGAGATAAAATGAGCGCTTGTGGTTGATGAAGAGAGGTATTTATTCTTTCTAATACGCCTATCGCGAAACACCCGGTTTTACCTGTCCCGGATTGCGCTTGCGCAATTACATCTTTCCCATCAAATAGCGGACAAATTGCTTTTTTTTGTATAGGACTAGGTTTTTCAAACCCATAAGCATAAATGCCGCGTAATAGATTGGGCGTTGCATCTAATTCTTCCCATGTTTCAATCGTTTTAACTGTGTAAGATTTTTCTTCATTATCTTTTGCTAACTCTGCAGACATAATAAAATATTGTAAGTATGTTTAAGTTTCTTACTTATAATTATATTTAAATAAATAGATATAAACTGATATATATATTAATATTTATCCTATATGACAATTTGTTATACGGATCAAGATATTAATGATATTAAATCGCTGCCGACCATTTTTTATTTTGATCAAAATATATTAGATAAAATAAAGAAAATTGCCGATGAGGTAGGGGCGCCTGAATATATGCACACACCACAGTTTCAAAAAAAAGAAAAAAATAAACAGAATATTTCTGATGATGATTGGAATATGATTAGAAATTTTAAAACAACTAAAATTGTTAAAAGGGAGGGTATTGACGCATCATTTGATAAGATTAGAAAACATTTGAATAAATTGTCTACTAATACATATGATAAACTAAAGATAACTATTATTGAAGAGATGAGACTAATTTATGGTAATACAAATATTAGTAGTGTAGATAATGATTTGGAAAATACAAATTTGTATACTATTGGAAATGATATATTTGCAATTGCAAGTAGTAGTAAATTTTATTCAAAAATGTATGCAAAATTATATAGTGAACTAATTAAAGAGTTTAATATTATGAAAATTGTATTTGATAAGAATTTGACTGAATTTAATAAGGTGTTTCGGGATATAAGTTATTGTGATCCTAAACAATATGATATATATTGCGAAAACAATAAAAAAAACGAAAAGCGACGAGCGCTAGGACTGTTTTATGTAAATTTAATGATCGAGGGTATTATTACTCAAGACACTATATTAGATATTATTTCAGATGTTCAAGAGTATCTTATTAACAAATTAGATGTAGATGGTTGTAATGCTATTGTAGATGAGTTGTCGGAGTTGTTATATATAATGATTATACCTTGTAAAGATATATATGATAAAAAAATGGATAATATTATAAATAATGTAGAAAAAATTTCTAAATTAAAAAGTGCTGATATGAAAAGTTTGACAAATAAAACAGTGTTCAAGCATATGGATATATTGGATGCAATATAAATATAAAACGAATTAAATGCTACTTTTATTTAATAGTATAATGAGTCTATGTTATACTATTAAAGAAATTATACCTGATAATAACCATGATCTTGATATGATACAACAAGATGTAATAAAAAGATTTAATAGTGCACAAGAGAACAGTGCACAAGAGAACAGTGCACAAGAGAACGAATCCCGTATTTTTGCGCAAAAATTAGAATATTCATTTAACTATAAGGTTAAAGAACTTTGCGCAATAATGGGTTACTATAAACTTTCAAGGCGTAAAATGACAAAAGACGATATGATAAATATAATTATTAATTATGAAAATCTAGAAGAGAATTTGGAGATCACAAATAAACGAAAGAGATTATGGAAATATGCGAAAGAATTAAAAGAAGATAATTATTTTTCTAAGATTATATTATTTGATTTTTAGTTTTTATTGTGTATATTAAAAAGATTATCGTAAATACAAGATCTATTATCCTTCCATTTTTTTTCTGTATTATTATTTATTCTAATATATCTATCGATGAGTTTTTTTTGTTGTAAAATTTTTTCTTCTAGAATATTTGAAGGAATATGATAAAAATTATTTTTATATTCTGAATTTTTAATAATTTGACGACTAATATTGTATAAAGCATAATGTTTATGTACAAAGTAATCAAACTTCATTATATATAATTATATTTCAATATTTTTAAGTTTTCATTATTAAAGATATAATATATCATTAATTTATAATGGTACGTTCTATATTAGATTCTACTATAAATTATCCTGAAATAAAAGGTTTAGATGAAGAAGATATTGGATATTCAACACCAGTATACGAAGTTGAAATTATGGGAAAAGATATGCTTATATCATTAGGACAGACAAAATATACATTTATAGACAAGAATATAGTTTACTATCCAATATATGTAATCGAAAAAGACCAAGTTAAAGAACAGATAGGAGTATATGAAATATTTGATAGTAGTATACCAGATATAACGGATGAAGATGGCGATGTTGACATTGATATGTTAGGCATACCTTTACTATATTCGTATGTCAATGATAAATTTTTATCAAAATATTCAGTTCCTGTAAAAAGTTCTTCAGAAAAAGAGACTCCCGAAGGTGTTTCAGATTCAGTTAAAAAGGACAGCGATGATACAACAATTGCTGATGAGGAAAAGATTTCATCTAATAAAAAGGAACATAGTGAAAAAAAGTTGGAGACTGACTCGTTAAAAGAAATGAAGGAATTTCAAAAACATAGCAGTGTTGCTTGGATAGAAAATTATATGCATAATAATAACTATGCTATTGTCCCAAATGATGGTGGAGGGGACTGTTTATTTCACACTATTCATGATGGACTTGCTGGGGTTGGAAGAAACGTATCTGTTGAAGAAATGCGAAAAATATTATCTGAAAATGTAACCCAAGATTTATTTGAAGGATATAAAACACAATATGTAATGGCTGAGAAAGAAATTATGACATTGAAAAAAGAACTAACTGACTTATCAAAAGTTCACAATCAGTTGAAAACGAAATTAAAACAAACAAATGACAGAGGTTTACAAAAAGCGATCGTTGAACAGGCAGCAGAAATAGTAAAACGACATAAACAAGCCAAAAGAGAGAAAAAAAGCGCAGAAGAAATTATGAATGAATTTAAATTTATGAAAGGAATAACAAGTGTTGAGGCATTTCGCATGGCAGTGCAAACATGCGCCTTTTGGGGAGATACGTGGGCAATATCAACACTAGAGCGTGTGCTTAATATTAAGTTAGTGTTGTTTTCAAGCGGGGCATATCATGCAGAAGATATAGATAATGTTTTACAATGTGGGCAACTAAATGATAATATTTTAGAAAATAAGGGCGAATTTAAACCGGAGTATTACATATTATGTAACTATTTAGGTGAACATTATGAGTTAATAACTTACAAAACAAATACTGCTTTTCACTTTGAAGAATTACCTATTGATATAAAAAAATTAATTGTAAATAAATGCATGGAGAGAAATGCAGGACCATACAACTTAATACCCGATATGAATAAATTTATGACAGAACAAGGAAAAACGCCAAAACAAGACCCTGACATAGAAACACCGCATGAGGAACTATATAATCCAGAAAATATATTTCAGTTCTACTCAAAATCTCGAGATTTGAAACCAGGAAAAGGCGCGGGTGAAAAGATATCTGAAAAAGATAAAGGAAAATTTGCGGATTTGGAAGATATACATGAATGGAGGAGAAAACTGAGTAATTTTTGGAGTGCACCATTTATGCTTCATGGAAAAAGATGGGATAGTGTAGAACATTATTATCAAGGATCAAAATATAAGAAAAATAACCCACAAATATATGATGAATTCTCTCTAGATTCTGGTTCTGAGTTATCTAAAAATGCAGCCATGGCAAAGGGTGCCGGAGGGAAGTCCGGTTCTTTTAAAAAGGTTAGAATCATACCAAAAGGTATCAAAATAGATCCGGATTTCTTTACAGGGCGTTCCGAGAAAGAGATGAAAGATGCTCAATATGCCAAATTTACACAAAATGATGAATTAAAAGGTATGTTAATAGAAACAAAAAATGCAAAGTTGCAACATTTTAGTAGAGGTTCACCGCCGATAGTGTTTACAGATCTAATGAAGATCAGAAAGGAACTTAAATAGGAGTTGTATTATTTTAACAATCTAATTTATGATAATTAATACTATATATAGTAATAGTTATGGTATACTTTTATTATCTGTAATGTGGTATAGTATAATTTTAATGGAGTGGGGACTCCATAAACTTGGACATATTAACAGTAAATACAATATTATTTATCATATTCATATAGAGCATCATAAAGTACACTATCCGGTGAAAAATTTATTACAAAATAGTCCATATAAATCTGGGAAGGGAGAGTGTATTTATGGTGCTATTATTTTTTGTATATGGATAGCAATATATTCAATAGTTGAAATAAAAATTGCTATTACATATATTATATTTAGTGCATTATTTATTTTTATATCAGACCATTTGCATTCACAATATCATATTAAACATTCTTATCTGGAAAAACAGTTAGGAGATTGGTTTATTAAAAAAAGAGAATATCATTTTCAACATCACAAACGAATGGATACACATTTAAGTTTAAGTGGGATATGTAGTCATGCTGATAAAATATTATCGACATATTGATGGTATGTGTAGAAATACTTGTATAATATATATTTATATATATATATATACAATATGGATACTCCAATAAAAAAAAAAATTAGTCTCACTCAAGCATGGTTTGTATGGGTAATGCTAACAATTGCCAGTGTTATATTAGCAGTTTGGATACCGGGGGTGGTTGGAAAAATGTTTACTTATATATCATTTATTATTTTTTTCTTATTTTGTATAGTTTATATATTGGGTGGAAAAATAGAGAAGATCTGCTTGTATCCAACTTTACAAGATGCAGGAATAGTTTGTGATAAGGATCTTACCTTAAAAAAAACAATTTTTAAATATGTTTTACCTTTTATAATGTTTACATATATATTTTTGAATTGGGGCATCTATGCTAAAGGAAAGGGTGAATTAGGTATGTCATTATTTGGATTTATGATAGTATTTGCAATTCTGTTAATGTTAAATACTAGTAGTATTGATACTTTAAAAACTTTCCCGATTTTCCTGAAAATTAAAAATTTCGTGGAAGGTGATGGAGGCGGAGGAGAAGGTGATGGAGACGGAGGAGAAGGTGATGGAGACGGAGGAGAAGGTGATGGAGACGGAGGAGAAGGTGATGGAGGCGGAGGAATGTTTAAAAATCTCTTCGGGAAGAAAAAACGTAATCCCGAAAAATTAACAACCATTGCTGCCAACAGAGATTATACGTTAGAAGAGAACATAAAAACTGACCAAGAAAAAGTTAGACAAGAACAAGTAGCAGAACAAGCACCAGAACAAGCAGCAGAACAAGCACAAGAAATAGAAATGAAAAACCGTAATACAGATGCAGATGCTGCTGCTGCTGCTGCTGCTGCTGCTGCTGCTGATACTGATAGTGATACAACTACATTTGGTGGAGGATTATTTGGAAAATCTAAAACGCCTCTTCAGAAAGCGGAAGATAAATTAACGAAAGATGAAAAATTAGCAAATTCAGTTATTGGCGCTCAAGATTTAAAAAAAGGCGACACCGAGATTACTGACTTAACTGGCTTGAATGAAGCACTAGGTATACAAAGTATTGAGTCACTTCCGGACGAAAATAAATTTCAAGAAGAATTTAAAAAAAATATAACTGCTCAATCCCAAGCGCCATCTGATTCAAAACTAAGATTTGCCGGTAAATTGAAGAGTGCTGCAGCAAGTGCGAAAGCAGGCGTGAAGAGTGCTGCAAGTGTTGCAACAAGTGTTGCAACAAGTGCGAAAGGAAGATTTACACGTTCAACACATTTGAGTGCTGCTGCTGCTCCTGCTTATGATACTGATGCTGTTGCTGCTGCTGCTGCTGCTGCTGCTGATAATACTGATGCTGTTGCTGCTGCTGCTGCTGATAATACTGATGCTGCTACAGTTGGTGGAGGCAGGAGAAAAACAAAATCTGCGCGGCGAACATTGAGAAAAAAACTGATACCGGGAGGCGTTTTATAAGTAATAATTAATAATATAAATTATAAGATTTAAAATATTATCCTTATTAAATACTAATGGAATTTAAAAAAGATTCTTCGAAACTAGTCAAATGGTTAACACCACAACTGCGAAAACATATGGCGTATCGTTTTAAAACGCCAAAGGAAGCGTTTGAAACGTCATTTAATAAATTATTGTTGATTTTATATAATGATATCGACACGGGCATGAAATATGTTGTAAATAAAATGGGTACAAAATGTTTAGAACCGGTTCTTGATGAAAATAAAAAACATATTTCACATAATTCCACATTTTTTCCAAAAGGAGTGCAAGATTATATTAATGAACACATGACGCACGTGTTAATCTATACGTGTAAGATTAGAGGTAAAGATATCAAGATTAAATTTGGATTATTTGGCAATATAGAAGAACAAAATTTGGAAAAATATGATGAGCACGCATGTTTCATTTATTCGATGCTTTATATTTGTTACAAGTATAATATACGCAAATGTTCTGATACATTGGATATATCTATTTATCTTACTCCAATTAAAAAACGATTACCAAAAGATAGGAACAGTATCTTAGGCGCGAAGGAAGTAAATACTGCATATACTTTTGGATGTCAACCAAAAGGGGAAATAGTTTTATATAGACAAGAAGAATGGAAAAAGGTTTTTATTCATGAGGTATTTCATACATTTGGATTTGATTTTAATAAAAATATAGCAAGAACTGTATACGACTACCACAAGGAGAGATTTCTTATTAAAAGTGAATTTAATATAGAAGAAGCGTACGTAGAAACGTGGGGGAGAATATTAAATTGCGCATATAATAGTTATTTTTCATTAAATAATAAATCTGATTGGAATACATATTTAATATATATGAAGTTTTCTTTACAAATAGAAAGATTATTCTCTCTGCTTCAACTAATTAAGGTTCTAAAACATATGGGATTGACATATGAAATGCTATTCGATGGGGGTCACGAGTCAAAACATCTTTGTAAACAGTTATATAGAGAGAATTCAAATATATTTGCATATTATATTTTAACAGGTGTACTGATGAATGATTACTATAAATTTTTATCATGGTGTTATAGTAACAATACAATATTATTTAAATTTAACTCATCAACAAGTAATGTGAAAAGTTTTGTGAAACTGATTGATAATGCATATGAAAACCCTTCTATGATAGAATTAATTAATAAACTACAAGAAAAAGATGGTAATGACTTTATTAAAAAAACAACAAGAATGACAGCGATTGAAGTTATACCATGTTAATAAATATTAACTTGTACTCACATAGATTTATAATGAATATGACATTTCCCATTTTTTGAAGGAGATTTATTGCACCTAATACCCTTTTTAGTAGTTGCACCGCATATGTATTTAAATGCACCATTTCCAATTGAGCATTTATTTTTCCTCCATTCATATTCGGCATCATTAAAATCAATATTTATTGAGATTATATCAGTTGAATTTGTTACTGTATTTTTCATGACTTCAATATAATATAATACAATATTAGGTATTATATTTCAATTTATAATTATAAAATTGAAATATAATAATTGTAATTATTAATTACAACAATTTATATTATGGGTATTTATCAATTGCATAGTTTCATACAGAAAAGATGTAGTAATGGGATTCAACTAATGACATTTGATAAATTATCAAACAAAACTATTGTAGTAGATACAAGTATCTATATGTATAAATTTGCGAGTCAAGGAAATTTGATAGAAGGAATGTATAAAATGATTAGTATACTTCTTGAGTATAATATAGTACCAATATTTATATTTGATGGAAAACCAACTGATAATAAATTAGAATTATTGAACGAGCGTCATAAAAAAAAGAGAGAGTCAAAATATGAATATTATAAATTACGTGAACACCTTATAGAAAATGGTGCAACTGATGACGAATTAAGAAAAAATCAGAGTTTGAATAAATATAAACGTGAAAGCACGCGTATTAATTCGAATATGGTAGATGAAGTTAAAAAACTTATCACGCTATTTGGTATAAGATATTATCAATCAGAGCACGAGGCAGATTCTATTTGTGCGTATCTAGAGAAAAATACAGAATACAACATATGGGGGTGTTTAAGTGAAGATACAGATATGTTTGTATATGGATGTGAACATATACTTAGGTATATAAGTTTTATAAATCACACAGTGATAGTTTATGATCAAAAAATTATTTTAGAAAGTTTAAACATGACACACAAAAATTTTGTAGATATGTGCATTTGCGTGGGTTCTGATTATAATATAGAAAACAGGTTATCTATTAATAAAGTTTACAACTTATTTATAGAATATACAACTTATAAAAAAAAATTAAATACAAAGAAGGGTTCAACTAGTAAAACAAGCAAAAAGAAAAAAACTACAAACCAAAAAAAACGACATAAAAAACTTACATTTATGAAGTGGATGATAAAAAATTATTATGTTAAAATAAAATACGAAGATTATCTAAATATTGCGAATTTATATAATTTAAATAATGTACAAAATATTTGCTTTAATGAAATCATAAGTAAAGATAGTAAAAAATTGAAGGAGTTTTTAAAGAAGTACAATTTTATATTTATATGATAATGATGAATATATTACAATTATGTACTATATATTTTACTGTTTTTTATAATGATATATTACTTCAGATAAAAGATATTATACAATTAAACAATATGAAGATTTTATAGTTATATATAAATATATATCATGTATGGTGTAACTAATATTATTTGCAATTCAGAAAAAAATAATTTGACAACCAAACCTCTTTTATCTCCATTATCATTAATTAACCATCTTAGTTATAATGTTCCAACGAATATAAAGAAAATGACAAAGATTGAAGATAATAACTTTAATATACCAAAGATGAGTGAATATGATAAGATTCGTACAATAAATTATCGTGTATCGCAACTTAAACAGATGTGTAAAAGGTACGGACAAAAATTGTCTGGTAATAAATCTGTGTTGCAGTATAGAATATATAATTATCTTAGATTGTCATATAGTGCTTGTAAGATACAGAATATGATTAAGAAAAATTTTATTAAGCATTATAATAACTTGAAAGGTCCTGCAAAATTTAGAAGAGATTTATGTGTAAATGATACCGATTTTTTTACAATGGATGATATAAAAGAAATTCCGCATAAATTATTTATTAGCATAATGGATGATGATGACAAAAAAATATATGGATTTAATGTAAATTCACTCCATACTCTTTATTGTAAAAATAAGGAGGTTAAGAATCCATACAATAGGAAGGTTCTACCAGCCTATATTATGACAATAATAAAAAAAATGATAACTTATTCTAAATTTACTGGAGATGAGATCATACTAGAAAAGGTAGAAGATGATTTAACGCCATTACAGCGAATTGATATGCGAACACTGCAGATATTTCAAAAAATGGATATGTTAGGACATTATACTGAACTAGAATGGTTTACAAGTTTAGATAAACCCAAAATAATTGGATTTATTAGACATATTAGCGATATTTGGTATTATCGAGCCCAATTAAGTCTAGATACCAAGAAAAGTATTTGTCCTCCGAGAGGTGATCCATTCAATACGATACCAATAGGATATAATTATAGTATTGTTCAATATCCAATCACAACATTAAAAAGGTTTGCATTAACAATTATGGAAAAAATGATTTTGTATGGAGTGACAGAAGATGATAAATATTTAGGAAGTTCTTTAGTATTATGTGCCGTTACGTTAGTAAGTGATAGAGCGGCGATTGCACTTCCTGGATTATATGAGTCTGTTTCTGTACCAACCGAATAGGTATTTTAGTTAACCATAAAGGTAACAATTAAATATATTTTGCGTTAAAACACTTAAAAAACTCTTATTATGTTAGAGTATACAATGCCCCGTAGTTCAAAACCAACCACAAAAGGATCTGCTCCTGCTCCCAAGAACGCTGCCCCTGCTCCCAAGAATGCTGCCAAGAAGGCAAAAAAATCGGCTGTTGCAAAGAAGGAGGTATCTGCACCTACTGATTGTTCTGACACTGCTTCGCATGAGGTAGCAGCAGTACCTACCGAGACTGCGTCTGCATCTACCGATGCAGCACCGGTGCCCGTAGATTCTGCATCTAAGGCAGTTGTCGGTCTTCAGGATGATTTTACAGCATTCCTTGCAAAACTCCAGCAGGCAGTTAGTCTATGTAGTACACTTCGCACAGAGTTCCGTTCTCTAGAGCGTCGTTCTATGCGCGAGTTGCGCGCAGCAGAGAGGATTACCCAGAAGCGCAAGCGCAAGACTGGCAACCGTTCTCCTAGTGGATTTGTAAAACCCGCGCTAATCAGCGACGAACTTGCAAACTTCCTTTCCAAACCACTTGGAAGTCAGATGGCACGCACAGAGGTAACGCGCGAGATCAACGCTTACATTCGCCAGCATAATCTTCAGGACAAGGATAATGGTCGCCAGATTAATGCGGACAAGAAACTGTCTACTCTTCTGTCACTTTCGTCCAGTGACACTCTTACATACTTTAACCTTCAGAGGTACATGAGTCGTCATTTCCCAAAGTCTGCTGCTAAGAAAGCGGAGGAGTTGGCCAAGGCTTAAAATAACTAGTATGAAGAAATATAAAAATAAAAAAATGTAAACTATAAAAATAAGAAAATGTAAACTATAAAAATAAGAAAATGTAAAAAGTAAATATGATAAAAATATAAATAATATTTTTATTATAACATTATAAAGTCAAAAACTTATTATGGATATATGTCCCATATGTAAAACTAGGTTTCCCGAATATATTAATAAAGAAAAAAATTGCATATGTCCCATCTGTTTAGTTAGTTATCAAAAATTAACACATTTAATAGACGGGTTATCGATATGTTTTCGCAACCCGCATTTATACGGAAGAATTATACCTGTAATTGAAGGAAGAGACTGTGATATGCCAATTAATATATTTTATTTGAATAATACACGATGTATAGTATTAATTGCTGCGGATGGTACATTAATTTATAAAAAAAAATCTAAATATACGTGATGAGATTATGATTTTGGGGTTTGTTTAAGTTAGTTGATTCAATTTTTCTGAAATCAAAAAAAAATTGATTTAGAGAAATGCCTCTAATATTAAACAAGAACATGGCAAACACAAGCAACCAGATTGAAAACGGTATGACTTTTACCCGCGATGATTACAAATTTGCGAAACCTAAGGTTAATAAGTCTGGCGGTAAGAGTATTAATGTAACTCTTAGTAGTGCTAATAGCAGTCTAGTAATTACTACTCCTCTTATGCTAACATGGGGTGTAAATGAGTATGTTGATGACACGTCTGGACGTAAGACGTACGATATGTCTCTTCAATTCCCAAAAGATGACTATGCAACTCAGGAAACAACTGACTTCCTTGATCGCCTCAAAGATTTTGAGACTAATATCAAAGAATCTGCAATCAAGAATTGCAAGGAGTGGATGAATAAGGCGAAACTTACAGATGAGGTTGTAGATGCTCTATTTCATCCTATGCTGCGGTATCCAAAGGATCAAAACACTGGAGATTCAGATTACAGTCGTCCACCGACGCTTCGTATCAAACTAGGTTATTGGGATGAGAAGTTTGATTGCGAGATTTATGACATGGAGTACAAACCGCTTTTCCCGAATGAGGAAGGTAATGTTTTGCCTGTTGATTTGATTGCGAAGGGTTCGCATGTTTCAACTGCAATCCGATGTGGTGGTATTTGGTTCGCAAACGGAAAGTTTGGTGTTACCTGGCGTTTGGTTCAGTCTGTTGTAAAACCAAAACCGAGTCTTAAGGGGAGGTGTTTTATTCAACTATCTTCAAATGAAAAGGATAAGTTGAGCAAGCAGGTTGTAGAGGATGATGATGATGCAGTCGGTGTAGAAGTTGCTGATGACAGTGATAACGATGATGAGGTTTCTGCTACTGTTGCTGATGAGGTTGCTCAGTCTGCTCCAGTTGTAGAGGCAGTTCCCGATCCTCCTCTTGTAACAAAGAAAAAGAAGATGGTAAAGCGTAAAAAGAAGGTATCTGACTCTACCGCATAATTAAAAATCAATTAAAAATCAATTAAAAATCAATTAAAAATCAATTAAAAATCAAATAAAATTAAAAATAAATAGTATAGATTGTAATAGTAACCTTATTTTTCTTATTATAATCAATTATCATATAAATATTTGGCAGACAAAATTAAATACTTAACTATAAAGATATGATGCTCTTCATATGATGATCTTCCCGCGCACAGAGTCACTAATAATGCTTTATATAATATTATCCGCCAAACCTTTCTATTATTATTTACCTTCTGCGACCTTTCTTGTTACTGCGACTACGCTTTGTTCTGTTACTGCGACTACGCTTTGTTCTGTTACTGCGACTACGCTTTGTTCTGTTACTGCGACTACGCTTTGTTCTGTTACTGCGACTACGCTTTGTTCTGTTACTGCG
>VMHT01000826.1_pt1 | contig 14103 bp, 7 predicted proteins | sample 4693611 | NCBI WGS metagenome assembly VMHT01 (sample SAMN12280063, study PRJNA550983) | marine metagenome | isolation source: seawater sampled from same location over 5 years 0.02-0.2 micron viral filtrate | place: USA: collected off the coast of southern California halfway between the port... ... | reverse complement strand
TACATTAATGGTTGCTAAGTATGCTCTTGGTCATGGAATCCTAAGACCAGAATGTGCAGCTACTATTAAGCTATCTGCTTCTTAATTTCAATTTATAGGGTATCTTATTATTAGATACCCTTTTTTTATTACCATGTATCATTCAAAGAAGAAAAAAAAGAAAGGTGGGAGAGACTCACTTAAAATTAAAAAGAAAGGCTATTAAATATGTTTGGCAAGAATAAAAAGAAAAAAGGTATTCTTGGATTAGAAGGTCAAGCTTATCTTGATGCTTATAATAAAAAGATGACCGATACAGGAAAAAGTACTCTTGCTGAAAAAGCTAGATTTTTTAAAGAGACACAGAAAGTTAAAGCACAAAAACTTAAACAGGCAGGTAACTAATGGCTGTAGCTGAAACCACAGAACTTGAATGTATCAACATTATGTTGGCTGCTATAGGAGAAGCACCTATAAACAGTCTTGTCGGTACTCTTCCTGTTGATGCTCGTATTGCTCAATCAACTCTTACTGAAGTAAACAAAAGTGTACAGTCAGAAGGTTGGTCTTTCAATACTGAAACAGATGTAACTCTTACTAGAGATGGATCTAATCATGTCAATCTACCTGCTGATGTATTAAGAGTAGATGCCAATATTCATCAACACCCGACCATAGATCCTATACAACGTGGTTTAAAATTATATGACAGACAAAATAATAAGTATGAATTTGATGAAGACTTGATTTGTACTGTTGTTTATTTTAGAGATTTTAATGAGATACCAGAACCAGCTAGATATTATATGAATATCAAAGCTGCAAGAATATTTGTTGATAGACTTGTAAGTGACCAAGGACTAAGAACTTATACACAACAAGACGAAGTAAGAGCTAGAGCTATATTAATGGAAACAGATTTAGCAAATGGAGATCACAATATGCTACGAGGAGATCCTTCTCTTACAAATGTCTTTGATACCTACAATCCTTCTAGTGCTTTAATTAGATAACTATGAGTGTTATTTCAAGATCTATACCTACATTACTAAGAGGTATATCGCAGTCTTCTGATGCCTTGAAGCAAGCAGACCACGCTGATATACAAGACAATGCTGATAGCAACCCTGTTCTTGGTCTTACTAAAAGGTCGGGATCTCAGTTCTTAGCTTCAGTTGGTAGTTCTACTCTTGGTAATGTTCATATACAAACTATAAATAGAGATGCTAGTGAACAGTATGTAGCGATATTTAGTAATGGTAATGTCAAAGTTTATGAGTTAGATGGTACAGAAAAAACAGTAACAAAACCTGATGGTACTGCTTACCTAAATACATCAGATCCTAGAAGTGTAATAAAGACAGTAACTATTGCTGACTTTACTTTTGTTGTTAACACAAGCATTACAACAGCAATGGATTCTGCCTTATCAAATAGTGCTAGTAATATAACTCAAGCAATAGTCTTTATAACTCAAGCAACAGCTAAAACAACTTACTCTGTGACTGTAGATGGAGTGACAGTTACCGATAATACAGATGGTAATGATCCTCTTTCAACTGATACTGTAGCTTCTGATCTTGCTGCTGGATTAAATTCTGGTCTTACAGGTTTTACGATTGCTAGGAATGGTCCTGTAATTCATATAAAGAAAACTGATGGTAGTGATTTTTCTATAGATGGTACTGATACTCAAGGTAATACCAAGATGACAGTAATAAAAAATTCAGTACAGCAATTTACTGATCTACCAAATGTGTCACCTAATGGATATGTAGTAGAGATTACAGGTGATGAAGGTACAAATTTTGATAACTACTACGTTAAATTTACAACTAATAATGGTAATGCTTTAGAAGAAGGGCAATGGCAAGAAACAGTAGAAGCTGGCATAACTTTTAAATTTGATTATGCAACCATGCCCCATGTTTTAATAAGACAGGCAGATGGTAATTTTAGATTTGCAAGAGTAGATGGTGATACTTATACATTATCTGGTACTACTTATACATTACCTAAATGGGGTGAACGTGTTGTTGGTGATTTAGTATCTTCACCAAACCCTTCTTTTATTGGTAATAAAATCAATAACGTATTCTTTTTTAGAAATAGACTTGGTTTTTTAGCAGCAGACAATGTAATACTTTCAACAGTATCAGAGTTCTTTAACTTTTTTTCTGAGACAGTCATATCAGTTTTAGATACTGAACCCATAGATGTAGCTGCTTCTCATACCAAAGTTGCGATCTTAAAACACGCAGTAACTATGGGAGAAAAGTTAATATTATTTTCTGAACAAACGCAATTTGTATTATCAAGTTCAGCAGATAACCTTACACCTTCAACAGCTAACGTACTTGTACAAACTGAGTTTGAAAGCAACGCAGCAGCACAACCTGTAGGTTCTGGTTCTTCTATTTATTTCTTAACTAAGAAAGGTTCTTTCGCAGGTATCAGAGAATATATTATTGCAGGTAATCAACAAATCCAAGATGCAGCAAACACAACTATTCATGTACCAAGACTGATACCAAGTGGTATTTTTAAAATGGCAGTATCTAATAACCAAGACATTCTTGTTTTGCTTGGTACAGAAAATCCAAACAAGCTATATGTAAACAGATGGTTATATGGAGATGGTTTTAGTAAAGCTTTAAATGCTTGGTTTACTTATACCTTTAATAGTAATAGGTCTATTTTAAATGTTGATTTTATTGGTACTGATTTAATAATGGTTGTAGAAGAAGCTAATGGTGTGACTTTAGAAAAGATACCATTTGAGACAAACTTTAGAGAACCTAACGCAGACTTTGAATATCATCTAGATCATAAAGTAACTGAAGCAACTTCTGGTGTATCAGTATCTTATAGTTCTGGTACTGGTCTATCTACATTTACAGTTCCTTATAGACTAAGAGCCAATATGAATATTGTTGGTAGGTATCTGGCAAATGGAGAGACAAGTACATTTGTAAATGCTCAAGGCAATACAAAAACTCTTGTGTCAGGGCAAGCACTTACGACTACTAATGCAACTAATGGTTCTACTTCTACTATTACTGCTACAGGAGACTTTAGAAATAGTAAATTTATTATTGGTGAACCTTATGAAATGCACTATAGATTTAGTCAACAAAGACTAACTCAAGGTGGTGGAGGTGCTACTGAACTTATAAGTGGTCGATTACAAATACATCATTTTTATATTAAGTATGAAGATTCTGGTTTCTTTCAAGTAGAAGTAACACCTGAGAATAGAGATACATCCCTACATAAATTTACTGGTCGTTTGCTTGGTGCTGCTTCTGCTTCTATTGGTCAGATTAATTTAGACACAGGAACATTTAAAGTACCTATTATGAGCAAATCAGATAGAGTAGATATAGATGTCAAGAACAATACTTTCTTGCCTACTTTATTAGCTAGTGCAGAATATGAAGGAGTATTCCACATGAGGAGTAGAAGAGCTTGATGGGATATTTAAGAAAATCAAAGCTATCAGATCTTAATTATGTATGCCAAAACATGAGACAGATGGATAGGTTAGAAGGTTTATATCAAACAGGACAAGACCCAGAAGAAGCTTTGCGTTTATGTTACTTGTTTGGTCAAAAAGTTTTAACAATAGCTGGTGACGAAGATCAACCTATGGGGTTATGTGGAGTAATAAAAGGTGGTTGTATATGGATGATATGTACAGATGAATTGTTTTCTAATAAAAAATATAAAATACAACTTATAAGAAAAGGTCGAGAATGGGTAGATAGTTTGTTGAAATCTTATAAAGTCCTATATAATTTTGTATATGCAGAGAATGATTCTGCTATAAAGTGGTTAGAAGCACTTGGTTTTGTTTTTATAAAGTATCACGCAAAGTATGGACAACATGAAAAACCATTCTATGAATTTCTGAGGATTGCCTAAATGTGTTCACCTCTTGTAGCTTTATCTGCTGGTATCTCTGCATTTCAAGGGCTTGCTATGCGTGGTGCTGCACAAGATGCTGCTTCACAAGCATTTGAAGTAGAAAAAGAAGGTGTAGCTAATGCTGAAACTGACAAAAGGAATAAACAAGCAGCTTTAGCAGAACAATTAGATGATAAAAATAAAACTTCTGCACAAGATAAATTTGCTAAAAGAATTGATTCTTTAAGAACTCAAGCTTCACTTTTAGCTACAGGAAAGTCAGGAGTAAGTTTTGGTTTAATACTACAAGACAATGAAAGACAGGCAGCAAACTACAGAGAATCTATAAGACAATCATTAGAATCAGCAAGAAGACAGCATACAAGATCTTTACAGCAAACAGAATCACAGTATCAAAGTATAAGAAATCAATACAGAAGCCAAACACAACAAGCATATAATCAAATACCTTCTCTAGGATCAGTATTATTAGGTGCAGCTTCAAGTGGCTTGCAAACTCAAATTGCATTAGGATAATAAAATTATGTCATCAAGTTTTCAAAGTACTGCCTATCAATCCTTTGCTTCACCAGTTGATACGTTTGTAGAACCTGTTAAGGTCTTGCCTAAGACTAATATGATGGCACTTGCTGAAACTTTAAAAGTTGTTAATCCAGTATTAGAAAAATTTATAGAAAGTAAAATTGAAGACAAAAGAGCAGAATTATCAGAAGAAGCATTTAATGATGCTTTAGATAGTTCGGGGGAAGATTGGGCTGACGCATCTAAATATTTAAAATCTAATAATATCTTTGGTGGTAATAGACTTTATAACAAGGTTTTTAAAAGAACAAAAGCTACTATTTTAGGTGGTGGTTTAGAAAGTAAATTTAAAACTGAATATAATAGTGCAGAAGTAGATGGAGTTCCTTTATCACAATTCTCTTTAGAATCTAAAGAATTTCAAGATTGGTTAAACGAAACAAGAACAGATGTTCTTAATTCTTTAGGTGATGTAGATAGCGATACTTTTAATAAGAAATTTTTTCCATATCTTATAAACGCTACAACTAAAATAACTGACATTCACGAAGACAAACATGAGGAATTTCAAGTTGAAAAATTAAATATTGATGCTGCTGGTCTTGCTAAAAATATAATTAATTTTCAAACAGCAGGTCCAGATTCAGATGACGTTAGCAAAAATCAATTTTTATTATTAACAGCTTCTATAAATCAATTTGAGAATGACATAAATAAATTAGGATTAAGTTCAGCAAATAGATCAAAAATTAATAAAACTATATTAGATAGTCTTAGTGCTGAAGCAAAAAGAATTGGGTTTGATACTGGTGATGTAGATTTAGCTTTGTCAATTTTTAAGAGTGCAGATCAATTTCCTTTTGGTCCTAGTGGAAAATTAACTTTATTAGACCATCCTGACTACGTTGAGATAGAAAACAAATTAAGAGAAGAGGTTGAAGACTATACAGACAAATCAGATAGAAGAGACAGAGCTAATTTAAAGAGGGAGAAAGAAAAAGCCTTAGAATTAGGTATGTTAAATGCTGCTGGTTTAATTGATCAAGGAAAAAGTAAAGAAGCTTTTGACCTAATAGATAACTTACAAAGTCAATTCCCATTGCTTGCAACAAAAATACAGTCAAATGCAGAAGTTTTAGGTAGTGGTGATGAAAATGAAAGATTTGGTTTATTACTTTTTAATATACAAGAAGGTAATTTCGCAACATTATCAGATGCAAGAATAGCAGCTTGGGCTTGGTATAGTGATCCAAGTACAGTTAAAAATGAAAATAATACAAATAGATTAAATCAAGCAATGATACTTGCAGGTTCAGTTGATAAAGGACTTTTAGAACCTTTAAATTCTTATTTTAGAGGATTTGAAGATCAAGCAAAGATTATAATAGATTTAGATGACAGGTTTAAATCGTTTAAATTAATAGGTGCAGACCAACAATTAGCTACTATAAAACTTAATCTTGAATTTTTTAAGAGTGAATTTAGAGAATACAAATTAGCTAATCCTAATGTAGGTAGAAAAGAACTTGATTCTAAATATGAAGAACTTAAAGAAAAATATAACAAAAAAATATTTAGTGATTTTGAAACTTTACTAGACCCTTCATCAGACCAAGTTGACAATAATACAGAATTTATAAATCAAAACCAAAGCGGACTTGAAGGAGTAAGTACAGAAGTAATAGAGAAAGAAAAAGAAACTTCTGATTTCTTTGGTAATACATCTTTACCTTCGATTGAATCAAGAATTATTGAAGAATTAACAAGTATGGGAGGTATTACAAAAGAAAACAGAGACACGTTACTTCAAACAGTAATAGCTGAAAAAGAAAAAATGAACTTTACTAATGTTGTAGGTAAATCAGAAGCAGATCGAATAATTAGATTTTTACAGACAGGTGAATATGGATATGGTAAAGGTGGTCCTAGAGTTTATGAACCCATGAAGTTATTAGTAGATGATTTTGAAGCTAGTGTATTTAGTGATGTTAGTGAAGAAGAATCACCCACTACTGTTGAAGTTCAGCAAGGAGATACTTTAGGTCAAATAGCAGAAGAATTTGGTATTCCTTTAAAAGCTTTTATGGAAGCAAACAACATAACTAATGCAGATTTAATAAGAGCAGGTCAAGAATTAATTGTACCAATGGTTGAAGCTGCTACTCCTAATAAAACAGAAACAAAAAATAAGTTACCAGAAGTAGAATTAAATAAATTAAGACAAGAAATAAAATTAAAGACAAATAAAAAACAACCTCTTAATAAACAACAAATAAATAAACTATTACTTAATGCAGGGTTTACACAAGAACAGGCAAAAATAATGACTGCTATAGCTATGGCTGAATCAGCTAACAAAGCAAATGCTTTCTATGGTGGTACAGAAAAAGAACCAGAAGAATCTTATGGTCTATTTCAAATAAATATGTATAACTACAAAGGTATGGAATTAGGAAATGATAGACAACCTAAACTTGGTATAGATAATAATGAAGCTTTATATGATCCAGTACTTAATGCTATAGCTGCTAAATTAGTGTTTGATGAAACACAGGCACAAAAAGGTAATGGTTATTTAGCTTGGGGTGTCTATTCTAAAGATGGAGAAACTGAAGCTCCTGACGCTAGATACAAACAATTTCTTGATTAAACATGACTGATTCAAACATCAATAGTCTTCTAAACAATGAAGAGGAAGAAGAAAAGAAAAAGATAGAAACACCTCAGACAGATGCTTTATTTGATCGGTTTGATAACCAACCCCTTTCTGCTGTAAGTAAAGTTATAAACAAAAGCCAAGCAGGTGTAGTAGATTTTTTTGATAATAAGTTCTTAGGAGATCAAAGGAGTTTTGAAGAAATACTAGAGAACAGATCAAGAATAAGAAATGAAGCAGAAGAAAAACGACAAGATGTAAGTGAAGAGATAACAAAAACAGCATCTTCACAAGTTGTAAGAGGTGCTATTACTGGTCCTTTAAAAGCAATAAACGAAACTGTAGAGTTTGCAGATGATATATACGACTATATAGCTGGTAATCCATACGATAATAATGACCTTATTGATTACAGTTATTTTGAAAGAGAAGATGATAATGCGTTTTATCAAATACCACAAGCTATAACTCAATTCTTAATACCTATGGGGATCTTTAGTAAAGGTCTTAAAGGTATAAAAAACCCTTGGACAAGAAACCTTGTTGCAGGTTTTCTTACTGATTTTGTAGTAGAAGATCCATACGAACAAAACCTTTACAACATGGTTGATGAGTATGAAGGAATGTTAGAACCACTTGTAGATATATTTAAAATGCCAGCTTCAATATTTAAAGCTGATAATGATATATCTCCTATAGAAGCAAGATTAAGAAAAGGTCTTGGTGGTGTAGTTGTAGGAGAAGCTTTAACAGGGTTAGCTGTAGGGTTAAAAGCTTTTAGAAATTCTGATCTTGCTCCACAAGTATTAGCAACCTTAGAACGTAAAAGAAAATTAAAATTTAAAGACCTTGGTATTGATGAAGCTGGTAACGAATTATTAGATGAAAAAGTTATTGATTTAATAAAACCTCTAGAAGTAAAGAAAGGACAAGGTATAGGAGATACTTCACAAGTACCAGAAGTCGGTGACAAAATAGAATCTACATTTAACCCAGACTTAACTGGTGGTGGTATTGATGAACTTACAGATACTCTTTTAAATATTGCTGAGTACTTTAGAGATACAGATGAATTAGATCAATGGGCTAGGTCTGTTGGTTTAGGTGATATGTTTGCTGCTTCTCAAAGACAAACAAAAGGTCAAGCATTGGAAGCTGCTAGATTTTTCTTGCAAGAATTTGGACCTTATAAAAGAACTAAGAATGGCAAAATAATAAACAACCCAAGATATTTACCTGCTACAACTATATCAATTAATCAAATGATGAATAAAAATGGCGAAGCTGTTTTTAATTTGTCTGCTGCTTTGCATAATGCTATAGCTACAAAAAATACAGATCTTATAAAACAAATAAAACCAGCATTTTTAAAGGAAACAAAAGTATTAAAAGGTCTTGTTTACTTAAATAAAGGAGTTGGGTCTTTGACTTCACAAACTCTAGGTGCTAGAAGAGTTGCAGGTGATTTAAGAGATACAGTAACAGAAGCTAAAGATTTTGGTAGAAGATCTAGAGGTACGGAAAATATAAATTCTATAAATAGAGATTTTATTGAGTCTGTAGGAGTAAGTGAAATAGATGAAACCTTTAATAAAATTTTTGATTTAGTAGAAAAAGGAGATCAAGAAGCTGCCTTAGCTTTAACACGACTTACAAAATATTTAAACATAGCAGGTGGTAATCCAGAAGTTATGAAACACATGATTAAAAAAGGATTACTTTTAAAAGGTGTAGAATTTACAAACGAAATATTTATTAACTCTATTCTTAGTGGTCCACCTACTCATATAGTTAACCTTTTATCTACAAGTTTAAATACTTTATCAAAACCATTAAGTCAATCTACTGGTGCTGCAAAAATTACTTTTAGAAAAGATATGAATATTTCTTTTGCAGATACACTTTTAAACAAAAGAGATAATTTAGTATTTAAACCAGAATTTAATACAGATGAGTTTATAAAAGGTTGGAAACAATTTATATATATGAGTGAGTCTTTAGGTGATGCGTTTAATATTGCTCGTAAAGCTTTTAAAGTAAATGAGAATATTCTTGATAGAGGTGCAATGGTTTCAGATGCACAACGAGTATCAAGAAACATAAATGCAGAAGATGTAAGAAATTTTGCAGATCAAAATATTGTCACTAGGGGTACTGTAAAACCATTCGTTGATGTTTTTCTTGCTGATGCTTGGCTTCCTTCTATCTATAACAATTTTAGAAGAATAAATGGTTTTGGTTCTCGTATGTTAATTACAGAAGATGAGTTTTTAAAACAAGTTAATTTTAGAGGTTATGTAAAAGCAGAAGCTTGGGAGCAAGGAATAAGAAAAAATTTGCAAGGAGAACAATTAAAAAAATACATTACAACACAAACAGAAAAAGTATTTAAAATTGTTGATACTGGCAGTACTAAAAAGATGCCAAAAAGTATTCAAGATATGTATAAGAAAGCAAAAGATTTTGCTGCTGAAGCTACATTCACAAAAGAATTAGACCCTAAATCTTTTAGCGGAAGAGTACAAAATTTTGCACAACACCCTTATGGAAGAATAGTTTTTCCTTTTGTAAGGACTCCTATAAATATTCTTAAAACACAAATGAGATATACACCTGTTGTAAATTTATTTATGAGTGAATACAGGCAAGCACTTAGAAGTACAGATCCTAATATTGCTGCAAGAGCTAGAGGTGAAATGTATTTAGGTGGTGGGTTTGCTGCTTCAGTAGCTTTGATTGCTAGAGATATGGAAAATCCTTTTGCAGAGATAGGCATGACAGGTGCAGGTCCTAATACAGTAGGATTTGGTGATGCAGCAGAAGCAAACAGAACATTAGTAAAACAATTAAAAGAAGAAGGCTGGCAACCATATTCATTTAGATTTTTGGTAAGAGATTCAAATGGAGAAATAGTTTTAACAAAAAGTGGTAAACCAAAATATAAATATATTTCTTATAAAAGACTTGATCCTTGGTCTGGTTTATTTATGCTTGCAGCAGATTTTGTAGAAGTAGAAGGTCAAATAGGTAATCAACAACGAAACGATTTTACTACTGCTCTTGCCGTTGCTATTGCAAGGAACTTAACAGACAGAACTTATATAAGAGGTCTTAGCGAAGTTGCTGAAGGCATACACAATCCTTATGCGTTACAAAGTTTACTAGCAAGAAGAGTTGCTAATATTATTAATCCTGTTGCTGGATTAGGTAGATCGGTCAAAAGAGCTACAGACAAAACAAAACTTGATACTACATATTATCCAGCAGATGAAATGATTACAGGTCTTAGACAAACTCTAAATGAATTAGCTAGAACAATACCTTATTTCAATGCAGACTTAGAGCCTGATAGAAACTGGTTAACAGGCTCAGTTGTTAAATATCCTAGTGGTTTTGGACCAGAAACCTTTGATGTTTTAAATCCTTTTACTTCTACTAATACAAAAGATAATTATGTTCTTAGTGTTATTAATGATTTAAATATATCTTTGCAACCACCCAAGAAATTCTTTTTTAGGAAACAAGGAATACAAGGAAGTGGTATTGAACTTACAAGCAAACAATATGCAAGTTATGTTAAGTACTTATCTTTTAATACTAAATCTTTTAATTTTAAAACTTCTTCTGGGTATAAAATCAAAGATGGTGACAGATTAATTGTAGCTTTATACAAGAGATTAAATGAACTTGATATGAAAGCCTTTTATAAAACTGCTATGGGTGAAGAAGTTGATTCAACAAATCAAGATATTATGGTTGGAGTTCAAGACAATGCAAGGAGTACAATTTCAAGAGAGATTAAAAGTATAGTGGCAGATTTTAAAGTAAACGCAAGAAATGAATGGTTACGTTTGCCAGAAAATAGAGAATTATTTAAAAGATATTCTGCTAATATATCAGTAATTGGCAATGAAACAACCAAAGCAACAGTTACTAACTTGGAAAAACTTAAAAGACTCGGCAATTAATTATGGCTACCAACACAACTGCTACCTCGCAAACTCATAACGGAAATGGTAGTACAGCCAGCTTTGCAATATCTTTTTCTTTCTTAGATAATACTGAAGTTGATGTAAGAGTAGGAGGAGTTCTTAAAACAATAACTACTCACTATACAATTAGTGGTTCGACTGTTACTTTTACTTCTGGTAACATACCTCCTTCTGGTACTGCCAATATATCTTTTACAAGAGATACAAATATAAGTAATAAAAAGGTAGATTTTGCTGATGGTAGTGTTTTAACAGAAACAGATTTAGATAATAATAGTGACCAAATATTATTTGCTCAACAAGAATTTACCAATGATTATGTAAAAAGAGATGGCTCACAAACAATTACAGGTGATTTAGTTTTTGAAGGTGCGACTGATGATGATAATGAAACAACACTAGCAATAACAAATCCTACTGCTGATCGAACAATAACCATACCTGACATTACAGGTACAGTCGTAACTACAGGTGATACAGGTACAGTATCAAATCAAATGATTGCTGGTGATGCTGTCACAAACGCAAAGATAGCTGATGACAGTATAGATTCAGAGCATTATGTAGATGGCAGTATAGATACACAACATATAGCGAATGAAAATATAACAACAGCTAAATTAGCAAATGACGCTGTTACGTCAGCTAAACTAGCCGACAATGCAGTTGTTACAGCTAACATTACAGATAGCAATGTCACTACAGCTAAAATTGCAGACAGTAATGTAACAACAGCCAAGATTGCAGCAGACGCTATAAATGGAACAAAAATTGCAGATGACTCAATAAACTCTGAACATATTGTTGACGGAAGTATTGATGCGGTTCATTTGGCTGCTGATGTAGTTGACGGAACAAAGATAGCAGATGATTCAATTAACTCTGAACATTATGTAGATGGAAGTATAGATACAGCACATATAGCTGACAGTCAAATTACTTCTGCCAAGATTGCAGACGGAACTATAGTTGCTGGTGATTTAGCAAGTGATTCTGTAACTACTGCCAAGATAACTGATGCAAACGTAACTACAGCTAAGATTGCAGACAGCAATATAACAACTGCCAAGATTGCAGATAGTAATGTAACAACAGCAAAAATAGCTGATTCTAATATTACTACAGCTAAGATAGCTGATGATGCTGTTACAAACGCAAAGATAGCTGATGGCACATTAGATGGTAGATATTACACAGAAACAGAATTAGATGCTGGTCAACTAGATAATAGGTATTACACAGAAACAGAATTAAATGCTGGTCAATTAGATAATAGATATTATACAGAAACAGAATCAGATGCTAGATATTTCAATATAAGTACAGGCGACACAATAAAAGATGGCGATACATTTCCAGATAACGATACAACGATTGCTACAACCGCAGCTATCAACGACAGGATTATTGATCTTGTAGATGATGTTGGTGGTTTTGTACCAATAGCAAGCGAAACAAATTTTCCTACAGCTAACCCTGACGTAAATAATGGTAGTGGTACTCTTGTATCTATCAAAGCAATAGGCAGTACACGAACACCAAGTGGCGGTACAGTTAGTATTTCAAATGGTTCTGGATCTAATACTGTAACAATTACAGGTTGTGGTTCTACAGTTCTTACAGCAGGTTTTGGTGTAATAGTAGAAACCACCTCAACATTACATACATACGCATTTCATAGATTAGTACCGAAAGCAACAGAAGTTACAACTGTAGCTGCAAACGCAACTAACATTGCTGCTGCTGGTGCTAATACATCTAATATTAATTCTGTAGTTAGTAATGCAAGCAATATAAATACTGTAGCTGGTATATCTAGCAACGTAACAACTGTAGCTGGTGTAGCATCTAATGTTACAACAGTCGCAGGTATATCATCTGACGTTACTGCTGTTGCAGCAGACGCAACAGATATAGGTGCTGTAGCTGCTAAAGCAACAGAAATAGGAAGGCTAGGTACTGCTGATGCTGTAGCCGATATGAATACTTTAGGTACTACAGCAATCGTATCTGACTTAAATACTTTGGCAGACATATCAAGCAATATAACAACAGTTGCTGGTATCTCAAGTAACGTGACAACTGTTGCTGGTATATCGTCTAATGTTACTTCTGTAGCAAACAACTCAAGCAATATAAATAGTGCAGTATCTAATGCAAGCAACATTAACTCTGCTGTATCTAACGCAAGTAATATAAATACAGTCGCAGGTAATAATAGTAATATAACCACAGTTGCAGGTGCTAACTCCAACATTACAACAGTTGCAGGTGCTAACAGTAATATCAGTACAGTTGCTAGTGCTATAGCTAACGTCAATACAACTGCAAGTAATATAAGTAATGTAAATAACTTTGCTGAAAAATATCAAATAGCTTCTTCTGATCCTTCAACAGATGGTGGTGGTAATGCACTAGCAGAAGGAGATTTATATTTTAATACTACTGCTGACGAACTAAAAGTTTATAACGGAGGTGCTTGGCAAGGTGGAGTAACAGCTAGTGGTAACTTTGCTTCTACAACTGGTAATACATTTACTGGCAGTAATATACATAATGACAACGTAAAGTCTATTTATGGTACAAGTTCTGATGGCTTAGAGATATTTCATAACGCTAGTGACTCTGTAATTAACGATCAAGGTACAGGTAGTTTAAAATTACAAACTGGTGGTTCTACAAAAATAGAAGTTACAAGTACAGGAACTTCTGTCACAGGTAATATTGTCGTATCAGGTAACGTAGATGGTCGTGATATAGCTGCTGATGGTACAAAACTAGATGGTATTGAAAGTTCAGCTACAGCCGATCAGACTGCTGCTGAGATTAGAACATTAGTTGAATCTGCATCTGATAGTAATGTCTTTACAGACGCAGATCATACTAAATTAAATGGCATAGAAGCTTCTGCTACAGCAGACCAAACAAAATCAGATATAGATGCTCTTGGTATTGCAGCTTCTACAGCGGCTACACTTGCCAATGCAAGAACCATTGCAGGGGTTAGCTTTGATGGTTCGGCAAATA
>VMHT01219431.1_pt1 | contig 14106 bp, 7 predicted proteins | sample 4693611 | NCBI WGS metagenome assembly VMHT01 (sample SAMN12280063, study PRJNA550983) | marine metagenome | isolation source: seawater sampled from same location over 5 years 0.02-0.2 micron viral filtrate | place: USA: collected off the coast of southern California halfway between the port... ... | reverse complement strand
TTTAAAAATTCAATAGGGTCACTAGAACTATCGGATAATGTTAGTGGAGCTTCACCTGTTAAGGAACTTCCAGACGACGCAACAAGATTACTCTTTGTGATCTTCTTATAGCTAGTTGTACTTGTATCATATACAAGCAACACATCGTCGTCGGCCACGCTTGCACTTGTAAGTGCTGTTTTACCTGTTAAGAAAGTAGTTGTAAGTCCTGTAGCATTACCTTCAAAAGTACTTGCAACAAAAGTTTCACTACCAACTGTCCATTTATCATTTGTTTCGTCCCAAACTAATGTTTTGTTAGTAGCAGTCCCTCTTTCTATTTCAATTCCACCGTCTTGTGATGGTGTACCTGTTTCGTCACTATTTAAAGTGATAACACTATCACCAATATTTACTGTATTAGAGTTAACGGTTGTAGTTGTACCAGATACGGTTAGGTTTCCTGTTATAGCTGTATCGCCACCGACACTTAAGTCATTTGTTACCGTAAGATCATTACCTATTGTCGTATCACTTGGTAATCCAACTGTTATTGTTCCTGAACTCTCAGCAACCTCTACTTCATTAGAAGTTCCTGAGAATGTAATAGTTCCTCCAAGCGAAGTCGCAGTAGAGTTAGATCCGTCTGTAACTGTTATTGAACTATTAGCTAATTGTGCATTTGGTATTGCAGATGTTGTAAATTGACCTGTACTTGAGTTGTAAGATAAACCAGATCCAGACGCTGCGGATATTGCTCCTCTAGCTCTTGCATTAGTAAAGTAGAGATTTGTACTACCTTCACTTGTATTGTCTGAGGTTAGAGCTACATTAACCCAAGCGCTACCGTTATATCTTAAGACTTCATTAGTTGCTAAGGAGGTTAGTGTTACATCACTAAGTTGTGATATAGCTGAGCTAGCATTACCCGGAATCCAATTAGACCCAGACCACTTTAAAGCTTGTCCGGTGGTTGGTGATGAAGTAGCTGTATCAACATCGCTTAAATCGTTTATAGAAACTGATCCGAAGTCAATATCAACTTCATTGTTAGAAGTGTCGTCTGTGATTGTTATTTTGCTAGATCCTGCATTTAGTTTCTTAAACTGTAAGTCTTCTCCGACTTTAGCATCAAAAAGTCCTACACCTGCTGTTCCAATGTTAGAAGCTGTGTTAGTTTCACCAGATCCTGATAACCCAGATACTGATACTAAAGCAAATGCACCGGCTGAGTTATCCCAAGATACAACTTTTTGGTTTTCGCTAGAGCCGGGTGTTGTGAAACCTACATTAGATAAGTCTTCTAGGTTTGTTAAAGCTATTCTCGCGTCTGCTCTTGCATTTGTATAATAAAGATTTGTTCCTTCTGCTAAATCACTTGTAGTGTTGTTTGAAAGATCGTCTTCCGTATCTGTTGATGCAATAGTTAATGTATTTGCAGTATCGTCGTAAGTTAAAGATATATTACTACCTGCTGTTAACAAGGCGTTTACACGATCGTCTACTCGTTCATCTGTAAAATATTTGTTATTTGTACCTTCACTTAAATCGTCGGTATCGTTGTTAGATAAGTCATCTTCTGTATCGACTGATGCGATTGTAAGTGTATTAGCATTGTCGTCATAGGTAAGTGTAATATTTGATCCGGCGGTCAATAAACTGTTAACTCTATCGTCAACTCTTTCTTCAGTAAAGTATTTATTAGTTCCCTCAGTCAAATCACTTGTAGATTTACCGCTAAATGCTGTGTTAAACCTTGTTGCTGTGTAGTAAAGATTTGAAGATCCCTCACTTAAGTCGTCTGTATCTTTAGCTGTAAATGCACTATCAAATCTAGTTTGTGTGTAATAAAGATTGCTTGATCCTTCGCTTAAGGCATCGGTATCTTGATTTGCTATCGAGCTAACTGTTCCGGTTACATTACCTGTTACATTTCCGGTCAAGTCGCCTGTTACATTACCCGTTAGATTACCGGTTACATTCCCTGTTAAGTTAGCTTCTACTGTTCCCGCAACAAATGTTTCTGACCCTATTGTCCACTTGTCGTCAGTTTCATTCCAAATCAAAGTTTTGTTTGTAGAAGTACCACGCTCAACCTCTATACCTGAATTTTCAGATGGTGTTCCTGTAATGTTATTGTTTAATACAATTATGTTGTCATCAACTGTTAAAGTTTCGGTATTCAAAGTTGTAGTTGTACCACTTACAGTTAGATCTCCTGAAACCACTAAGTCGTTAAATGTAACATCGCTTGTAGTTGCAATAGCCTGAGGTATAGATATTTCACCGCTTGATAGTGTTATACCTGTTCCCGCTGAAAAATGTGATCTAACTTCCGTCGCACTAGGTCCTGTATAGGTCATAACCCCTGTAGAGCTGTTGTAAGCGAGTGATCCGTCACCACCGCTATCTGTTACGGAAACTGCACTTCTAGCCCTTGCATTAGTGAAATAAAGGTTAGAACTGCCTTCTGTTAAATCGTCTGTAGTACTATCTGAAAGAGATACACCTTGAACTGATATTACAGAATCTCCACCCATACCGGAGTGACTAGAACAGTAATAATAAAGAGTATCTGAAGTAGCTGCATTAACAACTATTTCGGTGTACGAATCACCTGTACCCGGAGTACCCGAGGTCACAACATTAGTTGTGTACTCACTACCACTATTGTGTGTACCGTCTTTAGTTGCAGAAAGTTTTAAAGGATGACCTGAGTTACTACTGTCTGATTGATCAAATCTGTAAACTGTGCCGGGAACTAATTGAACGCTAGCAGAAGTTTCGCCATCAAGATGATATTTGTTACCACTTACATTGGCTACTGTAACTGCAAAAGTAACTATTGAGTTACCTTGAAGTTCAATGACTCCACCACCCATATTTGAGTGACTTTGACAATAGTAAAACAATCTATCCGAACTAGACGCATCTACAACTATCTGTGTGTAAGCACCTGAACTTCCGGGTGTACCACTTGTAGTGACACCCATTGTATAGTTAGCACCGCTGTTGTGTGTTCCGTCCAATGTCGTAGATAATAAGAACGGGTGTCCTGAGTTAGAACTATCGCTTTGATCAAATCTATAAGTAACTCCAGAGATTAGTTGTAAACTTGCAGAGGTTTTACCGTCTAGTAAATATTTATTATTACCTGAAGAGTTAGATACGGTAACATCAACTTCAATAATTGCAGTATTGTCTTCAAAATTTATTGTTTTGTTTGTTAGTGTATCGGTAGAACTTTCGGTTACTACGGTACTATCTATTGCTATTGAGCCGGAAGAGTAATCAATACCTGTACCCCCTGATAAATGATTATCAACTCTTGCGGTAGTAAAGTATTGATTTGATCCCTCGCCAATATCATCAGTATCTAAAGTTAAAGTACCACCTAAAGCAAGTGAGTTTGAGTTTATAGTGACAGAGCTATTTGCAAGATTAGAGTTTGGTATTGCAGATAAGTTAAAAGCACCCGTTGAAGAGTTGTAGGTTAAACCTGAGCTAGCGGTTGCACTAACTGAAGCTCTTGCTCTTGCGTCTGTATAATACAGATTAGAAGATCCTTCTGTTAAATTGTCAGTATCTTTTGTTGCTAATCTTGTGTCAAATCTTGTATTTGTGTAATAAAGATTAGTACCTTCTGTTAAATCACCTGTATCTTTAGTTGCTAACCTTGTGTCAAATCTTGCATCGGTATAATAAAGATTAGAGCTACCTTCACTTAAGCTATCGGTATCATGATTAGCAATACTTGAAACTGTACCTGTGACATTTCCTGTGACATTACCTGTTAAGTTACCTTCAAATGTTGCTGCTACAAATGTTTCAGCACCTACCGTCCACTTATCTGTGGTTTCGTTCCAAAGAAGTGTCTTATTGGTATCACTACCTCTCTCAATTTCAATACCACCATCTTCAGTTGCTGAGCCTGTAGCATTGGAATTTAGAGTAATTGTATTATCTGCTAAATTTATAGTTTCTGTGTTTACAGTAGTTGTAGTTCCGGAAACTGTTAAGTCGCCAGAAACAATTAAGTCATTAAAAGTTACATCATTTGTAGTACCAACAGCTTGACCTATGCTGATTTCACCTGATGATAATGTAACACCTGTTCCTGCGCTAAAGTGCGCCCTAACTTCCGACGCGCTAGGACCGGTGTAAGTAAATACACCTGTAGAGTTGTTATAACTTAAACTTCCGTCTCCACCTGAGTCTGTAACAGATACCGAAGTTCTTGCTCGAGCATTTGTAAAATATAAGTTAGAAGATCCTTCACTTAAGTTATCGGTGTCTTTTGTAGCAAGTCGTGTGTCAAATCTAGTATCTGTATAGTAGAGGTTAGAAGATCCTTCACTTAAATTATCTGTATCAAAAGATGATAAAGATACTGTTGCGTCTATTGCACCGTCATTTGAGTCATCGTAAGCAAAAGATATACCTGTATGTGATCCATTTGTTACAAACTGCGCACCTACTATATCTTGTGCCTCTTCTGTACCAACTGCAGCCGATATTGTTAAAGTGCCTGCACCGTCAATATAACTAAGAGTTATGTTGTCACCTGCTTGTAAAAGGGTAGCAACTTGATCGTCTACTCTTTCGGTAAGGTCTGCTGTTATTTCACTAAGATCAGTTGTAAATGTTAATGTACCTGAACTTTCGCTAATATCAACACCCGCACCACCGGTAAATGTGACTGTACCACCCAAACCTACAGCCGAGGAGTTTGATCCGTCACTAAAAGTCAAACTTGAATTACTAAATGCAGAGTTAGGTAAATTAGTAAATGTATTTGACCCACCGTCTAAAGTCTTACCTGTTAGTGTATCGGTAGAAGTTTGTGTAAGTATTTCGTCATAAGTACCACCCTCGCCTAAAACCCAACGATTAGTAGATACATCATAGAAAAGTCTTGCGTCGTCTGTGTCGCTTGTATCTACAATAATACCTGCGTCAGCTTCGCTGTTTCCTGTATTTAATTTTACAAAAGCGTCGTCAACAGTAATAACTGTGGAAGTTGTGCTAGTAAGTTCACCTTGTACATCTAAATTACCCTGAATTGTTGCTGATCCTGAGAGGGTTAATCCTGTAAAGGTTGGCGTATCGCCTGTACCTAAACCTAAACTTGTTCTTGCTGTTGCACCACTTTCTACCTGCCAAGCTGTACCTGTTGATACAATAAAAGCACCGTCCGAGTGTACGAGGTTTGATATTGTTGTTAAATCTGCGTCATAGGCTTGTATGTTTGATCCAATTTGTAAACCTAGACCAATTCTTAAATCTGCTAAGGAAGAGTAAGATCCACCTGTACCACCATCGTCTAATCCTACAAAGTCAGAGCTTTGAAATTCAGCAAAACCGTCAGGATTACTCCCGTCATAATTCAGCCTTATTGGATTTTTTTCTACCATTATTCGCCCATATTTATATTTTCAGTTTGTGTACTACCGCTAGATAAGGTACTTGTAAAAACTAGGGACTTACCATCGCTTGTAGGAGGCATAATTATTCTTGATAATGTACTGCCATCCGACTGTAAAACCTCAATAGCTCTTGTACTCATAGCTACCGTACTTCCACCACCATTGACGCTCGCGCTTGTAGTCACCGGAATAAAGTGATTTTTAAGTGGTACACCGCTTGCACCACCGCTTTTTAACGATAAAGGCATTTTACCACTATGACTATGAGTTATAGGTATCTTGGCTTTAAGTGTGACAGTTTTAGCTGAGGTGTCTGTTTCAATGTCTAATGATCCGTCCCTAGTTACAACTCCTGTCGGGTCTGTGGAAGTTTCTAAATTTAAAGTATCACTAGTTGAATCTGCACTAATGGTTGATTGATTTGGTGCGCCAACACTAGCAAATATATTTTGGCTACCCCCACCACTTCCTGTGCTAGATATAGTAATTTTGTCATTGTTATTATCAGTACTAAGTGTTATTCCAGAGCCTGCAACAAATGTCAATGTATCAGTTTCACTATCAGCTTGAACATTTGAGCCACTAGCAGATCCAGATCCTGCTAATACACCGAATTGAGAAAAAGCATTTGCTGCTGTATTTGTATTAGAGATAGTTATTTTTTTTGGAGTAGAAGAAGTATTTGTACTTAAAGATATACCAGACCCCGCCTCAAACTCTACATTTTCACTAGTTGAGGATGCCGCTATTGTAGTTTGTCCATTGACTTGAAATCCTGCAAAAGCATACTGAGTATTATCTACTGTTGTCCAAGATATGTTGCCTAAGCCGTCGGTTGTTAGAACTTGTCCACTATCACCGTCGTCACCATTAATTAATAACTTACCAGATTTTATATTTATTCTACCGGTTGAGTCTATCCTTAAAGACTCTGTGGATGCCGTACCAAAAGCTATGTGTGTACCCGTAGAGGTTGTACCGATAGAAAGATTGCTATCAGATATTACGGATTGACCATCTAAGTATAAGTTTGCACCGTAAGATATTAATTGAACTGTTGCATTTGATAGTGTAAAGCCCTCGCCAGAAGATGAAGTGTCAAAGAAATTATCTTGTGAAAGTAAATTGTTAATTGCAACTGTATTTCTACTATGAGTTGTTAAGGACACCTTTTATCTCCTGTCTATCGTAAGTGCCACCTAGATGTTCATATTTTTCATACAGAACTTCTAAGTTTTTTTTCTGCTCTTTATATTCATAATCCCACTCAATATAATCAGGGTGATTTTCTGGTAGTTTCACGATTTCTAATTCTAAAACCGCTACTTCTGTTGCTAGTATTTTTTGTAATAGATATCTTCTTTTAAATATATCGTCAATTACTCTAAATTCGTGTGATGCATCCATAGACTCCCTAGTAAGATACTTATATATTACTTAGTGAAAATTTGATTTAAGGTTTTTGGTTAAGCTTGAAGATCGAAAAGTTTTTGTTTCAGTTCTGCAATTCTTCCTGTTACTTCAGCTATTTCGGTGTCGTGGACACCTTCTGTATTAGATAGTTCCATTTCAAATATTCTTTCTTCTTCATTTTTGATTCTTGCTAGAACAAAGGATATTTGATCTTCATTTGATAAATATTCGTATGTGTAAGGCATAATTAAATACTACCTATCTTTTTTAAATCTTTGAGTAATTGACCTATACGAGTTTTTAAATGTCGTGGATAATTCATATTTTGCTTGTCTATCTTCAATTAAATCGGATTCAGACATTTCGCTTACATCTGATTTCCAATTTTCTCTTTTAAAAGGTATGACTTGTATGAACGGAGTACCTCTTTGAATGATTGTGTCTTTGGTTGTGTGCCATATTGTAGGAAAATTTATATGATGATATGTATCTGTTTCAACAATTCCGGGTAATACTGTAAATCTTTTCTCAAATTGATATGTTGGTGTTGTAAACATTACAGAATAACCCGGTGGTGTATATATCCGCCAAGGGTTTACAAACTTAACACCCTCAGGAAAGTCCGTTTTTTTAAGAGGCCAATTATATATTTGTTGTTTTGAATGAAAATCTAAACCATAAGGAAAATCTGAATTGTCATATTCCAATATTTTCTTGTCCCTTTGTACTAAGAAGTCACACCACATTGGAATTATAAAACCTTGGCTTATGTGATCAACTATTGCAGGACATCTTTTAACTGTTCCTTCTCGCCATTTTTTAGCAACATCATAAGTCTTACCAAATCTATTAGGTGGTCCGTCAAGATTTTTAGGTTTTTCATGACTTTCAGCCATTGATTTAAACCATTGAGGTAAATAATGTTTTGATGGTTTTACAGGAGCTACTTCTACAAGACTTGTTATGTCAGTCTTAAATTCTATTTGTTTGTCTCCCCCCAGATCAAACTTCACTCGTAAGTACCACCTAAGTCTTCAAATTTTGCTCTTGCAGCCATAATTTCATTTTCCATAGAAGATAATTCAAACTCGCTAATATTTGAGTCTTGTTTAACTTTCCAATAAACCATCTCAAGATCTTCTATTATTGACTGTTGTTGAGCTATTTTCTCATCATTAGTCATATCTTCAGGGGGATCAAAAAATTTAAAATCTGTATATGCCATTATGCACCTTCCAACTCGTCTACTCTTGCTTGTAGTAATTCTATCATATCATAGAGATCTTGAATACTCTTTACAAGTATTGGCTCTAATTCCCCATCCATCAGACCTTTCATAGTTTCACCACTTGGCAAGTCTGCTTTTGCTTCGTCTTCTACATAGTCAAGATCTTCAACAAAATAACCTATATTAGTAGGATCAAGTCCATCGTCAATAAACGCTTGTTTTACATCTTGATAGGTAAGTCTGTATCTATCTTGTCGTATTTCTGGTACTGATCCTGTATAGGTTTCTAAAACATCTCCATAGGTATTCGTAAAGTTTGCAGTAATCGGAGTCATTCTTTTTACAACATTTATACCCGGAACTGTGTTTGAATTAATGTTTAACATTCTATCATCGTGAGCGTGAGCGTTTATATGGTTGTGAGATGCAGTCACATAATTTACATTATGTTCATTATTATCGTGACTATTAGGAAGAGCGCTATCGAGTTTCTTAGCTGCTAAAGCTAAAACTAAACCTGTTATGTTTGACTGACCATGAGCATTTGAAGCGTTAGTATGGCTGTTACTTAAACCACCATGGTTATTGTCTCCAACATGACCACTAAATTCACTTGATAAAGCTGATACTGTAGCAGAGTTAGCTTTGTTATTTAAAGCAGAGTTATTTGCTTTATTATTTAAATCACTATTATTTGCTTTATTACCAATTCCGTGTGCATTACTGTTATTACCTATATGATTTGTTAAGTCAGTCGTATTTGCAAAGTTAGAAAAATCAGTATTGTGACTGTGAGTATTATCAGATAGTAATGTTCCTGAGTTGGGAAAAGATATATTATTGTGTGTGTGTCCTGATGTTGCTTGCCATTGTATTCCGTTAGTTGTATAAGACAATACATCACCTTGACTTGCATTTGCGCTACCACCTATATGTAGTTGTGTGCTGTTTGGAATGTGTAATGTAGGCGAACTTAAAGAAGATCCTTCAATATAAAGATTCTCTTGTTTTAATGTTGTGTCACCTTGAGCGGCTACACCACCAGATTGTATTGTTATGTCATCTCCAGAGTCATAACCTCTTATAGTAAATTTATCCGCGTTTGTTGCCTCAATAAAACCAACTGTTCCTGAATTATAAATAAAGTCTACCGACGCACCTGATCCTGCACCAAATCTTAATCTATTAGCACCTGTACCGGATTGTATATATGCTGAAGATCCTGCTGATAAGTTTTGATCTACTGTACCACTAATAAGTCCTCTAGCCGTAATGTTGTTAAATACTGCGTCTCCATCTGCACCGATTTCAAAACCTGTTGTTGGGTAATTTGAAGTAGTTATAACATCGCTGTTAATTGTTATTCCTGCGATTGTTCCAGAGGTTAAAGCATCCCCATTAACAAAAGGTGTAAAGTTAAGTTGACCTGTAGTTATAGTATTTGCGTCTATTTGGGTTGCAGTAATACTGTTTGTTGTAATGTTTCCGCCATCAATAGTTGTTGATCCATTGTTTACATCTGTCGCCGCACCACCAACTGTGATAAAGCTAGTATCTAACAATGAAGCACTTAATGTTCCTGCTGTTATATCTGATGCATTAAGATCTCCTCTAATAGTCGCATTTTGAAATTCCGCGGATCCATCTGAATTTATTTTCCAACCCGCTGATCCTGTAGAATAGTTTGAAGATCTAATACTTGAATCATTACCTGTATCACCACTTATATTAAGTATTATCTCTTGACCAGATATAGTACCGGCTGTTATTTTACCTGCTGATAAATCGGCCACTTTGGCATCGGTAATAGCAGCAGTTCCTATAAGAGCATTTGTGACGGCTAGGTTTGCTATGTGAGATGTTTGTATTAGTTCTGCACTACCAACTTGTTGATCACTAGGCTCACTTTCATTACCAGATGTGTCAACTGCTGTAACTCTAAAGTAATGAGTATCTGCATTATCTAAATCAATATAACCAACCGCGGCTATACCATTAAGAATATGTGAACTACTAGCTTTTAATTCACCGATTTTAAAACTAGAGTTTGTGACTTTCTTGGTAGTTGAATTGTAATTAAGATTAAAACCAGAAGTTGTAGAGGCGTATATATTTAAGTGATCTATGTCTTTAGCTAATGTGAAATTTACAACAGGGCTGACAGCGTTACCACTACTATCTTTAGCTTGACCTAGATTGTGTATAAATTGTACTCTTAAAGGATTAGAAGCTATTGTCGCAAATCCGTCAGGTTTGTTAGGCGCACCCGCATCAGCTGGTGTTTGCACAGAAGTTATACTTGTAAAAGAACTGTCAAATCCTGTTAGATCAACTGCTTGAACTCCAACTTCGTAATAAGTGTTTGGTGACAAATCATAAATAATAAATTCAGTAGTAGAAAAATCTACGGTTGAATATACATATTGCGTCACTTGTGTATCGTTTTCGTCAAGAATATTATTACCGTCAGTATCTTGTATTACACGCCATCTAACTCTATAAAATGACCCGTCGGTAATTGTTGACCCGTCTGTATTTGTAGGTTGTGTCCAATTTAGTTTTAAAAATGCTTTTGATACACCATTACCATCTGAATAAGTACCCGCTACCTCAGTAAATCCTGAGGGTTGATTAGGTACTGACTTATCAGGTGAGCCAACAGCGTCTAAGGTATAGCCACTCATACTCAAGCTTTCACCCATAGTAGGTGCGACATCTCCAACCTCTAGCTGTACATCACCGGTTTCAAAAATACAATAATCAGTTAGTTCTGTATAATTTCCGTCTTTATCTCTATAAAATATTCCGTAACCTTGTTTAACAGGCCAAGTGATACCCAATATACGAATCTTTGTTGGATTAATTACTTGTCCCTGATATACAGTTTCAAATAGAGAAGATCTGCCGTCTGCTACTCTATCTACCTCGTTGTCAATAAAACCAATATCCGGATCAAAAATAAATATTTTGTCGCCAACTACAAAGTCGCCTGAAATATCATATTCCTCTAACGAAACATTTAAAGTTTTTTTAAGAGTATTTAACTCATTTAGATAAGAGGTAGCTCTATCAGTTTTGCTACTCCCTTGTGTTTGAGGATCACTTATATATTGTACTCTTGATAAAGCACCACCAAATAAATCTTTGTATGGATTGCTACTTACACTAGCGCTACCAATATTTGCTTCTGCACCATACTTACTTGCTACTAGTTCTACTGTGTTAACAAATTCGCTAGCGTCATATTGAGCTACTAAAGAAGTTGTCGCTATACCAGATATGTTAGGATCTTCACCACTAGCACCTCGAAAGATTATAGTGTCGGGATCGCTACTGTGACCTGCAAATAAAGAAGCTGTAGGTCCTGCATCTAAAAATCCTTTTTGATTTACTTTAAATTCCACATTTAGATCTTGACACACATACTTAATTGCTTTTAGTGCTGACTCGGTGTAGTGCTTACCTGTATATGTACTACTCGGCTCGGTAATTGTTCCTTTCCTAATTGGCCCTAGTCCTCCACTTTCATTTCTAAGAAGTCCTTTAGGTGAGCCTGTGTGGTCTAAAACATTTTCTAAAGTTGTAGCATTGTAAGACCTAACACCACTAGGACCACCCGTTTGTGCAATAGGCATACCTGTTGTATCGCTTGTACCTAAATAAGCTACAAGACCCTGACCATTAATTTGTACAATTTCGTCATCACCAAGTTCTAATGAGTAAACAATACCGGTATATTTTGAAGCGTCTAGTAACGCACTATCACTAAATTCTGAAACATTCAAATCACCCGGAACTATAACTATGTGTCCCCAAGCGTCAATTTTATTTATGACTGTGTTTGGTGTTGTGTTTTTGTTTAGTTGCAAGTTAAATGACCCTGCGGCCATTAACTTTTCTGTTACGCTCATGTCTTCACTAACCTCACAACTTCATATACATTGTCAAGATATTGATCTCTTATCTTGTCTGCTGTATCGATAGATGTGGCGTTAGTTCCTCCAAACTCATAACCTATAAATGCTTTTAAAGTAGCTGTGCTTGAAGTGGAATTTATACCACCATTTGTAGTATCGACATCAAAATTTTGTGGTGAGCCAAGTACAATTCTATTGCCTTCGGTGTCATTATTAGTTTCAGTTGAATAACTTGTATTGTCCGTATAAACAACTGTGCTAGTAGGTTTTATGTTAAATTGTCCAGAGGACCATTGAGTAGCAACAATACTAAAATGTCTTGCACCTCTTTTAAGGGTTACATCAAAAGTTAACCTCTGATCTTTATTAGTTGCGTCGTAATAACTTGTCAATCTTACGGTTGCACACTCTGGCTCATTTTTTAATATCTGTATTGATCTCCACCCCTGCCATTCTGTTTCACTAACTCCTCTTGATATAGCAAATGTTTCGTTTGATTTATAACCATCTGTGTCATAAGAAAATATATTGAATCTCGATTGAGTAGTAGTATTGTCAAATGTCATTTTGACTAATCCATTTTGTAATATTGTTGAGGCTGCTGAGTGATTAGGTGATTCTAAACCACACCTTAATCTACTTACATCGTCAACTCCGTCAGTAAATACTTCACAAGCATTTTTGTAAAAATCGGCAGGATCAACTAGATATTTTGCATTGTAAGACCTAATGTCACTTGCATATCTAATTATTGTTGTTCCGTTTGCACCGACCCTTTCAAAATTGCTTGGGGTATTGCTATGACTATGAGCATAAGAATCTACAGGTCCCGCATAAAATTGAGTTGTACTTGAAGTTATAGAGTGGTCGTTTTCTATAATTCCACCACTAAATTGACTTTCAAATTCTAGTTCACCCATATTACCTAACCAAAGCATATCTATTGAATACTCGTAGCCACCAACGGTCACTCTACTTGTTTCTACACCCGCACCATTGACTTTTACATAACCTGAAACTGATGTATCACCCTCCCAAGTAAATGGGACTGTGTAATAACCATTTGCACAAGCTAATAACTCATCCCTTAAATATTTAATTTCGTCAACGGTATTAGGAACAAATGTACCATTTATAGATAATGTGTGGTCTGATCCTGATCTGTTGTCACTCAAAGTAGCAGGTGAAGTAAAAGTTAACCGTCCTATTGTTATTGTATTAGCCATTAGCACCAATCCTTTGCTCTACATTGTTCACAATATCTAAAAGTACTATGATAAAAATAATTACCACATTTAAAATCTGATTTGCAAGCCTTCAAGTAATCTTTTTGTTTATTATCAATATCGTTCACTATCTACCTCTGATACCTGTTCCAACTAAACCTTCTTTGTCTAATTTGACTAAAGCTTTTCTAATTTCTATTGCTGCTTTTCTTGCTTGCATAGGGTCACTTGGTACACCTGTAACATTTACATTTAAGTTTTGCACAACTAGACTACTGCCTCTTGTATCTCCCAATGGTGTTATATCGACACCACCGCCCGGTATTGCTCTAATTAATTCTGGTCCATACTCCCCAACAAGCCCTAGACCACTACCCAAAGTTCCGCCTTTGTAATAACCTTTGATCCTTCCACCTGCTGCACCATTTGGTAATCCTGCAAATCCCGGGTTTTCACCAAATAGACTTGCGTTAAACTTAATACCCCTTGATGCGTTGGCTCGAAGATTATCTACACCTGAGTTAGCTGCGTTTATCACAGCCATAACATTGCTACCGTCAGCATTTATTGATATACTTTCTTGTTCAATAGCTAAGTTTGTGTCAAAGAATTTCTTTGCAATTTTGTCAACTTCACCACCAAACTTCGTACCCATTGTTTGTGCTAGTTCGTCAGTCTTATTTGTGATGTTGTTTATAATATCCTCGTCAACACCAAGAGCAGATCCAAGTTCTTTAAATATTGCAATAGCCTCCGGTCCTGCTTGTAGTAACTGAAACGCTTGCATACCCATATTAAATTGATTTTCAGCTGCTCGGCGGTTTGCGTCCGCTATTTGATCATCAAGAGATTGTAACCTGTTGGCTCTAGCGTTTTCAACTTTAGCTAAATCTTCTTCAGCTAATTGATATTCAGCT
>VMHT01180622.1_pt1 | contig 14106 bp, 11 predicted proteins | sample 4693611 | NCBI WGS metagenome assembly VMHT01 (sample SAMN12280063, study PRJNA550983) | marine metagenome | isolation source: seawater sampled from same location over 5 years 0.02-0.2 micron viral filtrate | place: USA: collected off the coast of southern California halfway between the port... ... | reverse complement strand
TTGGAAGTCATGGCTATTATTTAGATTTTGAAGATAGTTCAGCTTTAGGTGATGATGTGTCTGGAAACAACAATGATTTTACTCCATCTAATTTAGCCGCAACAGATCAATCTACAGATACTTGCACCAATAATTTTGCTACTGTAAATTCTTTAGACCCATCTGCTGGAACTTTAGCTGAAGGAAATTTAAGATTAAGTGCATCAACAAGTCCCAGAGGAACTTTTGGTTTTAGTCAGGGTAAATGGTATTGGGAAATAAAATTAATAACACAAATTAATGACCAACAAGCAGTAGGAATTTGTAATGAAACTTTTACTACAAGTACAGAAATCGGTACAGATGCAAATAGTTGGAGTTATATTATTCAATCAAACGCAAACAATGGTCAAACAAATCACAATGGCTCTTTAACTCAATTTGCTACACTCTCTGCAAACGATATTATAAATGTTGCCGTTGATATGGATAACCAAGCAATATATTTTGGTAAAAATGGAACTTATCAAAATTCAGGTAACCCAGCTTCAGGTTCTTCAAAAACTGGTGCAATATATACAAATTTACCAACTTCTGGTTTTGTATTTCCTTGTTTTAGAAGCACAACAAAGTCTGGCACAGATGGAGTCATTGAAGTAAACTTTGGCAACCCACCATTTACAATTTCATCAAGCAACACAGATAGTGAAGGTTTTGGTAATTTTGAATATGCTGTACCTTCAGGATATTTTGCGTTATGTACTAAAAACTTATCGGAGTATGGAGGATAGATGTCTTATACAACTATAGATGATCCGACTATATATTTTGCCACCTTAATATGGACAGGTAATGATGCTGATTCTAGAGATATAACTGGCGTGGGATTCCAACCTGACTGGGTCTGGGGTAAGCGTCGTGATGATGGAGCAGGTCATAATCTTTTAGATAGTGTTAGAACAGCTGGATCAGATAAAGAAATACAATCAAATGGCACTGGTGCTGAAGGTGAGGGTGGTCAAAGTCGTTTTGGTTTTTTAAGTGCATTTTTATCAGATGGTTTTAGAGTTGAAGATGGATCAGAAGCATCAGGTGATAAAGCTTACTGGAATCAAAATAATGCAACGTATGTAGCATGGAATTGGAAAGCTGGAACAACTGCATCAGGTTCAACAAGTGGATCAGGAACAGCCAAAACTTATAATTCTAGCACAAGCACCACTTCTGGATTCTCCATTGTAAAATATGTTGGAAACGCAACTGCAAATCACCAGTTTCCACATGGTTTAGGTGTAAAGCCAGATATGGTTTTTATTAAAAATTTAACTGATAACACAACTAACTGGCAAGGATACAATAGCGATTTAACAGCAACAAAAAGTTTTAAACTAAATTCTACAGATTCACCCGCAACGACAAATAGTGTAACCAATGACGTAGAACCAACGACTACTGTTTTTAATCTAGGTAGTGCTGGTGATGCTAATGGCAATGACCAAAATCATATAGCTTACTTGTTTGCCGAGAAACAAGGATTTAGTAAGGTCGGCCAGTACACTGGTAACGGAAATGCTAATGGTGCATTTTTATATCTCGGTTTTAAGCCTGCATTTATCATAATCAAGGACATCACATCAACTGATCCATGGCACATAATAGATAATAAACGTAGTCCAATAAATTTAATGAATGCAAGATTGTTTCCAAATAATAGTAACGCTGAAAATACATCTGCTGATATTTGTGATTTTTTATCTAATGGCATAAAGTTCAGGGGTACAAATGATGGATTTAATGGTTCAAGAACATATATGTACATGGCATTTGCCGAGTCACCTTTTGTAAATTCTAATAATAAAGTACCGACCAACGCGAGATGATTGATGCTACAGAAGATACAATTCTTACCTGGATTTAACAAACAAGTCACAGCTACAGGTGCGGAAGGACAGTGGATTGATGGTGATAATGTAAGATTTAGATACAACACACCAGAAAAAATTGGTGGTTGGGCTCAACTTGGAGAAAATAAACTTACAGGTGCGGTTAGAAAAACACATCACATTGTTAATAAGTCAGGTAGTAAATTTTCTATTCTAGGCACGAACAGAATTTTATATGCATTTAATGGAGGTATCTTTTATGATATTCATCCGATTAAATCGACAAACACTTTATCAAACGCTTTCACAACCACAAACGGATCAACCTCTGTTACCATTACATTTTCTACTTCGCATAACATTGATGTAAATGACATTGTCCTGTTAGATAATTTTTCTACCATCACTAATTCTAATTACAGTGCATCTGATTTTGATGATAAAAAATTTATGGTGACTTCTGTGCCAACAACAACCACTATAACAGTTACCATGCCAAGTGCAGAAACAGGTTCAGGTGCAACGGCATCTGGTGGTATTCGAGTTAGACATTATTATTCTGTGGGTCCAGCACAACAAACTCCTGCCTTAGGCTGGAGTCTAGGGACTTGGGGTGGTGAAGTTTTAGGTAATGTACAAACGACTTTAGTGAGCACTATCAATGACTCACAAACAACAGGTATACAATTAGCAGACTCATCTCAGTTTCCAACATCAGGTACAAACTTTATACAAATTGGAACGGAAGAAATATCTTACACAGGAATTACTTCAGACGTCTTAACAGGTGTTACAAGAGAAGTAAGAAACACAACTGCGGCAGCGCACTCAGCAGGTGCAACGATTGAAAATACTTCTGACTTTGTTGCTTGGGGTGAAGCGGCAAGTGGTGACCAAGTTACGGATCCTGGCTTATGGTCGATTGATAATTTTGGAGATAAGATTATTGCACTTATTCATAATGGTGAAGTTTTTGAATGGGATTCAAATGCAGCGAATGCAGTTAGTAATCGAGCAACAATTATAACAGGAGCGCCAACTGCTTCACGTGACATGGTGGTCTCAACACCGGATAGACACTTAGTTTTCTTTGGAACCGAAACAACCATTGGAGATAAAACGACTCAAGATGAAATGTTTATTAGATTCTCGTCTCAAGAAGATATTAACACTTACACCCCAACGGCAACCAATACAGCAGGCACACAGAGACTAGCTGATGGATCTAGAATCATTGGAGCCGTTCGTGGTCGAAATGCAATTTATGTTTGGACGGATACCGCACTATTTACGATGCGTTTTATTGGGCCACCATTTACATTTGGTTTTGAACAAGTTGGAACAAACTGTGGTTTGATTGGTCAGAATGCAGCAATCGAAGTTGATGGTACAGCTTACTGGATGTCAGAAAATGGATTCTTTAAATACGCTGGTAATTTAGAAACGATGGTTTGTTTAGTTGAAGATTTTATTTATGATAATTTAAATACAACAGCAGCTCAACTCATTAACGTTGGACTTAATAATTTGTTTGGAGAAATTACCTGGTTCTATTGTACAGCAACATCAAATGTTGTTAACCGAATGGTAACTTATAATTATCTAGACTCATCAGCACAAAGACCGGTGTGGACGACAGGAACACTTGCAAGAACAACTTGGGTTGATTCTTCTGTGTTTGGTTTACCTCATGCAACCGAATACAGTATTTCGGTTGATGGTTCTTTTGATGTTGTTGGAAATACAGATGGTTCAACAGTTTACTATGAACATGAAAAAGGTACAGATGATGTTACCACGACTGCGATTACAGCGATTGCTGCAAACATACAATCAGGAGACTATGATATTAATACACAAGAGTCAGGAGGCGATGGAGAAGTCCTTATGAAAATTAGAAGATTTGTTCCAGACTTTGTTTCACAAACAGGCAATACACAAATTACATTAAATTTAAGAAACTACTCAAACAATTCACAAGCTAGTTCACCCTTAGGTCCTTTTACAATTACATCAAGCACATCAAAGATAGATACTCGTGCAAGAGCAAGAGCAATATCTTTAAAAGTAGAAAACACAAGCACAGGTCAAGACTGGAAGCTAGGAACTTTTAGATTAGATTTACAACAAGACGGAAGAAGATAATGGCAAAAATTGTACAAGTTTTAACAAGACCCGGAAAAGAATACCGACAAGTTGTTGCTGACTCACAAGTTAGAGATCTTGATGCGGTAATACAAAAACTTAACACAACGTTTCAACAAGAGTTAAAGGATGAAGTCGTCGCACAAAACTTCTTTTTAAATTAATGTCTAATAGTTTCGTAAATGCAAAAGTCGATTTAACCACAACAGATAACACGACGTTATACACAACACCGTCTGCAAATGTTGCTTTAGTTAAATCTCTACTTGTGGCTAATGACTCAGGATCTAGCTGTAATCTTGATGTAACCTTAACCAATGCAAGTGGCACAGTGTTTACTTTATTTAAAACCAAAGCAGTAGCATCGAATACAACTACTGAACTTCTGACTCAGCCCTTAGTGGTTGAAGAGAGTGAAGTGTTAAAGGTGCAAGCCAGTGACGCTAATGAGTTACATGTTATTGCTTCAATACTACAAATACAGCCAAGAGAGGTAACGACATAATGCAAGTGATAAAACCAGAGAAAATCATAGAAAAGATTACAAATAAGAAGACCGGTGAAGAGTACAAAAATGACCAGGAATGGAAGGCAAAAGGTGTGCCAGAAGAGGACATAAAAAAGGACATTACACTTATGATGCCTAGCCTTGATTTATTCAGTAAAACAAAGTAGATTATAACATTCAGGATTGAAACGCCTGCCTAATTGTATACAATACCCAATATGACTATTGCAAGAGGACAAATGAAAAGACAACTATACGAAAACGGAACGATGCCAGAGGGAGGCTTACCTTCTTTAGAAGATATTATGGAAGGTAAAGTATCACCTGCTGAGATGGCGTTAATTAGAGAAACGTTAGAAGACGAAGATTTTATTTCTATGCAAGAAGGTTATAATTTAGACGATGAAAAACCTAATTATCTAGGTAGACCTTTTACATTTAGAGATTCAAAACCGATGTCTGATGAAGAACCTATGTCTGATGAAGAAAAAAGAGATATGGAAAGGTTAATGGAAAAACAAAAACTTCCTGCTTATCAATACGACGAAAAAAATCCCTACACAGGTCCAAGATCTATGAGAATGGGTGGTGGTCTTATGGATACTAGACAAGCGTATGGCTTTGGAAGCCTTGTTAAATCAATTACAAAACCAATTAAAAAAATTGTAAGTGAAGGTGGGGATTTTATAAAAAGTGCAGCCTCTAAAGTCGACCCAGAAGATGTAGCTTCGGCCATTGCTCTTGCAACAGGAAACCCACAACTTGCTGCTCAAATACAAATGGCAAGTGGAGGAACAGGTAGTCCAGAACTAGATATGGCTTTATCTTTTTATGGAGGAACGGCAGGAGGTCCTGGAACAGGACAACCATTTAGTTTTGCACCACAATCAGGAGGTTTCCCTGGAACAGGTGGAGGAAATGATTTTGGTCTTTCTAATTTATTTTCTTTTGCTCCAGATGGTGGATCACCTACAGGAGAAACTCCTTCAGGCGGTGGCATTTTTGGAAATATAGATCCTAAAATACTTGAAGCTGGAATGAAAATAGGAACTAATATTTTACAAAACAAAGCACAAAACAAAGCACAAGAACGACAAGCAGATGAAGCTTATAAAGCATTAAAAAATAATAGCATGTCTTTCACTGACGCTCAAAAAGTATTTGGTGGCGCAGCCGTGTCAACAGCGCTAGCTAAATTAGCCTATGAATCTCAACAACGACAATTAGAAGATTTTAAAAAAGACAGAGAAGCTTTTGAAAAAAGAAGAGACATTAAAAGAGCCGAATACGCTGAAGCTAAACGAGCAGCAGTTACAGGTGCACCAACTGGCCCAGCAGATGTTGTAAGAAGACCAGGTCAAGCTATGGGTGGTATCATGGACGTGCCATTAAGAACTAACCCACAAGGCGTTACAGAAATGGATTTTAGAAAAACAGGTGGTTTTGTGCCACCCGTTGGTATAAAAGAAAAAGCAGATGACATTCCAGCAATGTTGTCGAATAATGAGTTTGTATTTACAGCAGACGCAGTTCGAGCAGCGGGCGGCGGGAGTGTAAATAAAGGAGCAGAAAAAATGTATTCCTTAATGAAACAATTGGAAGGACAAGCATAATGGCAATTACAACTCCAGCAGGTTTACCAGCAGCATTTTTAGAACCCTTTGCAGAAAAAGTAACAGATATTTTAGCGCAACAAATAGCCCCTATTGGAGAGGGATTAGATATTTCAGGAATTACTCCAAAGGTTGCTGCGGTTAGTCCTTTAGTACAAGCGGCGCAACAAAGAGCTGCGACTCAAGCAGGTTTAGGACAGTTACAATTTGATTCAACAACGGGTGAAGTTGCAGGAGTTGGAACAGGCACAGGTGTTGCAGCGTTTGAACCTTTTGTGCAAGAAGCTCAGAAACTAGCTGCGCCAGATCAGTATCAAGCATTCATGTCACCTTTTCAAACCGAAGTTTTAGATGCAACTCAAGCATTATTAAACGAGCAGCGAGCAGCAGGGAGAGCGGGGCAAGCAGCGGATGCTATTACTGCAGGTGCATTTGGTGGTGGGAGAGAAGGTGTAAGAAGAGCAGAATACGAGAGACAAAGAGATATTTATGATGCAGGTATTTTATCAAATTTAAAACAACAAGGTTTACAAAGAGCGCAAACGTTACAACAACAAGCTTTGGCTAATCAAATTGGTTTAGGACAAACGCAACAACAACTTGATTTAGCTGCAACTACTAGGCTTGGTCAAGCTGGAACTGGAGCACAAGCTTACTCACAATCCGTGCTTGATGCAATAAGACAAGGAAATGTTTTAGCCGAAGAATTTCCGTTACAACAATTAGGTAGAGCAACGAATATCTTTAGTCCGTTTTTAGCTGGACAAGTTGGTTTACAAACGCCAGGAACACCTCTTGGAACAAGTCCGGGTTTAGCTGCAGCGCAAGCATTTGGTGCAACCTTTGGACCTGTTTTACAAGCTACAGGAAAAACTAGTCTTCAACCACAACAGCAACAACAGCCTATAGGTAACTTTGGAATAGCAAGTCTATACGGAGGTATTTAATATGCCTAATATTCTTAAAAGACCCATGTTTAAAAACGGAAGTTCGGCACAAGGCACTGGAGTAACTTCTGGTTTAGATAAACAAAAAGCAATGATAGATTACGTATCTAAATTAAAAAAAGAGGCTCAACCAACTGCAACGCAAAGAATTGGTGATTTCTTAACTGCTTTTGGTGCTAGTGCAGATCCAACGCGTGTCCAAACATTTGGTGAAGCGTTAGGTGGAGCTGCAAGAGGATTTACTGCACTTTCACAAAAAAGGGATGAGAGAGCAGATAGATATAACGCGGCTTTAGACTCACAGTTATTAAAAATGTTTGGTAGTGATGCAAAAGTTACAGCTGCAATGACCAATGCAAAAGAATTTGCAAGAGTTAATTTTAAAAAATTTCCAGGAAAAACTGATAAAGAAAAATACAATGCAGCATACACATCAAAGTTTAATGAATTATTAAGTAAAGAAAGAGCCGTTACATCTTTTAGTGAAAAAGTATTAAAAAAACAAAAAGAGATTGAAGAGGATGTTCCGGTTACTTTTAGAAACCAAACAGCCAAAGTTCTTGTAAATATAGAAGAGGGAAAAATAAAAGATAAAACGGGGCAAGCGATTTCAGTTGTTGATGGTTTTGTTGGCGTAAGTGATTCTGGAGAAAGTGATATTATAATGGTTGGTGAAGATCAATTTACTCTTAATCCAAAAGTAAAAGGTATTGTATCTGGAACATATATCACTGGTAATAAATATATAGATCCTAAAACTGGATCTATTTTTAGATTTGAGGGTAATAAAAAATTCAGAAGAATATACCCGTAAGGAGAGCACGTGGTAGAAAGAGTTAACATAGATGAGTTTAATCTCACGCCAGATGAGCCAGAATTAAGACAACAAGAGGAAGACATAAAAACTAGAAAAGAAGAGTTTGAAGCAAGAAAACAATTAAATCCTATTATTGATGTACCAGGTCTTATTGCTAATACAGGTGCTACTCCCAAACAAAGAGACTTAACAGTTAAAGATGTTTTGTTTGGGCCCAAAGATGTAGAACTTTTAGGTCCAAGTAAATTAGGAAAACTAGGTAGAAGAATCACTGAACGATTAGAAGGTGTTCCTGAAGATCAATTAACTGAGATAGGTGATGTTGACATTTTTACTTCTTTTGTTGGAGGAATTATTGATGGAACAATTAAGATTCCATACGGTCTTGTTAACCTTACAGCTGAGGTTGCGGATGCACTTCGAGAAGACAATATACCTGTTGATCAAGGTTATGTCGCTCAGTTAGAAAAATATTTTAGTAATAGTGTTTTAGGAAAAATTCAACAAGGTTCTGAAGATGTGGTTAAAGAAACTGCAATCGGTAAATTAACTTCTGCGTTTACACAGCTTTATGCTTTTGGAAAAGCTGGAGCGGATGTCACTGTTAAAGGTGCTACAAAAGCAAAACAAATTTATAACAAATATGCAGCGGCAGCAAAAGCAAACAAAGTTGTAAAAGCAAGACCAGATGCAGTTAAGTCAGGACTAAAGGCAAGAGATTTAAATAAGTTAACTGGTAAACAAAATTTTGCAGCAGTAACGCTTGGTGGCTCTGGTGGAGCTTCACTTGTTGCAGATGTTGAAGATATTGGAACTTTTGGAGATTTTTTAGGAGGACCTTCTGCATTAGATCGTGAACAAAGAGAACTTGCAACAGACGATGCTGTTAGAAAACTATATAACAGATTTAAGTTTGGTGCTGAGGGTGCCGTTATTTCCGTGCCTATTGCATACGGTATAAACACGGTTGCTAAGCGAGTATCGAAAGCAGGAAAAGATTTAAAGTTTAGTGATGATGAACTCGATCAATGGATATCTAAATATATTGTAGAACCGTTTGTTCCAGCAGGATCAAAAAGTCAATTTTTATTTGAAGGTATGAAACGAGTTGAAGGAGGATTAGCTGGAGGCCAGGTTGTAGCAAGAGATTTAATTGTAGATATAGATAAAACACTTTACAACATTGCAAAAGAATCGGGTATTAAATCAAGTAATCCTGCCTGGAAAAGACTAGTCGGTCGTCTCGATGAACTGCTTACGTCCAGTGATGACGTAATTGAAAATGGTAAAATTGTATTTAAAGGTTTTGATGAGAAAAAATTAAAACAGTTTCAAGAGTTTACAAAAGAAATTGGGTTATCAACAAAAGCTAGAGATAACTTAGTTGCAGATATGTTTCAGGTTAGAAATCAATTTAATGTTTTTAAAAATACATTTGTAAAAGAAGCTGGTGCAAATTTAAACATTGCTAACAAAGAATTTATGGAAATTATGGGTGAACGTATGAGAAATATTTTTAATTCAGAGTACAAAATATTTAGTGATAAGAGCATCTTACCTTTTTTAAATTACAAACCAACTGAGTCTGCAGTTAATGAAGTTAAAGAAGTATTTAAACGATATGCAGCAGGAAACGGTATTAAGTTAACTCCAGATGATTTAGATGGACTTGTAGATGATGTAATTCGAAATGTAAAATATAATCCATTAACACAAACACCAGAGTTTCCTTTAACGGTTATGAGTGTGTTAGATGAAAATGCAGTGCAACTAATTAATATTGCAGATAATATTAAAGGTAATCAATTTAAACCTACAACACTTATACAATCAGAAAAAGATTTAAGGGCATTTCAACGATTTTTTGGTCAAAAAAGAGATTTAAGAAACACGATTACAAATGTTATGTCAGATTTATCAAGATTAGTTGCACAAAATAAATTTTACAATAGCCTTAAAAGTGAATCAGATAGGCTTATTGCAAACGGTGAACGAGCAATTGTTTATCCAACTAGACTTCAAGCGATTAATAATTTAAAAAATCAAAAAATTATTGCAGATAAAAATGGCTTACAGATAACATCTGACCTTGGTGAGTCTGTTTATACAAATCCGTTAAATGGCTACTTTACGTCAGAGCCATACGCAGATGCTTTAAAGTTTAGTGAAAGATTAATTACAGACAGTCTTGCAAAAAATATATTATACAAACATTTATTTTTAGTGCCAAAAGGATTAACACAAATTTCAAAAACTATTTTGGGTCCTTTTACACACTCAAGAAACTTTATCACTGCATCACAGTTTTCATTAGCAAACGGTAATTTATTTAAAAACCCTGTAGAAACTTTAAAAAGATTTAAACAAGCGTTTAATACCATTCAACCCCAACTTATCTATCGTAATCTACCTGAAGATCAGGCTCTCTATCGTTTTCTATTAGATGAACAGGTCGTAAGTTCGTCAGCAACTGCTAGAGATATTGCAGGGTTGCTTGATGATATTGGTAAAGGAGGAGATGTTTATGGTAGAATATTTGGTAAGTTTGGAAAAGCAATACGAAAACTTTATAATGTGGCTGCAGATGTATATGTTGCAGAGGATGACTTCTTTAAAGTATTTAATTTTTTATCTGAGTTTGACTCGTATAAAAATGCGTACAGCAAAGGATTAAAAAACGGTCTGATCACTAAAATGCCAAGTGACTTACAAATTATGAAAGAGGTTGCAAACATTGTTAAAAACACAGTGCCAAATTATAACTTTGTTGGAACGTTTGGTCAAAATGCTAGACGTTTACCTATTGGAAACTTTATTTCATTTCCAATTGAAGTTACAAGAACTTCGGTTAATATTGCTCAACAAGCATCAAAAGAATTAAAAAACCCTGTATTAAGAAATATAGGTGCAAGAAGAGCTCTTGGATTTGGAACAGCAATTGCAACGGCACCTGCTGTTATCACAGGTTTCTTAAAAGCAATGTATGGTGTTGGAAGTGCAGCTGTTGCAGCAGTTAGAGAACTTGCATTACCTGATTTTGCAGAAGACTCTACGATTGGTGTAACGAGAGATGAAAAAGGTAATTACAAATACATTGATGTATCTTCTTTCTTAGTTTACGATACCATTCAAAACCCAATACAGTCTATTATTGCAGGTGTTGAAAGAGAAAGAGTATTTAATCCAGATGCGCCCCTAAGTGTTGGTGTTGCTAAAGGACTTTCAAAAGGTGTTTCTAGATTTTTTAGACCTTACATTGATGAGTCCATTTATTTTAACGTATTTAATAATTTATTTATACGAGGAGGCAGAACTAGAGAGGGTAGAAAACTTTGGAATGATGATGCACTTGACGGTGAAAAGGTTAAGATTGCATTAGAATATGCAGCAACAGAAGTCGCACCTTTATCTTTAAAACAGTTTCAAAGACTTTATCTTGCAGGAACTGATCAGCCAGGACCACGTGGAGAAAAATACGAACTTAGCGATGAGATTGCAGGTTTTTATGGTTTACGTCAAGTTAAAGTTGATCCAGAAAAATCTTTAAATTTTAAAATTAACGATTTCAAAAAAAGTATTAGAAATACAAGAGGACTATTTACAGGAGAAGTTCTTAAAAGTGGTAAAATAGAACCTAATGATATTATTCAAAGATACATTGTAGCTAATGGACAAAGATACAAAGCTTTTAGTGAATTACAAAGAAAAATAAGAGCAGCTCAGGTTTTAGATTTAAATAGAAGATCTATAAATGATTTATTTGAGAGAAGACAGGAGAAAAAAAATTACAAACGTATTTTAAAAAACAGATTTGAACCTTTTACGATAACTGAAAATGTTAAAAAAGTTTTTGAAAGACAAGAAAAAAAATTGCAAGAAAACTTTGATACATTAGATATACCAACAGGATTACCTAGATCGGTGGAAAGAATAATAAAAAGATTAGGTAAAAATATGAAACGTATTCCTTTAGGTGATGATTTTTATAAATACATAAATCCAGATGATTATATGATTAATGATCAATCAAGTTTACCTCAAGGATTCTTACCGCAGCAACCTATGCCAACTGTGCCAGCTCAACCAGCACAAGTCTCTAGTATAACACAAACAGGGTTAACACCGACTGAAAATGCATTGTTGTCTGAGGAAGAAAAACAAATAAGACTGAGACAAAGAGGATTAGGATAATGACAAAAGACCCAAGAGTAGGAACAGGTAAAAAACCAAAAGGATCAGGCAGAAGATTATACACTGATGAAAACCCAAAAGATACTGTAGGGATTAAGTTTGCAACACCTGCAGATGCTAGAAAAACAGTGGCAAAAGTTAAAAGAGTAAGCAAACCTTTTGCTAGAAAAATTCAAATCTTGACGGTGGGAGAACAACGCGCTAAAGTGATGGGTAAATCACAAGTCGCAAGTATATTTAAAAAGGGAAAAGAGGCGATAAGGAAACGACATGGCAAAAGATCCTAAAACAACTGGAGAACATATCGTAGCTTTGTACGGTTATATTACTGGACTCAAAAAAGATATTAACACGATTAAGAACAATCACCTCAAACACATGCATCAAGACATCGATAAGACTTCTAAAAAGATAGATTATGTCCTGGGACTCATTATTACTGGACTAGCTGTTTTAGCTGCAAAAGGCCTAGATCTACTATAAAAATCCTTCCTGAGAGCCTCAATTTTTAACGAAACGACCCTTCCATGACCTGTGATACCTGTAAAATTATGCTAAAAAATGTATTAATGACACAGCAATAAAAGCTGCTGATAATATGGTTAATGCTTTCATATCCACTCCTTTAATTCTTCTCCCATAATTTCTGTGGCAAGATTTATTTTTCTACGAAGTGCTTCTACAATTTTTTCATCAATGGTTTCTTCTGCAATAATATCAATGTAGGTCATAGGTTTGTTTTGACCAATACGATCAATACGGGCTTCTGACTGCTGACGTTTTTCAAGATCATATCCGTTTGAATAATAAATCATTGTTGACGCTGCAGTCAGTGTAATTCCGTATCCTCCGGTTTGTGGCGTTCCGACCAGGAATCTGACTGGACTGGATAAATCCTGAATCTTTTCAATCGCCTTTTGGCGATCCTCAGTAGATGTGTCGCCATAATACGTAAGGATTGAATCGTCTCCATGTTTCTTTTTTACCTCCTCTACAATTGATTCAATGTCATGTCGATAGTGGGCCCAAATAATTGCTTTACCCTCTACTTCATCCAAAACATTTAATAATTCATCAAGTCTTTTTGATTTTACTTTTTGAACATCTCCATCGTCTGATTTAAAATGACCACATGTAATTTGATGAAGTCTCATCATTTGAGTAATGACCGTCATAGACGTGACCATTTTACCATTTAAAACTGCTAATGCTTTTTCTTTCATTTGTTTATATAATTTTTTCTGCTCGTCTGTAAGCTCGATAATTCTTTTCATGTAAGTCTTACTAGGTAAATCTAAACAGTCATCTTTTAAACAACGATATGAAAAGTTTTTTATTTTATCTGTTAGCTCACCTAAGTTTCTGTAACCCACTACAATTTGAACCTGTCGTCCAGACACATTAATAGATCGCATTTTTGCATATCGTACTCTAAACGCATAATAAGATTGTTGATCAAGTAGCCAAGGATCTAAAAAATAACATTGAGTAAATAAATCTAAAGGAGACTTAGTGACCGGAGAACCTGTAAGAATTCGTTTGTATTTTACGTTCTCACCCAACTCAATAATATTTTTAGTTCTTTGAGCTCCAGGATTTTTAATCGTGGTTGCTTCATCAACCGCCATCATAGAAGTGTGGCAGTTTAAAAACTTCCAAGCAAACATTTTACCTTTTTTAGTCGACAAGGCCTCTACATTCATAATTAAGATTTGTAGGTTATCAGAAGACTCAAATAATTTTTTATACTCAGCTTCTTTGTTTTTACTAGACTCCCATAGCACAACCGTTTTTTCTATGTGATCTGCCATATGATTAGGTATTTCTTGTGTATACCAGTTTTTATACACCCCTTTTGGGGCAATGATTAAGGCGCCATTTATTTTACCCTTATCGTAAAGCATAGATATATTGTCAATTAGGACCTTAGATTTACCCGTACCCATCTCCATGAAGTACGCAAAAACTTTTTTGTCCCAAGACATTTCTAATGCTTTGAGCTGATGCTCAAACGGCTTTGTTT
>VMHT01063765.1_pt1 | contig 14108 bp, 14 predicted proteins | sample 4693611 | NCBI WGS metagenome assembly VMHT01 (sample SAMN12280063, study PRJNA550983) | marine metagenome | isolation source: seawater sampled from same location over 5 years 0.02-0.2 micron viral filtrate | place: USA: collected off the coast of southern California halfway between the port... ... | reverse complement strand
GGAACGATAGCCACGCATCTTGCAGACAGGCTTAGTGTCGAATCCGTTGTTTGCAGCAACTAAATCTAACTCAAGCTGTAAGTTTCCACCAAGATCGCCAAACTCAATTTGCAATCCATAATCCAAATCCCCAATGCTTCCATTTTTAGTTATCTTTAATGGATAATAAACGTAAGTGTAGGCAATCGAATTTTCATGGGTGACCGTGACTCCGGCAGTAATATTTCTGACAACTCGGTGAGTCTGAGAAAAATTAGGATGCGAAATCTCAATGCACTCAACCAATACGATTGAGGACTTTGAGTTTAAAAAGAATTTTTCGTAATCTCTACTCATTATGGAGGCGGTGCGTTATTGACTTGAACTGACCATGTAAATTCTTGAATTGCAAATCCAGTAGGTCCGGTTGCAATCACAGTTGTAAATAGCGAGGTTGGAGTTTGAGTAATTGTACCGCTAATCAAACCGGTACTTGAGTTAATTGCTAAACCAGCAGGAAGGCTTGTTGCCGAGTAAACAATCCCAGCCGAATCAGGATCGCTAAAGTAAGTTGACGTTGCAAAGCTAACCGCATCTGATTGAATGTTGCTTTGACCTGCGACGGTTCCCACAGCTTGAGGTGGCGAATCGGAAGAAACTGTAACCTTAGACAAATCTGTGTTTGCATCAGCTTCGTAAGCCGCAACCCTTGCTGCATTTAACGCATTGTCAATTGGAACAGGAATAGCTTCTAGCTGACCACTAACTTGATAAGAATGCCCAGTTTGACTTGATAGCTTTTTACTGTCTTGAATAAAATGAACTTGATGCAAAACTGGAATTGGATCATCAAGAATTAAATAAATCTTAAACGACAAAGAACCTTCGTCGATTGTTGTGTTGTAAAAAGACGTAAAATAAAGATATTCGTTTCGATCAAAAGTCCATCGAACATCAACAACTCTTGCGCTTCCAATCTTGTCCTTTCGGAATCTGCTTTGACCACCGTCAAGCTGAACCCCAACAAAGCTCATGCCGTCTGCAACAGCATAAGAAGCACTTTCAGGATTAATTTTAAAAGTTGACAGTGACATTCTACAATTCCATTGGCTCAAACAAAGGAAACTTACCGTCGATTACAATACCACAACCTAAAACTGGGCGTTTGCTGAATTTTTTCCCATAATCCATAGCACTTCTGGAAATATTTATTCCACAACCCACTTGGAGTCCAAAATACTTAGCCTTGTTATTGGCATTGTACATAACCCCTCCCACAGAATGGTAATGTCCCTGGACAACACTTGTAAACTCTAGCAGAGCGTTGCTTAAAGCAGGAAAAAAACCTCCTCGACCTTTGTCTCCATGTCGGTAAATTATACCATCAATTATTAAATCAGCGAATCGAGGATGCACAGTCCATTTATCGACTTTCCACAGTTTTGCGTAGTCTTTGAGGACTAGCGTCGGTAATCCACAATCTAACGCTTGTCGCTCGCTTAGAGCATCGTGATTGCCAATTAGCCAATCAGCCTTTGGGAACAGCTTATAAAGAGTCTGGACCTGCTCCATAGCCTGTTCAAACTCAAATTCTGAATTTTTTAAACTCGGAGCTTTTGGGTGATATGAAATACTTGCCCAGTCTACCAAATCCCCGATCATTACAACTCGGTCGCAAGACCACTGTTCATAAATTGTTTTTAGCCAAAACGGATAACTATCAAGCATGCAGGGTGCATGCGTATCCCCAATGATCAAGATTCTTGACATTTACCACCTAACGCTTCCTTCTCGTATAAGTTGATTGCCCCAGTGCTTTTGATTCACGACTGTTGGCGTTACGGAGATTTGTAGCAATTAGCTTGGGAGTTTGCTCTGCAATTTGCTGACGAGCAATCTCCCTAATTGTAAGCTCAAGCTCACCATTTTTCTTTTTCTTGACCGATACGTCTGAATCGGTGTAGTTGTTAACGTTGACCATAACACCGCCACCGGCAGTCGATCCCGTCTTCAATGTGCCATTTCTCATGGCATCTAATGTTGATCTATATTTCGTTGTTTGCGATGCAGGCATGACGTATTCTTGTCCGTGGACAAAGCCTGCGATTCCATTTCTTGCCCCTCCACCTGTGAAGCCGCCATTGGCATAATACTTGCCTGCCATTGGACCAAACTGTTTTCCATCACCAAAACTTCCATTTGCTGAAGGCACTACACCTCCTTTTGAAAACCCACCACCAAACAAACTGCCAAAAATTCCTCCTCCACCGCCTCCTCCACCGCCCAGCATTCCTCCGAACATTTGTTTAAACAAATTGTTCATAAACAATCTGAGAAGATCGGCAAGCATGGATCGTATTAAATCTTTAAAGCTAAGTTTTCCAGTTCGTACAAAATTTTGAAATGCGTTTGAAAGATTGCTAAACACAGATTGCAAAGCCCCTCCAGTTTCTTTCATTTTTTCCATTGACGCATTAGCATTGTCAAATGTATTTTGACCAGGCCCTCTTAACCCTTTCAATTTATTTATTTGACTGTTTTGTTCATTGATAACATCGTCTTGTACTTTTTTAATCTCTCTGATTGATTGAATGTAATCAACCACCATTTGATCAAGGCCATCTTTAACTTGCTCGTATTGATTTTCAAAAATCTTGCCTGATTGTTCTAAAATCAAACGCAAAGCCTTTGCTTCACTAAGATCACCTCTTTGTTTTTCTGCAAAAGAACCAGAATCAAATCTTTCAAACTTAGCAAGAGGAATCGCTTCCATCCGAGAAGCCTCTGAATCAAGCCTAAATTGGTCAGCACTAGGAGAAATCATTGCATAAAGAGACAAAAGAAATTTAACTCTTTCTAAAATGCCGTTTATTTTTAGAATTATTACATTAAAAATTCCTTCAAAAATGCTAATTATAATATTCCCAATGCCGGAAATAATATCAACAAATTGAATTTTAAATTCTTCTTTAAGAAAAGTTATAAATTGCTTAAATAAGTAAATTAAACCTTCTGGACTAAACAAACCCGTACCGCCAGCCATAGCTTTTAAAAGTTTACCTTGAATAGAACTATCAAAGTCTTTCATTGCTTGAATAAAACTTCTTATTTTAGAAACCACAAACATAATTGCGTCAGCAATCAATTTCATAAATTTCAAAAATCCATCAAATGCTAATTGCCCTAGTGAAGTTGCCAAATCTTTTCCAAGACCTAGAATTTGCACCAAACCTTCACTTGCACCTAAATCTTTCATTATCTTAGGTAAGTTTCTAAACAAACCGTAAATTGCGTCTCTTAAAGTAACTACTCCATCTTGTGTCACTTTTATTTCGTCTGAAAGCAAAGTAAAAGCACCTACCCACCCTGCAATAATGGGAGCGATTAAACCAAGACCTCCTGTTGCAGCCACAAATGATGCAAACGCAGCAGCTATTGAACCTAAAGCTAAGGTTATTCCAGAAGCAACTAAAGTTTCTATAAACCTTAATACTGTATCTAAATTTTCACCAACCCAACGAAGCGCGTCACCTAAAGTTCTAGTAAATCCAGTTGCTTTGTTCCATTTGCCAAAGGCCCACACAATTTTTGTAACAAGATTTGTTAATGATTGACCAACTGTAAAGTCAGTATTTTTCATTAATTCATCTACTTCTTTTTCCATTCCTTTAAACGCTTTAAGCAAAATGCCAATAGTAACTTTTCCATCTTTGGAAAACTTAAATATTTCCGATCTTGAAATACCCAAAGCCTTTGTAATTTCATCTAAGACTTGAGGCATGACCTCAGCAGTTGTCCTAAACTCATCACCGTCAAGTTTACCTTTGTTAAACGCCTGACTTAGCTGTAAAAGTGCTGAAGCAGATTCGGAAGCAGTTGATCCGTTAAGAGTTAATAGCTTTGTGATAGTTTCCGTAATTCTCAACGTGCTTGCTTGACTTTCACCGACTTGCTGCAAAGCCATGTCATATCGCCTGTAGGCAACAGCTAAATCTTTAACAGGAACTCTGGATCGCAATGCAATTCCAAAAACACCTCTAGTCACAGACTCAAGTTGTTCGGATGTTTCCGTAACTCCACGCAATTGGTTTTGAATGATTGTAAATGTGTCTGCACCTTTAAGAAACGCCCCAGCACCAATCAACGCACCTAAAGAAAGATAACTTCTTAAATTTGAAACCATCCCTCCTAAAGCACCCCTACTAGCTAAAATTCTTCCATTTAATTCTTGAAAACTTCTGGAAAATCTTTTGTTAGCTAAGGCTCCTCGTTCGGTTTTCATTGCAATATCATTTACTTGAATGCCAAGTCGCTGCATTGCTACGCTTTTTTGAGAAATAGCATTTTTTGAAGCACTAGTTGTTGCTGTTAATTTACCTTGTGCTTTTGATAAAGTTAAAAGTTTAAGTTTTAAATCAGCCGAGGCTTTTGCTACCGCTATGGTGGTTAATTTTGTTGCGTTTTGATCTCTAGCTAATTTGTTTAATTCTTTTTGCCTTGCTATTTCCGCAGTTGTTAATTTTGAAGTCATTAACGCGCTAATATTCATCGTTCGGTTTTTTGAAACTTCAGCGGCTTGCTGCCTAGCCTTAACGACAGCGAGTTCGTGTCCATTTTTTATTGCTTTTTCTTCTGCTATATTAACACCAAGCAAAGTTTTTCTCATTTGCTCTGAAGATTTAACAACTCCATTTTGAGATGTTTTCAATCTTTCATTTGATGTTGCTAATTGTATTCCAGACTTAGCAGTATTAGCTCGCGTCTTGGCTAAATTTTCCGCTTTTATTGCTGAAGCATTATGTTTTATTTGCAAATCTATTTCGGACTCTTTAAGTCTGTGATTTGACATGACCAAATTGTCGTTTGAAATTGCAAGTTGGTTTATTAATAATTGACGAGATATTTCTTTGTTAGTCAAATCTGAAGTCACTCTTGCGGTAGCGACCATTGTCCCACGCAATTTTAATTGAGAAGCTGCTTGTGCATTATTTGCAGCAACAGCACCCAAACCCGCTTCTGCCATTTTTTGTTCTTGCAATCGCAATGTATTTAATTTTGTGGCATAATCTTTTGCGACTATTTTTGTTCTTATTTGAGATTGAGCTAACCTTTCGGTTTCTATTTTTAAGCGAAGGGTTTCTGCCCTAGTTCTTTTCATTTGCTGTTCAACAGAACCAAGCCCCAACCCGCTAATTCCAGTAAAATCAAGTCCTTTCCACGCCCGCTTAAAAGCCTCAAGTGAAGGCGCAGCAGCAGCAGCACTTTTTCCAATTGCAGTAAGTTTTCCTGCAATTTTTGTTCCTATTCGGTCACGAATAGCAATTGAAACTTCTACGTTACCTGACATTACAATACATCCAAAAATTCAAGTTGTGTATGAATTGAAGTAATCATTCTTTCAGCCGGTCTGGTAAGCAAATCTGGAGTTCTTTCAGGAATAATGTAATCAGCTACATAATCTTGACTGTTTACTATGTAAATTTTTTGACCAGGTTTAGCAGTTGATATTTGAAATTGAGCAAACTTTAACGCAGTGTTTTTTGATTGCTTACCAGTGCTATTGTTTTTTCCTTTGTAAAATGCCTCTCTGTTTGAGGCTTCTGGGCTATTAATGCTTATTTGCCAGTTTGACGCTGCTTTTGAAGTGTCAACAACAGTTCTGAATATTGCAGTTTCTACCCCAATTGCAGCAGCATTTTTTTTAATTGTATTAACTGTTTTAGGCAGTCTTGTTGAAAGTCTAGTTGCTTTTACACCCAGATTTGACAAACCTTTTAATCCAGTTATTTCAATCATTTTTTCATCTTCTTTTTTTGTTCTTCTGATACATGTTCAAGAAAAGTATTGTCCATTGCTCTTATAAAAAATAACAAGTCGTTTTCTTCTTCTTGATTAAAATCGTAATAGTTTGCAAAATTTAAGATTGTCATTGTGGGAATCGGACCCATTTCATGAAGTCGATCCGTTGTTAATTTAAAAAATATTTCAACATAAAAAACGAGTCCGTCATTTAATTCAGGACTCGTCATCGCTCTATTGTCGTCTAAACCCAGCCTCTTTAGCTGTCGCTGGAGGGTGGAGGCATTTGAGCCTCCGAACTCCAACTGGTACTTGAGGAAGGCACAGAGTTTTTTGCCGCATCTTCCTCATCTTTTTCAGATGGCATTCCAAAATTGTTAGGATCACCTGCCTCTGTTGAAATAAATTCGTAGAGATCAGGAAAACCTTCCATTAATTGAAAACTATTTTCTTCGTTAAAAGGAATTAATTCACCTTCATCATTGTAGGCATTTTTCCAATCAACCAAAATCACTCTGCAAAATGCTTTCATTGCAATTCTAGTTTGCACTTCGTAAGAAAGCTCACCTGATTGCCTACGATAAGGCTTTGTCAACTTTGTTACACATTTTGCATATTCAGGATTTGATGCAATTTTTAGGTAACGAACTTTTAACTGAAACGCATTTTCTCCATCATGATCATCGCAATTGATCCAGACTCCTTCGCTTACTTTTGACTTGTCTCTACCCCACTTTGCTCCAACACTTTTGTTACTCATAACTTCCTCTTTGGATGATTAAAAAAAACGGATGATTTAGCCTCGATGGTTAACTGTCCATCGAGACTGTTGGTAAGTACGCAAACCAAGTTGACAACAAGGTGTAACCTGATTCGTTTTCTGCTGCCATTGTTTCCAGTGGCAACATAATTGCAGCGTCTTTTTCAACTTCAAGTCTACCGCCGCCAAGACTTAACAATGGAATGTCAAAGACAAACCCTGCGTTGTCGAGAGCAGCAATAACATTAAAACCGACATCTGCATTTGCCCGAACTGCTTCAACAGCAGCAACCGTGGCAAAGTAAACATTAAGTGTGCCTGAAACTTCAAAGTCTCCGACATTTAAGTCCATAGCACCTAAAGTTCCAATTGCTTTAAGTCCATCGACATTGTTATTAATGGTCAACTCACCGTCCATGACAAACGCAAATAGCGAATCTGGAGTGATTGCATCAGCATCATGAACATACAGTCGAGTTTGGTAAATGTGGCTTGTAGTGTTAAACGCACTTTCCACAGGCATTGTTGCTCTTGTTCCTGTTTTTAAACCAGTTGAACCATTTCTGGTTTCGGTATCAAGTGCTGTAAAGCTGACATCTGAGTTCAACTTTTCAACACTTGGAATGTTTAGCTTAAACTCGTTTGCAACCGCACCGACAAGGTACTGAGATTGGATTCCAAAATTATCCTTACCAAGCTGACGCTCAAGTTGGTAACTTTGGCATTTAATAAGAGTAGGGTCTTTTTCGTTGCGAATGACCGAACCAAGATAAATTTGCAATTGTTTGCCAGTACCGGCATCGTTTTGTGGAGTTGCCCAAGAGCATTGCTCAAGACTTAAAGTTGATCCGTCTGCTGCAATAGCGGCAACTCTTGCAAAACCTGGTGCATTGCTAACTAGTCGATTGATAATTGCATCACCACCAACGTGAATCCATTCACCGACTTGAAGTGCAAGATCGTTAAATAAATTGGCAGCACTTGACATAACAAATCTATTGGCAGTCACAGCCACAGTAACATCAGCAGATGGGAACTCGTATCCCACAATTTCTAGCTTTGCTCCGGCAGGTGCAGATTCAGTTGTAAAAGTTGCCGCTGCGCAAGTAAGGCTTCCAGAACTACTGTTATCAGTAACTTCAAAAACACCATTGTTGATTGCGTTTGCAAAACCCGAAAGTTTTACAAGACTCCCAACTTTAAACTTTGTTTCATCGCCAGCACCAATCGCAATGGCAGTGCTTGCAACACTTGTTAAAGTTATCGAATCTGCTGCCGATTTAATCGAATCACTTGTAGCTCGCTCATGTGCTTTAGCAAAAAAGAAACCTTGCATAAGTCTCTGAAGGTTTGTTTGCGTGATGTCAGTGTTAAACCCACCATCAGCGGTAACATCAGTAACAACACCTTTCTTTTGCTGCCTAGAAGCATTGATCGGTGAACGAGCAACCGTTTCAATTTCCGAACCCAAAGAATCGTAACTGTTTGGCTCAAGTTCGTACCATTTTGCAATTCCAGTTCCAAGAGTTGTAACTGTTAAAATTACGGATGCGGCTGACCCAAAACTTGAATCATCATCAAATTCAATTGTAAAACTATCTCCGTCTACAACTGAAGGAATATAAACAATTGCAATTAAGTCTGTTGCACCGTCTGTTCCAGCACCCGCCCATTGAGCTACGTTAACACCTGTAGGGTCAGAGCCAACAAATGTTCCTGGTGAGTTAATTGAAACAAGCTCGCCAACTACTCCAGCCGAACTTCCAGCTTGAGTAATTCTTGCAACCGCTGAGGTTTCGCCAGCAACAATTTTACCAGTCATGGTAATTCGTCTAGTTACATCATCCCAAACAATGACAATGTCACTAAACGCAGAGGTCGATGTGACCGCACCAACAGAATCTACTCCAACGGTTCCGTCAGGAAGAATCTTTAAAGCAACTTCTTCGGCATAAGCCAAACCTGTCACGTTACTACTTAAACTATTTTCACCGCATCCCATATCGTCACCTTTAGATTAATTCATCGTATTGATAGTCCACAAAAACGTCCGTCCTAAAAAACTTTTCCGTTGGTGGCATATCAGTAAAATAGGCTTGTTTGTACCAAACAGGATTGTTTACTAAATTTCTAGGACGAAAAATGTCGCGGGCAATCACTGAAAGCCTACGATGATCTCCCGCAAAAGCCGCTTTTGCGAAAAATATCTGGATGATTATGAAATCGTTAGTTGTATATTTTGCTTTTCTGCAACCCGTGTTACCACTTCTAAATGCCGATTGACCGCTTCCAAGCATTTCATCACTAAATCTTACACAATGTTTTGAATGATCAAGCGGAAAATCTGTTTCTACATTGTGCCAATAAATTTGAGGAATGTAAGACGCTCCACCCCCAGCTTGTTTTAAAACAAGAGGTGTTTTTCTTGAACCACTACTGTTTCGTATATCAACAGGTTCGCCATTTGTAATCCAATCGACCCATTCGGTATAAAACCGCGATCTCATTGAATCTGAGGCACTCTCGTAAGTTGCTGGATCGCTCATTACGCTCCCATTTCAAACTTAAACAACAAATCCACTCCACCAGGATTTAAAGGCGTTATGCTGTCAATTGTAAGCAATTGTGTCCCTCTTACCACAACATCTTTTGCTTTTGGTGTAAGACCAGGCACAACTGCCATATAACCATTGATTTGACCGCTAATTATTTCAGTATCTTTTAAATACATCACTTCTTCGTGGTTATCTAGTTTATCAGGAATAAATACAATTTTAACTGTATGGTCAACTCCGTCAATTTCAGCAGGCATCCAAGGCTTGCTGCTATCAGGCAAAGTTGTCGAATCCATTACCCTGAGAACAGCAGTTTCTCCGTAATTTGCAATCAATCGTTTTACGGTATTCTGCAATCTTAAATAAAAGCTCATGCTATACCCTGATTGTGTTCAAGAAATAACCATTCGCACCATCGTTAAATAATGAAGCAAGTAAAACCTCAACTGCTGCAAAAGTAACACCTCTGTATTTGCTCCCTGCCGACTTTTCTTCTGAATACTTAACTGTAATCGGGCCTACTGTTTCTTGAGTCACTTGCCCACCAACTGATGAGTCAGGCATAGGGAAAAGAACAGTCCCAGCGTGTTGCTCAATGCAAAGTTGTGCTTGGGCCTGTTTTAAAACTTCTGGAATAGAGTTTGTTGCGATAGTTACAACTTTATCCATAACCAAATCGGTTCTTGGAAATTGCAAAGACTGAGTAGTGTTTGTTTTGTATCCACCGTACTCAAAACGTCGAGATTCAAGATAATCCGTTGCAGCAATAATTTGTTGCCCAAGAGTTGCGTCTCGACTAGAGACAACCGCACCTCGGTTGTCTGCGTAGGCTCTTACATATACCAAATCAACGTAGCAATTTGCATTTGCGACATTTGATCCGTCTTCAATAATTAAAGTTGGCATTTAAGATTCCTGATTTAAACTTGCCCTGACGTAAATCATCCAGAAACCGCCAGAGCAAGCCTCGCCAATCAAGCGATTCCGTTCACCCGTGATAACTGACGAAGTTTATTCGTTGTAATATTGTAAAATGTAGTTAACTAACTTTTCTCTGGACTGTTGTTTCTTTTCGTTTCTTTTCGCCCACTGCTTCTTTTCGTGAGCCAAAACAACTGCATTTGTAACTTCACTTGAAATTTCGTAAGCATTTTTAGGTGCTTGTTTCTTTTTTTCTGCTTTTACAGGGCTTTCTTCAACAACCTCTTGCATTACAGTCACGATTTGAAACCTTTTGTCATCTTCGTTAAGAGGATACCAATTTGATCCTTCAGGCAATTTGTGTTGCCCACATATTGACTCAAACCAAACCTGTAACTGCTGCTGACTTCTTAAAAATCCTGATTGATCGAAATATTGATTTTTACCACTTTCATCAATTGCGTGTAATTGATAAACACCTGCTTTAAATTGTTCTTCTGACATTTTTACCTCTTAGATGATTTAAAAAAAACGGGATCAACACATTGCTAAAACTGTGAAAAAACAATGCTCCCCCGCTTTGAATTGTTTTACCTAAGCATTTAGCCGTTAGTGACTAGGAATGCCATAGGTACGTTTTTGCGAGACAATACGCGAGTCCAGTTGTTTGCTGCTCGAAGGTCAGCAAGAGTCTGGTTACCAGACGCGCCAGTCGCAGTAGCGTTGTTGTTGGTATGACCAAACGGATGAAGCATCCAAGTCTTACGCAACCAAAGTTGTTCTTCACCGCCACCATGACCAGTTTGAGGATTTCTCCAAACTTCACTAGGAACGGCTGGAGAACCTTCGCCATAAGCAAACATAGCACGACCAAACAAGATGGAAACGTACTTGAAACCGGAGGTTGTTCCAGCCACAGTTGGGCAAGAATCGTCAACAATTACAGTTCGACCCATGTAGGTTGGAATGCGTGTTCGGCCAGATGCGTCAAGAATGTAAGCAATGTCATCTTGAGCAACCATTGTTTTCATGACAACAGAGTGAACACAAATCGCACGAATTTCTTCACCTCGATCACCCATAGTGAAAACAGCATTAACAAATGCGTTTCGAGAGAAAAGGTTTGCTGCGGCAGCAGCATTACCGTCTTCAATAGCAACGTCGATGACCATATCACCGGCAGTACCTGGGCTTTGAGTTGCAAAGTTGCCTGCGACGTTTGCATTAAGAATACCCAATGCACAAGCCACTAGGCGATCTTGCCAGTAGTAAGTCCAGTATGCGGCAGTCCTGTCACGGATATGCTGCATTGCGTTTGTTCCAGTCTGAAGTTCGACTGCCAAGTCCATTGCTGACCAACCATTGTTGACATGAACTTTGCGAGTCTTTTGAACATCCTGCTGGACGTTGTCTGGAGTCGCGTTAACAGCTTGATCCGAACTGTAGTTTGGTTCAGCAGAATGATCCAAATCACGCCAGAATGGAAGCTCTGCTGAACGACCAGCAGCACTTGCAAGGCTGTTAAAAAGATCGCTTGATGCGATAACACCTGATTGATACAAAGCTGTTAGCTTTGGATCATTTTCAGAAACTAAATCTTCAAAGACTGTTACGTCGATGATGTCCGATAATTGCACTGTACTCATTGAAAATCCTCAATTGGTTATGGCTACTCTACGCGAGTTGCTTTTAGTTCTTGATAACCGGAGGGATTCTCTTTGCGAAGTTGTACCAACTGCTCCGACGAGAAATCACTCCATTTCTTCCCCATTGTCTCCACTGGAGAACCCGAAGATGTCGAGCCACTGGCTCCGCTTGCTTTACTGCCAATAATTATAGGAGCGAATTCATTGTTGTCAACGAACTCTTTCTCCAAATTATCTATTGTGAAATTAGGATTTATATTTCCCGATTTATCCATAGCAATAACATTTCCCAGTTCATCTACATCAAGCCTCCGCATTACCAGTGGGGATAACAGACTCGGTGTAGTTGAAATTTTAGTTGCAATATCAGAGGCAACTTGATTTAACTTTGTTTCTTTTACTAACTTTTGTTGTCTTTGGATTTCACTTTTTTGCGTTTGAAGTTCTTGAGCATGAGTGGTTTGCATTTGCTTAATTTGATTTTGCAGATCTGCATGCAATGCAGCAACATCTTGGTTTTCCAATGCCGCTTTTCTAGCTTTTTGTTCGGCTTCAAGTTTTATTTTTTGCTTCTCACTTTCAGCCTTATCTTTAATAGCTTTTAACTCAGCCTCGACAGCTTTTCTTTTTTCTACTTCATGATTCTTTGCGTTTAGAAGTGCGGCAGGGTCATTGTCAAGCAAATAGCCTCCCGCAATGTCTAGCTTGTAATCATCGCCTGCTTTTACATAAAGAGACTTGGTTCCTTCAGGCAAAGAATCAAATTCTGCACTCGTAACTTTTGCTTTAATTGGCATCTAAGGTACTACCTTTTGTTATGACTCATCAATTTCTTGTTGAGTCGGTTCTTGATTACCGGTATCTGGATTTACCGGATTGACATTTACAGCTTCTGCCATAAGTTTGGCAAAATAAGCCCTATCTTTCATGTCTTGCAGAATTGCAATTTTTGCTTCACCATCAGTCTGGTAAGCAAAGGTTGCTCTTTTAGCAATTGTTCGTATTTCTTCAAAAGACAAAATTGGTTTTTCAGAGTTTGCAATTTCATTTATTTGACGGAGTTCTTCAGAAGTTAAAGATGTAAGGTCAAAGTTTTTGTTTACGTTAAATTTAATTTGATTTTCATCAGCACCAACAAATTTGGCAGCAAATTTCAAAGATTCAACAACCGCTTGTTCAACATTTTGAGCAATGCTTGTCAAGATGCTTGTGTCACCTGCCGCTTCAATTTCAATTTCTTTTTCTTTTCGTTCAACACCTGATTTACGTTCAACTAGCTTTGCACCTACAGAAATCATTTGTTGTTCTTTTTGATCCATCCCTTCTTTGGCAAGTGAATTAGGAGTAGCTTGAATCAAATTTGCAGAAGAATCGGGAGGTCCAGGAATAACGCCTCTTGCTCCAAGACGCAAAGTTCCTTTCCACACATCTTTAACCCAATCTTCTGTAACACCGGAAATAAACAACGTGGGTTGACCAATAAAATACAAACTTTCTTCGTAGTCGGCACTGTTTCTGTAGTGAGCTATGTTTAAGACAGACATCGTATAAAGCGGAGGTCTGTCGATTACACAATCGTTGTTTTCTGACCCAATAAACGTAAATGGTATTCTTCCAAACTCATTACCATCTACATCGCAAATCGTGTAAACACGTTCTCGATCCATACCTCTATGGTCAGCGTCGTAAACAAAAATACTTACCCTGACGCAACCGTCATCGAGAAGCTCTAACGCTCTAAATTGTTCGTATTTGCTTACCTTAAAAGAACCTTCGTCTCGTCTTTCAAATACCTCTTTAAGAACGACCATTGTTAAGACGGTTTCGTTTCCAATGACTCTTGTTTCCCAATTAATAATATCTTGAGGTTTGTAAAACCGAATTGTTGGCCTTACTTTACCTTCCATGATTTCACCTTTAGAAACCATGCCTTCGGTTGCGGGATAATCTGCCAGCATTCCACCTCGACCGTAAGGCAAAACGTAATTGCACGCTTCCTTGGTCAATTGAATAATATCTAAACCTTCACCGTTTGCATTTTTTTCAATCGGACCTAACAATTCAGGAAGTTCAATTTCAGGTGACCGAAGAAAAATTTGCCCTACAAGCGCATCCGAAGTCCTAGCAGTTACATTGTAAAAAATTGCCCGCTTGATGTAATCGTCATAACGAGTCTGGTTTGCAGCACTTGTATCGCTAGGATTTGGTTTAGGTAAATACGTTGTCTTTTTTTCTTTGATTGCATATTCACCCTCCAAACAATCCTCAATCATTTTGTAACGAGGTAGAATGTCGATCAGTTCTTGCCGAGTATGATCGACATTATGTTTAATTACCATCTTAACCTCTCCAATCTGTTTGAACTTTTGTAGCGTACCGATTTGAAGACGCTAAAATCCTGTACCTAACAACATCCCACAAGTGATCTTCGGCATCCGTATCAACATC